>ERZ1673783.18-NODE-18-length-66922-cov-19.713012_pt1 | contig 66922 bp, 52 predicted proteins | sample MGYA00580133_ERZ1673783 | MGnify/ENA primary metagenome ERZ1673783 (study PRJEB41219, sample SAMN04549595) | soil metagenome | isolation source: soil | place: USA: Texas, Big Bend National Park | collected 2009-03-17 ...
CTAATTATATCAAGCAATGCTTAAATATTTCTGTGTGCGAAAGTTGAGTAATTAATTTTTCTTATCGCTACTCCGTTGTTATTGAGTCGCTTTAACTGAGGAGCTTCATTTTCATCTAAAACCCACGTAATACTTTTTAAAGCACTAGATAATTCTCCATTAACTTGTAACCAATTTTGTTTGCTTCTTTTTTTAAATTCATCCATTATGGTGTATCCAGGATTAATGTCATCATGCCCATCTAACTTCTCTACTGGAAATGGACAATCCTTTAACAACCATAAATACGGCTTTACGACGTGATTATATAAAAAACTATGAATGGTACTCACTTCAACATCATCAACTGTTTCCTTTAGTCGGCCTTTTATTGTTTCTACTCCTGTGTTGGTATATGTAATACAAGCAACTTTTCTAGTTTTTGACAATTTTTCAGACAGTGAGAGAATCCTATTAATATGATTTATTAAAAAAGTTGTTTTCCCTGCACCTGGACCAGCAATTAATTTAAAATGATTGTCGATTTCTACAAAATCTTTACTATCTTTTAATTTGATTGCTTTTGACCAATCCATTCTATCGCCTCTTTTATATAGTCTGGAGGAATAATCTCATCCTCACTATTTTCAGAAATTACTTGTGCCAACTCTTGTGCAACTGCTCCTTTTTTAATTGAAGTTAGATATCGGCCAGCTATTATAGCTTTGATTATCCTCTTATCCTCTAACTCATCACCAATTTTATTCGAATTAATCAGACTTTTAACTTCTTCAGTAAATTTATTTTTTCCTAATAAATCAGCTACTTCCTTTACAGATTTATTTATTTTATAGGCATTCATTAAATTTTTTAATTCTTTCTTATTCGATACTGATTCTGTTAGTAACTTTTCACAGGTGATATTCTTTAACATTAAATCATACTCAAACGTGGAGCTCTCTTGATGTTTCTGAGTAAAAACTCTTATCAGACCTGCTGGATTGTTCCCTCTTTTTTTAACTAAGTCATTAGAACATGGTTCATAATCATATTTTTCAGTATCCTTATATAAAAATAACGGTAAACAAGTTTCCCATGAATCTTGGTCTTTTCCCTTTCTAACCGGATCAAGATCTGTTATACAAGCGACTTTTTTCTTAATAGCATAAGGGCTTCTCTCTGTATCAAATAGTTTTAAAAAGTGTTCAAAGTATCTTCCCCCAATATTTATAATTGAAGTATGAGAATCAGCGAAATCAGCATTAAGTTTTTTTGCAAATTCAGGAATCAAGAGCTGCTCAGCAATTCCTTCTACTAAAATCAAATTTTTGGCAAAAAATATATCTGCTTTCGTAACATCAATAAAGCGCTTTACATAATTTTTAGATTTTTGATCATCTTTTTCATCTTTTCTAAATACTTTCCCAGGATAAGCAACTCGTACTTCTTTCTTGTCCTTTTGAAGAACTATTAAATCATCCAAATCAACAGCGGCTGTTATATTAGGGGAATGAGTAGTAATAAAAATTTGATTAACTTCATTTTTTTGATTTTCCTTCAAAAATTTTAAAAATTTATACTGCATATTTGGATGCAAATGAGCTTCTGGTTCTTCAATTGCTAATATCGAATAAACTTTTGCATTTGATCCCAAATAATCTCCCGATGCATCCTTTTGCATTTTTGCTAACAATAACGATATGTAAATTAAGTTGTTGTATCCTAATCCATTATTAATTGCTGGAATTTTTATTCCTGTCTCATTCTCTACTATCAATTTAAGGGCTGAATAAAGTTCTGTATCTAAAATAATACCGTCAAAAGAAGGTTTCATATCATCAATACCAGCACCCGTATCTTGTACGTATTTAAGCATATGATTCTTTCCTTCGTTCATTCTTTCTTGAAGAGATGTAATCAATTTTTGTGCATCTTTTGAAAATTTCTTTTTTCTTTCGCTTATCTGATCTATGCGTTCTTCTTTATCAATTTGATCATTTATTTTAATATCATAATCCATAAAAAAATCGATCACTTCTTTTAGTAGTGTATTACTTCCTTTATATAAATCACGCTCAACATCTCGAATAGCACTTAAAAATTGGAAATCAAATTTATTAATGCTCTCGGAATCAATTGTATTTTTATGCTCTGGATTTCCAACATATATTTTATGGATATATTTTCTCAAAAAATTATGCTCTATAGCATTCCAATAATCGTCTATTTGTTTGCTTCTCATTTTCTTCATAGTTTTTTTATAGGCATTCAACTCTTTATCAGGTAAGAAAAACTCATATGTAATTTTCGCTTCATAAGGGCTTTCAATTTTTGTCAACCAAGTTGACACTGTAACTAGATCATCAGAATATTCTTTTTCATTCTCTGATTCTACTAACTTCGCTGAAATAGTAATTTTAGGTGGATTATCTTTTAAATCTTCAATCTTTGTATTTTGGTTGAAATCATCAATAGAGAGTCGTTTACTTTTTTGATTATCAAATAATAGTTGAAGAGCTTTTATAACTGTTGTTTTTCCTGCGTTATTATGTCCAATTATGACATTAGTCCCTTCATGGAAAATAATTGTTGTTTTCTCATCAAATGCACGAAAATTCTCTAAACTAAGCTCAGAAATATACATATTTATCTCTACCTTTCAATTAAATAAATCTATTAAAAGATGAAAGTGTACCAAATAATCTTGATACACCTTCAACCATCTTATTTTAAAGGAGCAACTAATCCTTTAAATTTTTCATAATTCACTTTAACCCCGTCATCTAAATCAATTTCAATTTGCATATCAGCCATATGATGAAGAAATTCATCATATGCTCTCAATTCATCAATTTTCTTTTCAAGCGACTTTAATTGTTTCTTGGCATTACTAATCTCTTTCGCAGTCGAATCTCCTTCAATGATATTGAGTAAATCCTTTTTCTCCGCATCTAATCGAATTTGATACTCATGTAAATAATCTGTTCGTATACGAGACAGGGTTGTCTTGTCGTAGCGATGCATATAAATGAGACAATTAAATGCCTTTTCTTTGCCTGATGTAAACAACCAATAGATTGGACGCTTTTTATATGTCTTCACATGATCTTTAAAGAAATCATTCAAGAAATAACGACGGAGAGTCTCTCGGGAGGTTTCATTTTTATTCCGACCAATTGCATCTGCCACAAAATCCAGATTTTCCTCAAGCGTTTCTTCTCCAAAAGTAATTCGAACAAAATCAACAAATCTTGAAACGATGTCGTCTTCAAAATATGGGCCTGGCAATATTGGAAGGATATTGTCCTTATCTGCCGGAAATGTTTTATAACGAGAAGGATCAAATTCACCACCAGCATAAATAAGACCTTCTTCATCTAGTGAGTATCGACCGAAAGAGCAACCGATGGCGTAGGAAATAAAACTTTTGATATCCCGCTCCAAGTCAGCTTTACGAACTGTAACATCTTTGTCGTTCACCTCAGACGTGAGTTCTTCTTGTAACCCATAGATCTTAATAAATATGTTGTTTAATTCTTCCTCATTTTTCTTAAGAGAATTGAACTGTTTTTCCACATGAAGCTTCCAGTTTTCAAAGGCATTTTCAATTTTTGAAGAGTTATTTTTATATTTTATCAGTGGATGTTGCTTAAAATCCCAAGATACTTCATAAGCATCCCAATCATCTTTAGAAATTTTCACGTTACTATTTACTAATTCTAAAATATTTTTCATATACTTTTCATCGATTATTACAGGGACTCTTCCTATATCTCCTGGTTGAAAATTTAATGTAGGAGAAAGTTTTTGAATAGCAGAAAAAACTTTCGAATTAAGCAACGCCATAAAGTATCTTTTATTATTTATAAATAGACAGCAACCTCCATTATCAAAATAGTAACCAAATCCAAATTCTCTTATAGAAAATTTCCCGGATGTAACAGTAGACCACGTCAATCCATCTCTTCTATAAAATTCTTGATTTCTTAAATTTGATTTAGGATAATTCCTAATATCTTTACCATTATCTTTCCAAATAATGACGTATTCGTTATTACCATACCATTTTCTAAATGCGCCCCCCTTATTATAAGGATAATACTTAAATTTTGATTCAACAGCCTCCTCATAAGAATTGAAATTAAATCCAATATCATTTGCGTTTATCTCAAACCAAAGTTTCAGAAACATATTATTATTTCCGGTATCGATTCCTTTACAAGCCTTTCCATAATGATTAATAGATTTATACTCATTAAATATGTCAATTATTTTATTACTAACCCAATAAGCAATCGGACTTCCCGGAATTTTATTGAAATTTTCTTGATCAAAAGTAAAACGATAGGAAACGGATGGATTTTGAACAGCTTCGAGAGTCTTAATAGGTTGATTTTTTGCACCTCTGAAATCCGAAAGTTTAATATATTCACCTTTTAGGTTATTATTATAGTTTCTTAACGTAAATGTACAGATCGGAACTGTCGCTTCATCAAATCCCGAATATTCCAATTGTATTAAACTGCTGATTGTCCGGTTATTAATGATATTTTTACGCAACTTTTCATATGATGAAATGAACATCCATACGAATGGTGTCATGAAGCCGATATGTCCATTATTTTTTGTTGCATTGAAGCCATATTCAATAAAAGAAGAGAACAAGTCCGATTTTACATCTGGATAGTTTTTCACCAAATAAGTTGATATTTCACTATTTAAGTACTTATTACCCGCATATGGAGGATTAGTAATGAAAACATCATATTTTTGATCCATAATAGATGCTTGTTGGATGAGCTTTTTAAATAACGACAAAACCCGGTCTTTCATATCCAATTCAAACAAATCTCCCGATTGTTGCTCAATCATTTCCAGACGGTCTTGCAAAAATTCAGGATCATAGGATTCAACTTTGATAAGCGAACCAATAGCTTTTGCATGTTGGAATTGGTCTAAAAATGTTTTCATTTTTTCAAAATATTTACCAGATGATTGCCCTGCTAAAAATACCACTTCCTCTTCCGTTAATACATTCGTTTCCTGAATAGAGGCTAAATTCAACTTCAATCCATATCGCTCAATACTACGCAAGAATCGTTTGTTAAACTCTAACGCTTTCATCACAACTGAAAAACAAGCAAGCTGATACGCTCGATCATCTATATCCAAACCATAAAGGTTATTTTCAATGATTAACCTTGGAATTTCCCGATCCATGTAGCCACATTTAATGTATATTTGATACAAAACATCAAACATATAAACAAGAATATGGCCACTACCCATCGCAGGATCGAAGCACTTTATGTCCTCTACTTTCAATTCTTTGTTAATATATGGAGCAAGTTTCTCCTCAATATCAGGTTCTGGATTTGGATTTTCAAGGTAGAATTCCCAATTTTCTATGAGATCTCGATGCTTTGGATGTGATTCTACCCAATAACGGCCTAAAGTGTTTTGTACCATATAACGTACGATCCAATTAGGTGTAAAGAGTTGGGTCGCATATGGAATTTCTTCTGTTTTGTATTTCTTTTTCGCTTTAATGACTCGATCTTTCTCCTCGGCAATATAGTATTGATAGAGCCAACCAATGATTTCAACCTCTTTCCAATCATCTTCTGGAATTGCTTCTGTATCTGTCATTTGACGCATAAATGAATCAGGTGAAAGAAGTCCATCAGGAAAAAGAATTTCAGTATAGTCATTAATTGTTTCAAACATAAATGGCATATAACGATTTAAGTCATTGCAATGCTTAATAATGAGATATTTGAAAAGCTCTTCTGTTTGATTGTTTAGTTTCAATTCGTACACATATTCTTTGTCTAAATCTAAATCTAGTGACAAAGCTTCTTTGATCATATCCGGCTCTGTGCTGTCCGAATTGGTTGAAGATAGTACACGAACATGTGTAGGAAGATAATCATTCACTTCCATAAAACGAAGAGCTGTAAATCGGTTAAACCATGTGTATGCAACCTCTTCCATGACACGTTTAAATCCAATTTGGTTAATCCGATCAATCAATTTATCTCTTTGGATTTTTTCTTCTTTTGAAAGCTGTCTACCATCGATAAAGATGGCATCTGAGCTTTCAATATTTGCTTTTTGGATGCTGTCTTCGGTAATGCCTAGTTTTAATGCTCTTTGTTGAACTTTCGTTAACAATTCTCTTCTCGCACTCGTTGCAAAGTTTTTTAATGCTGTTTTATTCATTTCCCATCACCTGTTTAATCGATAAACTCAATTTGTTTATTTGATCTTATGATTTGCTTTAATTTACTAGATAAAGTACTGATATATCGATCCACATCTTCTTCCGTCGATAATGTTGTAACTCTCACAAGATCCGATACTCGTACTGTTTCTTTTTTCACAGTAGGCATCTCAGTATTTTCTAATGTTCCATCACTTACTTGAGATTTTTCCTCCGCTTTTTTACGTTGCCATTCTGCAATTTCTCTTCGAATGCTCATTTCTATTCGTTCTTTAAAACTAGCACTTTGAGAAATCGTCGCATCAACTTTGAAAATATCTGTAAATGAATCTAATCTTTCATTTAGTTCACGATAATATTGTTCAACACGCTGTTTCGTTTCGTTTGATACACCATATTGCTTAGCTTGCAATGAGAGGTAGTCATAATCAAGTTTTAGCTTTTCTTTTGCATTTGCTTTTTTCTCGGTTAGTACAGTATTGATCTCTTCATCTAAGGCATGAATCAGTTCAGGGATATCTTTAATTTTTGTGTATGGAATGGGATCTTTTAAAATTGAATTGAGTTTATTCATTACTCCTTCGATTTCTTCTCCTACTAAATATGATTGATTTTCCTCATATTTTCTCAAGGCAGCCAAACCTTGGTCAAAGATTTCCTTCTGATTTGTATTGAAGAAACTCTTTACATATACAATGTCTTCTTCCCAATAAGCCAAGTCGTCTTCCAACTCTTTTAGCTTCGTCAAGAAAGAAGCATTATCCAGTCCTTTATGGAATTGTTCGAAGTACTCCAATCCTTTGTCAAGCAAGCTCAAGCCTGGATATTTTCTTCCTTCATAACGAGCTTTTAACGAGTGAATTTCAGCCATTTGTTGATCAATGATCGTGCGAATATCTTTTACTAACCCATCTTCGTCATCTGCTAAATCAGTCTTGTTAAACACTTCTTTGCAAATCCGTTTCGCTGCACGAATCAAGGCTTCATCTACTTTCACCCGTTTGATCACAATCGCTTTATCTGCTTCAGAAGATTTTGTAAAGATCGTAACGAGCGTATTGGTGTTTTCTTCTGGTTCCAAATATTCAGCATGAAAACGAATACGAATGCGTTGTTCTTTTAAGAGTTGTGCAATTATGGCCGCAATATCAAGTGTTTTCCAGCCATACGGTTTGTCTTGAAAACGATCATATAAGATCTTGACTCGAACTTGCTTTTTAAGATCGTCTTGTAAACTAATAAAATCTGCAATCTCTCTTTTTGCAAGTTCATTTGGATCTGTTTTTAAAGTATCATCGAACGAAATCTGATCATTATTTGAAGCTAAAATTGAGATCAATTCACGTTCATTTTCAATGTGCTCTTTCACATAACCAAGCTTCGTATATACATTATCAACCAATAACTTAAATGCCGTATTGATTTTCTCCCGCACCGTAGAACCTTTAATATCTACTTTGTCACCATTGACAAAGAAAGCACCATCTTTTATCGCTTCTTCTAACAATTCCCGTACACGACGTCTTCGTTCACGAGCTTCTGCCTGTTTATTGTTCAAGATGTTTTGAATACTTTCAGGAAGTTGAGCAATGTTCTTTTTCTTGCGATACTCCTCGATTCGAAGTGCTTCTTCCATTTCTTCTATATACGATTCATTTCCACCAAGTTTTATCAACATTTCTGAACTGCCTGAAGTCATCATCATCAATTCTTGATCCGATTTTAAATAATGATCTGATAACGGAGAAATTAAATTGATCCCGATACTCGATGTTTGGTTACCGTAGTTTTTCTCATCCATTTTTTGATTGTAAGGAAATGAATATTCTTTTGAATATTGGAAACGTTTATCAGCATATAAATCTTGGAAAATATAATTTGCTAGTTCACGTTTTACTAACTCTTCCTCAACATTTACCGATTTGATCTCGCGGTTAATATCTTGTTCGTCATCTGTTAAGAATACATAATAATCACCATTTTTTTGCACTAATGTTTCTTTTATGAGTTTTCTCAGGGATACTTTAATTTTTTCTTTCAGTTGCAACTTATCTTCATCTATATGCGTAACCATGAGAGTGGCAATATTATCGATGTTCGCTGGCAGTTCTTTAATGTATTTAATCATAAACAATACTTTTAACAAGTTCATGTTAAATTCGTCATCTTTTAAAGCAGGATTTTCATAAGCACCTTCAATTACTCTTGAAATAGACGGATTCAGGAATTCCTTTATTGTATCGTAAAATGCATAGAATGGAATAAGTATTCCTTCTTCCGCATCTTTATAACGAAGCCCCGCTTCTTTAAAAGCAGATAACATAGACCGTTCCCCTTCAGATAAATGCTTACCGGAAGATCCATGCTTTCTTACTTGTTCAAATACGTTTTGAAGCAGTTTGAATTGGTATGGTATAAATGGATATACATCAGCGAACTCTTGCTCATTTCCGTAGCCACGTAAATCTGCTGTACTTTCTTTGAAACTTATAAGATTTTTCAAAATCGCGCTTTTTTCAGGAAAGAGTAGTTTTAACTTATCGTTGGCATAATCCTTTTTGAGAAGAATCCGTTTTTTGATAACTTCATCGACGGAAATCGATGATAATGATAATCTCGTATCAAACCGTCCTTGAATACGAGAGAAGTCATCGCCCTTTACTTTAATAAGACTGTCAATACTTTCTTGTGCAGTCACCATAATCCATACTTTACCTTGACAATAAGTTCCTAGATCTTCCGCTACCGTTTGTAAGTTGAGCATAAGGTTACGGTTATCTCCGATATATTGTCCAATTTCATCTACTAAAAAGACGAGGTGAAAATTATTTCCCTTTTGATCGACGTATTCTTTTACGTCTTTTGCGAATTTTTCAATGCTGATTTCAAAATTATTTACACCATTTTCAAACCAATTGCGTGCTGACTCTTCTGTCATATCGGTTACTTTTGTTAACGCACCAATGACATAATCTTCATCAAAATAAAAGGTATTGCGACGTTCTTCCCATGACTCACCAGCAAGCGCTTTAAATTCCGCTTTAAACGCGTCATAAACACCTTGCTTATCCAAATATTTTTCCATTTCTGCAACACCCGGAATGTCGCCATAATATCCACGATGTTCATAAAATACCTTCATGAAGACCCGCAAAATTGCATCTTCTTTTGATTTATTATCGAGCGATGCTTTTGAATCAATGTTAAAAAGAATCACTTCAGTTTCCACATCTGCTGTTTTCTGCATATTTGCTAGCACGATGGGATCTTGAATTTTATCCTTAAAGAAGTCAACTGCATGTTTTCCTTTTACTTCTTTATTCTCTAGTAAATAAGCCAATATTTTTAAGAAGTGCGATTTACCAGAACCAAAGAACCCTGAAATCCACACACCCATCTTGTCGGTTACACCGTTAATGCCTTTTTGATAGTTTTCATAAAACTTAGATAAGTGTTTATGTAATTCACGAGTCACAACATATTCATCTAACTCTTGATAGATGTTGTCTTCATCCGTTTGGGCAACTTTAATGACGCCACGAATATCGCGTTCAATATCCTTTTGAAACATTTCTTTAATAATCACTTTAGAATCCCCCTATTCCTCTAATCAACTAAGCGGAATGCTCTATAATAATTATCATCTTTAAATTTACCGAACAATTGTAATGACTGACCATCATATATTCCCGGAAAGAACATAATGACAGGCGTTTTATCTAGCACTTCTTGCAAGTTGTTCAGTATAGTATGTGAACGAACAAACGGATATACTTTACCTATTCCAGTTAAGAATACCACATTGTGGTCACCTATTTGTTGTTGGATTTTTTTCAAGAAAATGTCAGGCTTTGCAAATGTCGTCATTGCTTTAAATAACACTTCTTTTCCTTGACGTTGTTCCATTTCAAAAATCCGATCGAAAATTTTTCGCTCTTTCGCAATATCTAAAAGCATTTTATATAGATCGAATTCAATAATTTTTCGATTTGAACCTTCATAACTAAACTTCTTTTTTACAAGTTCAATATAGTCACGAACAACTAGCTCTCCTTCTGGTTCATAATCAAATACATAAAAGCTAATTTCATTTCCTAAACCTCGACCGGTAATAAATTTATCTTCATTAATCTTATCGATAATTTTGTTAAGTCTACGATTTAAATGGTTCACTTTCACATCCCCTATTCTCCCATTGTCCGAACATATCTAGCATCTCCAATCTGCATGAGATGATTTTTAAGACGTTCATCAACGATCAATCGATTCAGTTCTCCTGTACGTTTATCCTTTAAAATTCCTGAATCCAGCAAAATTTTTACATATACTTGCTTTAATTTTTGGACGGTCTTTTCATTCCAACTTGCCACTTTTTCTTCCTGTTCTCCTTTTTCAGCGAAAAATGTATTTAAATCCTTTTTCTCAAAGTGATAATCATTTCTTTGAAACTTCTCCCCGATCACTTCATCCATAAATTCAAAAAATAACAGATCCGTTTTCATTATCGCATACAAGTTGATGATCTTTCCTACATCAAACGATTCTTCAATGACAAACTTTCTTAATGTTTCATCTAAGACATTCACTCTTCTCAATATGGAGGGTAAGGCTCTTTTTAGGCTTGTGATTTTTTCATATTGAAATAAGTTCTCCTTTATGACCTTTGTTCTGATCTCTTGATCAGAATATCCGCGATCTTTTAAGATTACGACTTGTTTAAACTCATATAGCATAAATGGAGCTCCTGTTAATACCGATGAATATTCCGGTTCTATTTTCATCGAATTCCAACCTTTCTCACAAGGTCATTTTATTTCCAGTATTTTTTCTATTACAGCTAATCTCCTCTTCCCACATTGCTGTTTTATAATTGTTGTAAAGTGGTTATTTTTCAATAGTTTATCCTTGTTATTTTCATGTATGCTTTTCACACCATCTATCAATTCTTGCTCATTTATTTTTTCTTGCCAATAAGCATCCACAAGGTTATTTAATGCCGTAGCCAAATCTCGCTGTGTGCGGTAAAAACGTTTTACCTCCACGAACAAGTCACCTCAAATCTAGTTCTTACATATTTCTTATTTTACTCTTACTCAAGAGCTTAGACAACGCATCCTAGCAATTCTTCTTATAACGGTATCATTTTAAACTTAAAAAATTGTTTGCGGTCACATTTGATAATTTTATAATAGAAATAATAATAATATTTTCAAAATACTAAATTTAATAAAAATGCGGCAAAACGAGAATATATGTTCTGTGTTGATAAATTATCTGACAATCTATATCCCGTGATGATTAAAATTTAAATCTTTTTGACTATGGGGGAATATAAATGACAGAAAACCAGAAGTATCAAACAATGGTTGAAGAACGTTTTGGAAAGCCTTTAAAAGAAATAATGTATGATCTCTGTGTTGTACAGGAAGTTGTTCCTACGGAAGGTGCGTATCTTTTAAATGTCCCTAAAAATATTTTTATCCAGTGGAGAAATAAGTTTAGATTCAGGCCTATCCAGCGTAGAAATGATGAGTTGGAAAAAAGAGAAAAAGAAATTCAGGAAGAATATGCAAAAGATATTGAGCAAGTGGATATTTTCAGAACAAGAAAATTTTCAGGCGAGCCGTCTCTGGAAAGTTTAGATGAATTGTTGGGAAGATTAATGGAAGTAAAAAAAGTCATGAATGTCCGTGGAATTGGTTTTTCCATTGTTGATATTCAGATATTGCAAATGTTTAGAAATTATATTGAAAAATATAGAAGTGGCAAATTAGAAGAACAACTTGAATTTTTACTAGCTCAATTAGAATAAAAGCAAGTGTTTGTTTTATTCCCCATTATCAACAAGATTGTTTTTCTGCATGTTCAATAATTTACACAATGTAAGATATTTCTTTGTCAACACGCAGTAAAGCCGTGCTGACAATCTTCAACACGGCTTTGTTTCCATTATGGCTATGATTGAAAAATACGATCAATGCTTTCAATTTCTTCTTTCGTCAGCTGTACATCTAGTGTCTTTAAGTTGTTCACGACTTGTTCCGGTTTCTTTGCACCAGGAATGAGTGCATCGATGGAATCTCTCGTTAAATACCAAGCTAGCACCACATAGGCAATTTCCGTATTTTTCGCTTCAGCGATGGGTCGCAGCTTCTCAACCTTTTCCAGATTCCGGACAAATTCTTCTCCTTGGAACAACGGATTTTTGGCGCGCAGATCATCGAATTTCGTGTCTTTCGTATATTTTCCGGCTAAAAGACCTGAAGCCAGAGGAAAATACGGTACAAATGAAATACCTTGCTCCGCGGTATAAGGCAATAAATCTTTCTCCGCTTGCCGCTTAAACAAATTATATTCCGATTGCAGCACGTCCACATAACCGTCTTGATTCGCTTCTTTTAATTGTTCAATCGAAAAATTGGATACGCCGATGGCTCGAATTTTTCCTTCATCTTTCAGTTTCTTTAATTCACCGACCGCTTCGTACTTTGGCGTGGATTCATCGGGATAATGGATGTAAAACAAATCGATGTAATCCGTTTGCAGCCGTCTCAAGCTGTCCTCCACCGCTTGGCGAAGGAAAGCAGGAGAGTTGTCAATCTCAATCTTATCGCCTACAAATTTATGTGCTCCCTTCGTTGCAATCACTGTATCTTCCCGGCGGAACTCTTTCAACACTTCCCCGATTAATTCTTCAGAACGTTCAGGACCGTAGATAAATGCAGTATCCAAAAAGTTGACGCCGTTTTCCAAAGCAGTGCGAACGACTTGTTTCCCTGTTTCTTCGCTCAAATTCGGATAAAGATTGTGGCCACCAACCGCATTCGTTCCTAACCCTATCGGATTGACATATAAATCCGTTTTTCCTAATTGAACCTTTTCCACCATCAGTCCCTCATCTCCTTTTCATTTATTAAAAACAGTATAACAAACCTCTGCTGGAAAAACCTACTAAAAAGGTTTGGATTGCCAAATTTAAAAAATGAAATGAGCGCGGTCTCCAACCATCCGTTCTGAAAACAGTAAAAATCACGGCATTTGAATTGGAACTCCTACTTGTTCGAGGGAGGCTGTGCATGAATGCAGTGGATTACTAAATAGCAACCATCTTTTTAAGAGCGTAAAGAATTTGCCTGATACAACAAGAGTCATTCCTCTAAATATTTGCCATTCTCTTTGCTTTTCATTATTTCTGCATTGGTTTGATCGTATGCCAATACGAAAACATTAGCGGGAATCAAGCCGCCATTACAAAAATATTCGTAGCGGATGCCTTTTTCATCTTTGTAGTAAACAACCATGTAATAAACCCCTTGTTTGCTGTCGTAAACCATTTTTTTATTTTCAATCTTGTCGGTATATCCTTTTTCCTCTATGTGGTCCATGATTGCTTTTTCTGTCAATGCTTTTTGAAAGTAAAATTTGTATGTAAGAATGCCGCCTCCGATAAGAATCAACATTCCAATAATGAAAACCCATTTTTTATTTCTCATTGTTCTCCCTTCATATTTATTTTCTCAATCATCTTTTTAATCAGATTACCTGTATAATACAATAAAGTAAATATTTTCTTGATGGGCGGAATACTTATTAGTTAAAATGATATGGGGAGTATATTCAATGACAAAGGCGTGGGAGAAATGATAAAAGGGTTGTATGAGGCGCATTTGCCTGTAAAAAACTTAGACATTTCAATCGAATTTTATCAAAAATTAGGATTGAAATTAGCTTTGCGCTATGAAAAGATTGCTTTCTTTTGGATAGAAGAAGGAAAAAGCTGGTTAGGTCTGTGGGAAGGAAAGGAATACCGGACTCCATACCATCCATCACTAAGGCATATTGCTTTCCGAGTATCTTATGAGGATTTAAAGAATTCTTTAAAATGGCTCGAATCACTGCAAATTGAAGCGGTACCTCACGGCGGCCGAACAACTAACAAGCCTTTTATAAGACCCAATCAAGGGAATGCTTCGATTTACTTCAATGACCCCGATGGCAATAGCTTAGAATTAATGTGTTACGTAGAGGTCCCAGATGATTTAAAACATTTGACCGAAACATTGTCATTTGAAGATTGGGAGACTTTGATTGCCAAACATTCAAGATGAGAAAGAACAATTAAAGTAATATTCCGTTATAAAACCTGGATTTTTACTTAATCCAGGTTAAGGATGTAGAATAAAAATTTATAAAACTATAAAATCTAGACATTTTTCTTTTAAGATGAGTTCCTATATTCAAAGGAATATTGTAATTTTATGTTAAAAAGTTATTTGAACTAATAAGTGTGAAATATATTTACGTACGTCAGAAGCATAGGGGTGGCTTTGTGAACCAAGATGACCAAGACAGAAAACAAATAGAAGAACATAAGAAAAATCCAATGGGCAATTTCTCAGACTCTGTTAACCGTTCTATGGTTGGTCATTTAGGAGCAATAGCAAAAGGCGGTTGTCTTACAAAAGTTATTACTTTGGTAATAATTATTGGTGGCATTCTTATGCTCTCACAATGTTCTAATTGAAATTTAAATATATTTAAAAACACTTGGAATAAATCCAAGTCAGAAAATAGATCCCATCCAGGAACCCAGAGTTATATATAATTGATTTATTCAGCTACATCGAATGTGATTTGCGCTGCTCGACTTCTTTCGGATCCGAAAACGTATAAACCCATCATTAAATCATCATACTTACCATCTGTTTTCTTTTTAAATGAACAGGGAATTCACCACAGCTTTTCTGCAGCTACAAACCAGAGTTGCAAATCTTCACTGTCTCCATTTGGATCGGACTCAGTTTGAACATGGAGACGTTGATCCAAAATTCGATAATGTGGCTGTAATAATGTTTTTATTTCCTGTTCATCAAAAAAATGCAGCGGTTTTCCTTCATGTTTTATAAATGTATTAGGTTCTATTTCATTGCCAATGCCGTAATTATTGGAATCATATATGGAGATACAGGAAAAAGTGAATACTCCCTTTGGTTTTAAAAGAGATGAGATTCTATCCATGAGATTTTGTCTCTCTGTTTTAAGAAAAAGATGTATGACATTAGAAAGATAAATACCATCAAATTTCTTTTCTTGAAAAAATCTTTGGTCGAAAATATCTCCAACTTCGTAATGAATATTTTTTACCGATTGACTATTTGCATATTCAACGGCTTGATTGATGGCCATATCTGAAATATCGAATGCGGTGACATCAAAACCTTGAAGAGCAAAATAAAAACTGTTGCGCCCATAACCGCATCCTGGTACAAGCACATTTCGGACATGATAACGTTTAAAATAATCGTTGGCTAACAAAGCCGAAGGACACGGATCATCGCCCCAAATCCGTCCCCTTTGATACCTGCTATTCCAATAATCGGTTCTCGAACTCACAATTAATCACTCCTCATCCGTTTTTATAATCGAAATATTACGATTATTTATTACGTTCTTTTCTATCCTTTTTCCAAATACCAAATTAAATCTAAGGAGATTGGGAGTATCTCCTCTTTTTCCTATTGATTCTGTCTATTTCGAAGATGGCCTCATGAGTTTCTATTAATCTACCGTTATGGAATGAGATTGACAATTATTTTTTAATTAAAGAACAGATCGATAAAAGATTCTTATTCATGAGTAAATTTTTACTGAAGCTATCAGCCTTAAAATAAAAGACGAAACCTCGTGGGCATTTGACGTGCAAATAAATTTAAGAATAATAAAAAAATTATGGTAAAATAAATGGAAATGGACTCCATTTATACACACTGCCAAAAAAGTGCAGCAAGACGTTTAATGACAGGGAGAGTGTTTTTATTGTGAATATTTTCAGCTACATCGTTCTAGGTCTTTCGCTTTCTATCCCCGTTGGTCCCATCAGTATAGAAATGATTAAGAGGGGGATTAGAAACGGATTTTGGCATTCTTGGGCGGTTGGTCTAGGCGGAATGTCAGCAGACATCGTATTAATGTTTCTCATCTATTTTGGTGTATCTACTTATTTGACTACACCGATGGCTCAGTTGATCATGTGGATTTTCGGATTCATCATACTGGTATACTTGGGATACGAAAGCATAAGAGATGCTTTTAAAGAAGTCCATATTTCCGACGAAATACAAAAAGAAAGCATATCGAAGTCTTTTTTATCGGGATTTTTAATCGCTATTTCGAATCCGCTCAATATTATTTTTTGGATAGGCATTTATGGTTCTGTTCTGACAACTACTCTTAATACCGTAAGTCAAGGCCAGTCTTTCCTTTACAGCAGCGCTATTTTTATCGGAATTGCACTTTGGGATATAACCGTTGCCGCATCCGTCCATTTCGGGCGAAAATTTACGAATCAACGCTTCATAAAATGGCTATCGGTCATTGCGGGAGTGGTTTTAATAGGCTTTGGCATTAATTTTGGCTACAAAGCAATCAAAAGCTTGCTGCATATTATAAGTTAGCTTTAATATGATCATTTTAATCCGTTTAACAGAGTCTTTACCATTCCTCACTCTTCGCCGGACTACAAAAATTGCTCATGCTCTTACATAAAAAATGAAAAAATTTTTTAACGTACACAAAATCAGCCATTGTTTTATTCGATTGCTTTCGGGTTTTCTTTTTTCCCTTAACGGTCTTTTTTGCAGTCTCATACATTTCGGGGGATTCAGACCTCCCCCTTCTGTAAGGGCTGAGGCTTTATTCCGACTAATAAACTATGTATAATATAAATTATAATGAAAGGGGGAATTGCGGTGAGCATTCCGAAACCGCTTGTCCAAATCAATCAGACGTTTATTGTCGTGACGGGTCTTTTGGGGATTTTCTTTCATATGTGGCTGTTGTTGCCATTTTTAATCGGAGTCTATACGCTCGCAACAAAACAAAATCCCATTATTGTATTCTGTAAACGGTTTTTATCGAAGCCTCTCAATCAATATCCTCAGGAAGATAAAGATCAGCAAATTTTTAACCAATGGATTGCAACGATATGCTTAGGTTTATCGCTTTTATTCTATTATTTGCATTGGGATGCTGCCGGTTATGTGTTCAATATCATGGTGGTTTTGGCAGCAGGTATTGCACTAATGGGATTTTGCATCGGCTGCTTTATTCGTTATCAATACATGATGTGGAAACATCGCCGAACAAGCAGAACATAACTTTCCGAATTAAAAAAAGGTCTAACCGCGCCATCACAGCCATTTTTCATAACATTTCTCTCCAAAAATAAGGCATGTTTTCGCAATTGGAAAACATGCCTTTTTCTTTTACCTCTTTTTTCATGCACTCTTTTCTGTTGGAACACCGCAACCAGCCAGCTTCTACTAAGCAATTTCATAAATCATTTATTTTTTTTGACAAACAGAAAAATTTATCCCTTTAAAACATAAAAGGGGTCAGGCCCCTTTTATGCACTGGTGTACGACCGGAGTGCATATCGCCAAAACCGGCGAGACAGCCATAAGAACAGTCCGGCAAGGATAATAGATACAATGGTGGTCATCCCGTTCCATTTTCCCAATAAAGACAATGCCGGCGTACTGGTAATAAAAGCGGCAGGCAAAACGTATGTCAACACGATGCGAAGCCAGCTGCGATACATGCTGATGGGAAACCTTGTTGTTTCAAAAAATGAATTAAAAACAAAAGATAAATCATCGATGCGAATGACCCAAAAAGAGGTGGTCATCAACATCATCCATAGCGCGTAAATCAAGACGAGAGCAGCCCCGATACTAACGATAAACATCGCTGCATCCAACACGGACGGCATATAATGTTTCTCTATCAACGCATAGATCATCAAACCGATGCCGAGCAATACATCGATCAAGCGCCAAAAAACTAAATGGCGGAAGCTGACATAAAACATGCTGTCCACCGGCTTTGTCAATATATGATCAAACGTGCCTGTGCGAATATGCTGCAGCAGCCGGGACATGTTCGGGCGCAAGGCAAAATCGATCAATCCTTGAAGCACATTGAAGATACCAAGAAGCAGCAACACATCCGCGTATCCCCAACCGCCGAGATGATCTGTTTGGTAAAAAAACACCTTGATCGTCAAAATGGCCATCCCGATGCCAAACAAACTGGACAGCAAATTTCCCATAAATTCGCTTCGATATTCAAGTTCTTCTACTAAGCAAGTTCGAAAAAATTCTCGAAAAACGCGCCAATACCGTCGCACATTATCCCCCCACAGCTTGGTTTTTCCTGAGTCCGGCCTTCCAAAGCAACATTACTGCGAGCATAAAAATCAGGCTCCACGCAACCGCCCATCCGAATCCGAACACGATATCCAGCCCTCGGATATCCCCATTCAATATTTCGATCGGAAACCCGACCATATATCGAAACGGCAAATACAAGCTGAGCGTTTTTACAGACGGCGGCAGCAGAGACAGCGGTGCAATGCGTCCCGATAAAAAGAGAGACACCGCTTCGAACATGCCATACACGGCCGTCACTTTAGTGATCCAAAAACCTAAGAGACCGAACATATAACTAAATAAAAATCGAATGACCGCACCCAATAACAGCGCACAAAAAAAGAGCAGCCATTGCGTCCCGTTTATTTGCCCCAGCCGCATTGCCGGAACAAAGATCGCCAGGATACTCCATACCGGAACTAAAATCACGAAAAATAACGCTTTGTACACAATATTCTCAGCAATTGCCAAATGAATGGGGTGAAAGGGACGGACAATTTGATAAGAATAGGTTCCCTCCCGAATTTCCCTCTCCATCTCCCAAACATCCCAAGCGCTTGTCATCCGCTCAACGAAAATGAGTGCCGCAAAGTAAAAAATAAACGCATTCTCCTGATGAGGATCGATATTCATCCATACCATCATCGTAATTAGCGGCTGAACCATGGCTCCTGTCATCCAGACAATCGTTGCCAGCCGATAAGCAAACATCTCCACATATTTCATCCGAAGAAGAACGACGTATTTACGAAACATGAGACCCCTCCTGAAAAGCGAGCGTTATCACTTCTTCCATCGGCGGGTCTTCTATGTTCAAATCGCGGACGTCAAACCGCTGCAAAAATTGCGAGGACACCTCCGGAATGCGCTCCCTCGCTACACGAAGCGTGACTTTTCCCTCTTTGGCATCAACCAATTCGCCGTACGCCTCCCATGAAATATCCGGAATCGACGCAAGACGAACTTCCAGCAATTTATACGGCGTCAATTTTTCCGTCAACCGATCCAGTCCGCCATCATACAACAGCTTTCCATGATTGATAATCAGCACCCGGTCGCATAGCGCGGTCACATCGCCCATATAATGCGATGTCAGCAATACGGTCGTGCGGTGCTCGCGATTATATTCGCCGATAAAGCGGCGAACCTTTTCCTGCGTATGGACATCTAAACCGATGGTCGGTTCGTCGAGAAATAAAACTTGCGGCCGATGCAAAAGCGCTGCGGCCAATTCGCATTTCATCCGTTGTCCGAGCGATAAACTCCTAGTCGGCTTCGTTAACAAAGGCTCCAACTCCAACAGCTCGACAAGTTCATCCAACGTTTGTCGAAACACGCGGTCTTCTATTTCATAAATTGCTTTATTGACGAGAAATGTCTCCATCGGTGGTATATCCCATATGAGCTGGCTTTTCTGCCCCATCACTAAACTAATGATCTTCTTAAATTCCGGCTTCTGCTCAAACGGAACATATCCCGCCACTTGAACGTGCCCGGCGGTTGGATAAAGCAACCCGGCCAGCATTTTAATCGTCGTTGTTTTTCCCGCTCCATTCGGCCCTAAAAATCCGACAATTTCTCCGGAAGGAATTGTAAAGGAAATATCCTGTACCGCCTCCACTGTACGATATTCCCGTTTAAACAAACTGCGTATCGCATCCTTCCAACCCGGCTGCCGAACATGGACGCGAAATTGCTTGTACAAATGCTCTACCTGAATCGACATACGGCCTCCCTCTGTTCCTACCAACACCATCTTGCAGCTGCAACACTTTTTAATTCGTTTCCACCAATTCTAATCGATAATCGGCAACTTCATTTTCTTTATACAAATTCGTCACAGAGGTGGAATAATTTTGAATCGTCCCCCTAAAATTCAAATCTTTTTCAGGCACCGAAACATCAAACGTTTTCTCATACAGCAACGTCGCAATGTCATGATATTCATCGCTTCTCACCTTAAAAGCAAAACGAATTTTATGTAAAGGAACGCCGTTTTGACGGACCACTTCCTCTTCAAACTCCTCTGCTTGAATAGCAACACCGTTCAACACTACCTTCGTCACCATGCCATCCATTCCTCCTTGTCTGTCGTTTACCCAAAATCATAGCACGAATGCTCCCCCGTCACAAACATTCAGGCTCGGATGCAGCCAGCCCTTTCCGTTTACCAAACTTTAAATTGCCAAAATTTAACGCTTTAAAGCATCATTGGGGTCAGGCCCCTTTATGGAATGAAAAGGGCATTTTGATAAAGAGGTGTCATCGTCGTGCAAGAAATATTGTTTCCATTCATAATTGTCTTCATATCCATATTGGTTTAGGTTTGGATGTGCCGGAATGGAGTCATAGTTTTCCAGTCTTTTACGAATCTTGGACCTTATTTTATTAGCCAATGTTGGGGTAGCATTGAATTCTTCCAGCACCCACCTCGGTGTGACGGCTAACATAAAATAAGGAAAATAACGGCTTTTTCTCCTAGCATGTGATGGGGTAGCACAGTACATAAAATACGGTTCTTTGTGAAAACAGAACTCCCATAACGAATTATGAGGATCTTTTGGAATATGGCTAGGCCAATCAAATGGGTCCATATCACTTAAACCGTTCAACAAGTCCCAAAATAGCTGTTCAAATTGTTCCACACTATAAGAACGAATCCATTCCTTATGTGTTTCGTAAAATAGGATAAGAGAGGTATATTTTCCAAGCTCCCTAGAAGCCTGAGTGAATTCGGTGAGTAATGAGGCCGTTTCTTGAATGGAAGAACTTTTTCGAGGGTCTCCTACAAACCCGTAGCGTAAATGATTGAGGGAATATCCTTGCGTCGCAGGGATACACGGGAAGGGCTTTTCTTTATCCAATATCTTGGCTTCAAATTTCTCCATTGCATCCCTTTTCCATGGCTGCAAAAGAATCCTATTTGTTTTTTCGTCTTTGAATAATCCCATTATATCTCCACCTCCGCATTCCACCACATTGTATTCAGAGTGAAAATATAGGTGAATGTCCTATCTTAAATCAGGACAAAGCAATAAGATATAGATGCTGAATTTAAAAGCGGAGAGAGAGTTGACTTGGGTTCAATGGTTTTCACAATAAAAACAAATTTCCTCTAAAATGCAGCTCCTTTCCAAAAGATTTCTTGTCCATATTAGAATAGCCGCAAGAAGAAAGGAGCAACAGAATTTAAAGAATGACTCACGCATTGACATCCATAGTTTCGCAAAATAAGAAAAGCTCCGTTTTTCGTTTGTGGAATAAGTTCAGGCAGAGAATAGCGTATTTGAGCGCTTTTCATTGTTCTGCCAAAAGTTGAGAATTGAAGGAGTGAAAATTGAGAGGTTCGCTTTCTGACGACGACAGCATAGCGAATTGACGCTCACCATAAAACCATCATGTTGCTCTTCCCGTATTTTTTACTAAAAATAAGAAACCCCTATAATCCGAGCATATTTCTTTTAATTTTTTCCGTCTTTCAGTATTATAAAATCTGAATCTAAACAGGCAAGGAGGCAAGATCATGAGCAAAAAACTATTGATTGTAACAGGAGATGCGGTAGAAGCTCTTGAGGTATATTATCCATACTATCGCTTATTAGAAGAAGGATATGATGTCACGATTGCCGCGCCGAAGAAAAAGAAATTACATACGGTTGCGCATGATTTTACCGGCTGGGATACATTTGAAGAAAAACAAGCCTACCTTCTTGAAGCGCACGCAGCATTTGCTGACATCGATCCAACGCAATACGACGGAATCGTCATTCCAGGAGGACGCGCACCTGAGTATATCCGTCTTGATGCAGACCTTCAACGCATCGTTAGACATTTCTTTGAAGCAAATAAACCAATCGCTGCAATCTGCCATGCGTCTCTCATTTTTGAAACAATGCCAGATTTATTAAAAGGACGCAGCTTAACTGCTTACATCGCTTGCAGACCAGGTGTAGAAGCATTAGGAGCAACGTATGTGTCTGACAGCAACGTACATGTCGACCAAAACCTTGTTTCTGCACATGCTTGGCCAGACCTGCCTGGTTTCATGCGCGAATTCATAAGCTTGCTTCAAAAATAAGAAGCCAATCCCCTCAAGTTAACTTGAGGGGATTTTTATTTACGCTTTTTTATTGATTTCTTCATACTTGCCCATTCGATTGCCAAAATCGCTGTCCATTTGAATTTTTCCTCTTTTGACAGAACCCCTTTTATCCCCACATCTTCAAAAAAGTTTCCACCCATTGCTTGCATTCAACGAAACGTCACCATCAACCCATACTCTTTCTTTGTAGCAGGACTTCCTAATGCAGATTTATGGTTGTTGCACCCATTTGGCATTTATCAAGGCTTTTGGAATTTCACGAACCACATTTTTTCATATTTTATTAAAAAAGGAGTTCTAGGGGGTGTCATTTTGCATAGGGATCCAAGAAGAAAAAGATCACCAGGATTTTGTATTTTCCCAGGATATAGATGGTGCGGACCGGGATGCAGCGGACCAGGTGCGCCCGTGAACGATGTAGATGCTTGCTGTATGAAGCACGATCTTTGTCTAAGAAGAGGCAAGCCTGCTTGCCAGTGCGATTATGAATTTATGGATTGCCTCCGCTCTAAAATGAATCCACATACCCAAAAAGGAAGACACGCCATTCTTATGTATCGATTTATGCAATTAAAAACACTCGGATGCGGCAGAAATGATAGATTCAGAAAGTAGCTTGAACTACTCCCAGTTCGGTATGGGAGTAGTTTTACTATTTGCTGCAAGCATGTCGGCTTTTATCGGGAACTCTCATGATTGGATTCATCATACTGGTTGAATGTTTCCTTCAATCTCTTTTCAAAAAAAAATGAATTTGTTCCTTGCATTTTACATAAATGATCATTGTAACTTCTACCTCCCTCTCCTATAGTCAAACGACGCTGATCTTCCTCCCTTTTTCCGGATAACTCTTTTATTTTTCTGATTCCAAATCTTCACGTTTTTGATCAATCAACAGCTTGCTGATCTTTATATTCAAATAAAATTTCTTTTGCAGAATAACTGGATTCGTCTAAATTATAAGTTGACAAATCGGAATAGTTTATTTATATAAAATTATATATATTGAAAAAAACAAAAATTCACACAAAATACAGAATTTACATTCAGGCTATTAACGATCATTATTTTAATCAAAAAATATTCAAAATAATCGGAGGTTTTTATGGTGCAGTATAGTTATGTTTCTCATCTTGAATGCCCCAAATGCCATGAAGTTTATTCAACAGAAGTGGTTCAACAGCTTTGTAAATGCGGATCGCCCTTGCTGGTCAGATATAAATTGAATGAAGTGAAAGCTGCCATCAAAAAAGAAGATTTGCAGCTGCGGGAAAAGAGTTTATGGCGATATCATGAACTTCTCCCCGTAAAACATGAAGAAAATGTCGTTTCATTAGGAGAAGGAATGACACCCATTATTCACATGAAAAGACTAGGAGAAAAAATTCAGATTCCTCATTTATACATAAAGGATGAGGGAATTATCCCGACAGGTTCGTTTAAAACGAGAGGTGCAAGCGTCGGCGTTTCAAAAGCTAAGGAACTCGGAGTCAAAGAATTAGTGATGCCCACTAATGGAAATGCAGGTGCTGCATGGGCTCTTTATTCAGCAAGAGCAGGCATTAAAGCCACGATCGTCATGCCATTGGACGCTCCGAACATTACGAGAAAGGAAGTTTACATCTCTGGCGGTGATCTTCGATTAGTCGACGGTTTAATCAGTGATGCGGGAAAAATAGTGGGACAACTTGTAAAAGAGAAAGGCGTTTACGATGCATCCACATTAAAAGAGCCTTATCGAATCGAGGGAAAGAAAACAATGGGATATGAAATTTTTGAACAGCTGAATTGGGAAGCTCCCGATGTTATTTTATACCCGACTGGCGGCGGCGTAGGAATTATCGGCATTTATAAATCGATTTTGGAATTAATCGAATTAGGCTGGATTTCTGCCGAAAAGCTGCCTAGGCTTGTTGCCGTCCAGGCCGCCAACTGCGCTCCTATTGTGAAAGCATGGAAAGAGAGAAAAACGGAATCGGAATTTTGGGAAAATGCTTCAACAAAAGCATTTGGAATTAACGTGCCAAAACCACTTGGCGACTTTCTAATTCTCGAAAGTTTATATAAAACCAATGGCTGTGCCATTGCCGTTTCGGAAGCAGAAATTTCACAAGCACAAAAAGAGGTCGCTGAACTTGAAGGAAATTTCATTTGTCCCGAAGGAGCTGCCACATTCGCGGCCGCCAAACAATTACGCCAACAGCAGTGGATCTCAGAAGATGAAAAAGTCGTTTGCCTCAACACAGGACAAGGAATCAAGTATCCTGAAACAGTTGAAATCGACCATGTTCCCGTTCTCTAAAACAGGTGAAGAGGCGAAAAAGGGTTGGATTAGATTTCTGATTTTTTGGCAAACGGTAATCACGGAGACCAGCCCTTTTCCTGCTTCATTTCACCTCAACACCATATACACAACGGCCTCTACAGGGCTTGGATAGTGATGAAAGATTATTACTGATATAAAGGTAATTATGGGATGCAATGCTAGTTCATCCCAAAGCTAGCTTATAATCCCTTAGTTCAGTGGATCTGTGTCCCTGATCCACTGAACTTTTATTTCCTTTCATTTATTTTCGCAAATAAAGCAGCAAAAATGGAAGATAGGATAGAAGCAAGCAGTAAGACTAATCCAATAGCTCCCAATCCTAATCCTATCCATCTGCCCCAAATAAAACTAATCAATATCACAATAATACTTAATAGAGAAAAAATGATGGGTATTATATATACCGGAAATGTCACTCTATTCCGACTAACCAAACATAAGAGCAGTATCGCTAGTGTACAAATGAGTACATATATCCCCAAATAAACCATATACTCTCCCCCGTTGGTAATATTAAAACTTCCATCATGTAAAACCCGATTCAGTTTTATTAACTGAGTCAATTCCATAATCCTTATTTAAAAAAAGCAACAGACCTGGAGAATTTAGGTTGAAAATTTTTAGTTTATGCGACAGCTTGTTGTCGATTTAACATGCAATGATTCGATCAGTAGCTAGTCTTGAAGCAGTATAAATACTTCTTGAATTTCTTTTAATAAAGGATAGCCTTTTTCCGTCATTCAACTACCTGAAGAAAAAGGGATTGGATTATGATCATTTTCAATTGTTGGAGGGTTTAAACTGGAGCCGACCAAGAACGGAAATGTTTATATTCGTTAGAAAAGTGTATTTTTGGGGGCTATATGAGATGTAATTATTTCCGCATGGCTTGGATGATGGCATATCATTTATAAATGTAAAGATGATTGCCCTAGCCTATATATTTCGAACTTCCATATTTTCAAAGTCGATGATTAATTTATGAATGAGAAAAAAATCATTGCCTATGATCCCGTCAAATCCATGCATTCCTCTTACATCAGCGAGCTGTATAGTGAAATGTCAACACCGATTGAAAATTCCCCATTTTGAACGATTAATTCGATAACTGGGCAGGATAAAAACCTGCTTTTTTCTTTTCTCGGAGGGGGTAAAAATCTCCTTTAATGTTAAAGGTAATGGCGTCTATCTAAAATGGCTGTTGTTCATACATCATCGCCGAATACTTTTCCCCATTCGAGATAGGATTTATTCATGGTTTTCCGATCAAAACATGTTTCTTTGGCAATCGCTGTTTGTGTCCAGCCTTTCTGATACAACTGTCGATCATAAAAAATTCCCCAATCTTCAGCATCGTTTCTCCACTCCATCTAAGACATTGTTTCGAAACGATTATCTGTTATTTTTGGGGAATTTTACACCGTTGTTATTGGGGATTTTATAACCGTTGATTACAACACACAAATGTTAGAATCGATTTCACCTTTTTTCAGTTTGAGATAATGAAGTCGATCAAATATATATTTTTCACCGCGGCTTTTTCAGTATGCAATATCTGTAAATAAATCTGAATGCAAATCAAAAGTTTTCATGATGAACTCTCTCATAACAAACTAATATAGGTATAATCAAGAATATTGTGTGAGTTGTCGGGTATTCATCAGATTGAAGGGTTTTATGGGTAATGGAAAAACAAATTTGAGAATACCCGACTTTTTTGGTTAATCTAGAATTTTTCTACAAACACACTTTTTATCATCAGTTTGGGCTGATATAAAATTCCGAAAATTTTCTGTACATGCTGGTTCTAGCAACAAAGGTTTTTCTATGAAGACAGTCTCTCCACTTAATTTTATTCATTGTCACTTTACGATTTGGAGGATATTTAATTTTCCACTCTCATTTGCTTCAACTTTATCACAATGTATTTCTCAACTGTTTCCGATAGTTGAGTTTTTTATTTAAATCGACCTTTTCGTCAGTTGGCGATGTCAAACTTCTAACAGTGTCGATGAACACTCGTCCATCCAACGGACCTTTTCATCTTAAAATATCCTCATAGCTAGGATTTAAGAATACACTCGCTCGGAGATCACCTCATCAACCGGAACATAGTAATAGCCAAGGTCATCTGCAACTGCTTTAAATGTTACTTTTCCATTCATTACATTCACACCTGTTTTAATCGGTTCACTTTCTTTTATTGCTTTGACAACGCCTTTGGAAGCAATTTGCACAGCATATGGAATCGTGACATTTGTAAGACTTATTGTTGAGGTTCTTGGAACCGCACCGGGAATGTTAGCAACTGCATAATGCAGCACTCCATGCTTTTCGATAATTGGATTGTCATGAGTGGTTGCATGTTCAACCGTTTCAAAATTTCCGCCCTGATCAATAGCAACATCGATGATAACCGAACCAGGCTGCATGGATTTTATCATTTCTTCTGTTACAAGTTTAGGCGCTTTTGCGCCAGGGATCAGTACCGAACCGATCACTAAATCGGAGTCTTGGACAGATTCTGCAATATTAAACGGATTCGACATTAATGTCTGCACATTTGAACCAAAAATGTCTTCCAATTGACGCAGGCGCGCAGGATTTAAGTCTATAATCGTTACATCTGCACCAAGACCTTGTGCAATTTTTGCCGCATTGGTTCCAACCACACCACCGCCAATAATCGTTACTTTCCCGCGTTTGACACCAGGAACACCGCTTAGCAGAATCCCTTTACCTCCTTTAGATTTTTCAAGATATTGCGCACCGAGTTGAACTGCCATTCGACCGGCCACTTCGCTCATTGGTGTCAACAGTGGCAATGAATTATATACGGTAATCGTTTCATATGCAATGGCGGTTACTTCATTTTCCACTAAAGCTTGAGTCAATTCAGGTTCATTTGCCAAATGGAGATAAGTAAATAAAATCAGTCCTTTTCGGAAATAACCATATTCAGACGGGAGTGGTTCTTTTACTTTCAGAATCATTTCTGCTTTTTCCCAAACCTCTGAAGCTCTTTCCAGAATCTCAGCCCCAGCCTGTTTATACTCTTCATCGGTAAAACCACTTCCGATTCCAGCGTTTGCCTCAATAAGAACTTTATGTCCTGCGTTAACTAAATGAATAACCCCTGCAGGTGTGATAGCCACACGATTTTCATTATTTTTAATTTCTTTCGGTACCCCGATGATCATCCTTACCATCTCCTTAAAATAACATCTGCACCATTATCATATATCTTTTATTTGAACCATACTTTATTAAAAAATCAGAAAATATCAAAAGTAATTTGTGTAAATCCACAAATTACTCGACCTTCATGCTCTCAAGTTTTAAATCCAGATATAATATTATCTTCTGGTTTGGATCTTTCAGGTTTACTTCCGTTAATTCTACTACTCTTTTCAAACGGTAATTTAACGTATTCGGATGAATATGTAATAATTGCGATGCTTGATAAACATTGCTGTCACATTCCAAATAAGTTTTAAGGGTAAGCAACAAATCGGTGCGATGCTTGAGGTCATACTCTCTTAATTTTGTAATGGCCTCACTCTGATAGTGATCACGTACTCGGATTTGATAAAGTTCATCTAAAAACTGATAGGTGCCGATCTCCTGAAAACTATAAGTTTGCTGTAATTCATCGGGGAATTTTTCTTTAAGTCTTAATACCTTCAATGCTTGTTTATAGCTGTATTGAACATGCTCCGGAGAATTATAAACGGAGCCAAAAGAACCAGTTATTTTCCGAATTTGTAAACGCATACTTATTTTGTGGATAAAATCTTTAATAAAGCTGGAAAGGGCGCTTCTCGCCTCTTGTTCTGTTCTGAGCCGGGTAAGCAATATTAATTGATTTTGATCAAATAGCCGGCCGACGACTTGGACATGCTGCAATGTTTCAGCTAAATAATAGGCATGTTTTTCAATAGCTTGCGATATATCATCATCAAATTCAATGATGGCAACAGCAAGCCTTCCATCCAGATTGACTCCGGCCCGTTTAGCCTGGCGTTTAATTTTAGACACATCGTTCAGATGGCCTGTTAATAGCTGCCATAGAAATTCTTGATGACTCTCTTCCTCTTTTCGTTTTCTCATTCGCTGAAGAAGGAGATGATTTTTCACAAATTTTGCGGCTTCCTTGAGCAAACGCATTTGATCGTCGCCCATTGTTTTATCATTGATTTGTGCCCATATAAAACCTAAGACCTCATTATGTTTTCGGATCGAGACGGCAACACGGTTGCCAAGTCCAACTTCTTCGATTGCAGGGACAATAACAGGCTCATCGCTTTCAAACAGTTTTGCCATAATACCATTTTTCCAAAGACTATTAATGATTTTATCTGGCACTTTTCTACTTATGATCGTGGCTATTCTTGCTTCATCTACATTTTCTTTATGTCTGCTGTAGGAAATAATCTGGTGAGTGGAATCCTCTATTGTAATTGGACATTCAAGCATTTCACCAATTCGATCTGCCAAAAGATCTAGGGAATTGGAATTGTCTTGGTGTAGTTGCGAAAGTAATTCCGGATAGTCTAGTGAATTCTTCATTAACGCTTCCCCCTTTGCATTCTCCCAAAACTTCCTAAAGCAAGGATCAACCAAAATGAACAAGAATCCGCCATTTCGTTATTTGAATGATCTTCATCTATCTTTAATGAGAAAATTTTCGAACAATTGGAAGAACATAAACAAAATTCGTACTAAAATCTTTTTCAACAGAAGCTTGTATCGCCAAAAATGAACGTAAAGAGTAATATGGCAAATTTTAAATGAATTCCTGAACGGTAAGTCAAAACACCGATTCAAGAAAAAATCAGGCAATATATTATTTGCTGCTGTAAATACAGTCCATTCTCTAAGAATGTTAAGTTAGTAATAGTTTCTTTTTCATTTATGTATTTTGCTAATTCCGTGATCTTAATTTCATAAATAAGGCGTGCCTTTCCTTTTTGGTTGATCAATTCTTTGCCGCTTATTTTTGCAAGATTTTTTTACATAAACCTTTTTAAAATTCCTGTTGCACACCGCACGCTTATGTTTATGCCAATGCTGATGTCTCCAGCAATTACTATTTTTGCATCATAGAAAACCAAGCATAAAATTTATGGAGAGTTAAAGAGCTTTGATTCTCTCCGAACCATTTTTTATTTCATTTCTTTTAAAAAAAAGATCATTATGTCTTAAAACAGATTACTTTCTAAAATGCAGCATTCTCAATATTATTGTTAGGAAATCTAACAAATTTTAATAAGAAAACGTTTTAGAAATGTCTATTCGGTAGAGCAATGAATAAGTCCTTTGCAAAATATGAAGATACGTTTTCCTATAATTCCCATTCTGCATTAGTCAGCATAAACTTTTGTGTAACAGGTATATGTTGAGATGGTATCCGAATTGGCAAACGGAACAGCAACCGTTGCAGCCGGTGTAACAGGTATATGTTGAGATGGTATTCTGTGGCAACAGGACTTATATGTTATTTTAAATCATTTCAATGTGTATGAAGCTAAAAGTACCATCGTAACGACAAATTTACAATTTGAACAATGAACCATATATTGGTGATCTAATATTAACAAAAGCAGTAATTAATAGATTGATACATCACTCCCATTTAATCATTTTTAAAGGCGATAGTCATCGCTATAAAGATTCAATCTCACTCAACCAATAACGGAATTTGGCAAGTTTCATTTTTAATTGCCATTTCATGCATTTTTTACTTGCCAAAAACACCTTTCCCAACAAAAACAGCCAATAATTTTCAAAGACGTATTAGACGAAGTAAAAATATTGTGTAAGCAATTTTTTTGTTAGATAAAAAGAAAAAGGCAGGGTATTTTCAAATTTGCAACAAAACAAAACTGAATGGAAATACCCTACCTCATGAATAACAGTGCACTCAATTCAGATTTCTTTTTAACAGAAAAGGGCAAAAAATTGTTAAAGAGCAAAATTTTAAAGATGCCCTTAATAAAGTTTAAGACAACTCCCGCTTTTTAGTATTTACCATTAATCTTCCAACCACCTACGATGTGCAGGATTTTCTAAGTCTACTTCAACTACACCTTCTGAATTAGCATATACTACTGAAATATTTTCCATGGAGAGTAATTTATCAATATCTATACTCTTACTGCGCTTTTCATTTTCCTTTTGTAATCGACGATAATAAGATATTTTTCGTTTAGTATATTGGTCTCTAAAACCGTAATCAAATCTCCTTTTTGATTTGAATTTGTTTTTATTTTTCATTTTTTCACTTCCTTGTAAAAGTGCCCTACAGTTTAATTTTCATATTTAGTTAAATTCTGAATGAAAGTAGTAAGTTGTTCAAATGAAGCATTTTTAGGATATTCATGTAAGTCAATGAAATTAGCATTGAAAAACATTTCATAATAAGCCTCAATAGATCTTCGAGGAACTTTACAAAGATGCGAGTCCAAGAATGATTTATGTGTTCCATAATGGTGGGAAAAGATAAACTCACTCCACGTATTTGCTAATTCCTCATCATCTTTAATATCAATAATCTCAATCTGCTCCATACTTCTATCTTCAATTTTTCCCCATGCTTTTTTCATTAAATTAACAGCCTCGATATCTGATTTCGGTGCACCATATCCAAAAATAGTTAACGCATATGCTTGATCAATTGCTTGCCCCAAAATATTCCATTGATCTTTGATAAAAGGGTTACTATTATAGTTTTTTTCACTTATGGGATATAGTAATTTAGTTGGAACTAATTGTTCACCACAATAAGAACAATTATTACCTATCTTTCCAATCAATTTACACCTTTCACAAGTAGCAACTCTTACATTTCCATGTAAAAATAATATGCGCACAAATCACCACAGACTAATTCACTATGAGATTGTTGAGCTTTTAAAAAACACAAATGTTTACTTTGTTTACAGCATTAATGAAAAAACGTTCAATTCACCTTAGATAAACTTTACGACTACAAAACTTAATCTTCCGTCTTTTCTTCTATTCAAACATATTAAGACACCTTTGAGATGCTTCACCCTCAAAGATGCCTTAGCACCGAAGAAAAACAGAATATATTGAAGCGTTAGCAACAACCCCAACGGCTAACCAGATATCACAAAGAACGCTTTTACTACGCCCCGACAATATCTTCTGAATTTCTGTTAATCTCATCAATAATGCTAATAATTTTCCTCACGTCATCCATGTTATCTTTAAATAAATCTACAATACTTCCTACACTTTTAAATGGTTCTTCCTGCAGCACTTTTTTATCCATGACGCCGTTTTTAACAATGTAATCGATAATTAGTTTGACAAAACGGCTTTGGTTAATGTTAAGTCGTTCATTGGATAAAAACTCGGAAAATGCCTCGTTCGCCGCTTGCGGGTCAAGACCGACAATTTGGCGGACAAGTTTGGTGATTGGCGTGTCGGAAAACTCTTTCTCATAGTCTTCTCCTGTGCCAAGCTCATTCCAAAGAATATCTTCTAATGTCTTTAAATCTTGAGCTGTTAACTTTTTGTTGTTTCTTAGTTTGTAAATCGCGATTTGGTCGCGGTGTTCATGAAGGTAATGGTGAACTTTTTTCCGATAGCTTTGCAGGTCATTGACATCAAACATTGGACCATTTTCTTTGACTTCTAACACTTGATCTTTAAAATTTGTATAGTAAATTTTTTGCGTTTCTTTTTCAAGGAATTTGACTAAATCGCGCAATGCCTCGCGAACTGTTTCCAATTCAAAAATATCGGCTTCGCTCCAAAACTCTTCTGTTTGCACCTTTTCGATGATGTATTTTTGTTCCATCACTTGAGGAATCGAACCGAGCTTGGATAACGCCTCGGCGGTGCGAATCACACTTCGAATCGGCTTTGTCGCATTTTTTGTTTGCAGTTTTGCCAACTCAATCGTGTACATTAATAAATCAAAGCGTTTCGCAAATTCGTCATCGTTTAGCGGGACAATGAGCGGGGAAATATGTTCTTTTATCTCATTTACATCCATTGCTCCAAGCGAATCCCATTTAGCTCGATTTTTAAACTTATGCACATATTGAATATGTTGACGTACACGGAAGTTTTCTTCGTTTAACTTATTGATTTCCGCTAGTATCTCATCAATTAATTCATTGCGATGGGCGATATACTCCTCTTCTTGATACTGTAAATGTTGCAGTTCTTTAATGATTTCGACTTTGGCGTTAAATAGACGCTCCGTTAAACTTTCCACCGCTTTTCCTTCGATTCCTTTTGGATTTTCGCGGAAAAACTCGAAGTTTCCGCAATAGTCAAAAATAAGGAAATGCGTTTTATCTTGACCGATTCCTAATAAGTCTTTACATAAACGGGTTCCGCGCCCAATCATTTGCCAAAACTTAGATTTGGATCGTACTTTCTTAAAGAACACAAGGTTGACGACTTCCGGAATATCCACCCCAGTATCGAGCATGTCCACCGATACCGCAATCTGCGGCAGTTTGTTACGGTCGGAAAAATCATCGATTAATGTTTGGTAGTAGTTCACGCTGTAATCAATGACCCGTGCGAAGCCACTTTTGTACTCAGGGAACAATTGATCAAAACGTTCCACAATTCTTTCCGCATGACGATGGTTTTTCGCAAAAATAATCGTTTTGCCGAGTTTGTCCCCGCCTTCGACCCGAATTCCTTTTTCCAATAAATTTTTCAGTACCGTATCAATCGAATCGTCATTAAATAGCCACTCATTTAACGCCGCGCTGTCAATATCCTCGCCTACTTCATCATCAAATGTTTCTTCGTACCGTTCTTTTTCTTCATCAGATAAATCATCATAATGAATACCTTCTTCAAGAAACTTTAATTTTGTTTCAATCGTACGATAATCCACTAAATATCCATCTTGAACCGCTTGATCTAATTCATAGGCATAGGTAGGCACACCGTTTTCTAAATCAAACACTTCATATGTATTGCGGTCAATTTCGTCCTTCGGTGTTGCAGTAAGTCCGAGTAACATCGCATCAAAATAGTCAAAAATCGCTCGGTATTTCTTATAAATACTGCGATGCGATTCATCGACGATAATTAAATCAAAATGCCCGACTGTAAATAGGCGTTTGCCGTCTTTTCGTTTCGCTTCGTCAATTGCATTCATCATCGTCGGATATGTCGAAAACACCATCCGGCTTTCTTCTGGATTATCTTTATTGTCAAGCAAATTACAAAGCGTCAAATTCGGCAGTAAATGACTAAAGTTATTTTTTGCTTGCGTTACAAGCGTTTTGCGGTCAGCCAAAAATAAGATATTTTTTACCCAGTTGTGGCGAGTGAGAACATCGACAATCGAAATCACTGTCCGTGTTTTGCCGCTCCCTGTCGCCATGACAAGCAATGCTTTGCGCTGTTTTTTCTCCAATGCATCACATACGGCTAAAATCGCTTCTTTTTGATAATAGCGATCCGTAATATTGTCATTAATGGTTACATTTTTTAACGGCAACTTCATCGTGCGGCGGTCGATCAGTAAGCTTAATTCTTCTTTGTTATAAAAACCGGAAACTTTCCGCACTGGATAGTTAAGGTCGTCCCAAATATACGTTTCAAAACCGTTTGTGTAGAAAATAATCGGACGTTGACCGTGCATTTTTTCAAGACAGTCCGCATACAATTTCGCTTGTTGCTTTCCTTTGTTTGGATCAGCAGTGGTTCGTTTTGCTTCGATAACCGCAAGCGGCTTACCGTTGTCGCCAAAAAGGACATAATCAACATAGCCAACTCCTTCTTGATTCGGCATTCCGACTACAGGGTATTCAGCAACAACATCCTTTTTAAATTCCCATCCTGCGAGCTTCAAGTCTAAGTCAATATATCTTTTTCTTGTTTCAAATTCGCTTAGTTCATCAACTTGGAAATCGTACTCTTTCGTGTTCGCTTCGCGTTTAGCCGTTAGAAGAGAGCGCAGCTGTTCGTTTTCTTTCATCATTTCTTCGAGACGCTTGTCTTTAGAGCTTAATCGTTCATATAAATCTTTCAATTCTTCCGGACGCTCTCGTTTTTCCTCGCCGATTTGCAACAATGATTCATCAAAATCAGTAGCTGTATATTCATTCGAATAACAATAATCAATCCAAGAGACAAATTGATGAAGATTGTGAAGAGAAAGAATCGCTTCTTCCCTCGTAATCATCGAGTTCGTATGAACCGCGACATTTCCAAGTTTCACAATGTAACGCAACAACGGCAACAAGTCTTCATCAATAATGGACAAAAAGACGTTGTCATGAATCAAACTGGAAAGATTATCTTGATACGGAACTTTCAAAGCGCTGTCAAAGCTGTACACCCACTTCACCGCAAGCTCCAGCGCACGGCGCGTCAAAATCGCGCACGTCGCCGGACTCACCACTATACTTTTCTCCGCTTCTAAACACGCATTCGTAAAACTCTCATAATGAGGTTTGCCTACTAAAAAATGAAAGTTGGATAACAATAAATACCCCTCCCTTGACCAAATGAATTATTTTGTATTCATTAATTCATTGAACAATTCTCCCTTAAATGCACGTTGCATGAGGGAGTTGAAGTTGTTTTCGAGTTCTTCTAAACTTTTCTTTATTATCTCCTTTTGAGATTGTATTTTTTGTACTATTTTGGCAAATTGATTTTGAAGCTCGATAGGCGGCAAAACTACTTTATATTTACTAAAGAATTGCTTTGGTACACGTTTCTGACCAGCACTACCAGTCATATTCGCTTCAGCTTGTTTTCGGAAAGATTGTAAACTCGTTAAATAATATAACCATGTACTATTGACATTTTCTTTTGGTCTTAAAACATGAAATTCTGTTGAGCCAAATCCTATATTATTTATTAAATTACGAGCTATAGCCCCTTTTCCATTTTCCATACAAGGAGTTATCTTCGCAAAAAGAACGTCGCCTTCTCTAAAATAAGTAAAGCTTTCAAAAACCTCTTTTATTAATCTAGTTTCAGAAAGATCAAGCTCTCCATTTTCTGATACATTTGCCATCGGCAAGAATGTAACTGGAAATTCTTTACCAATATTTTCGATTTCCTTTTTTGAAGGATTAATATAACACAATTCACTTAAAGGTACTTTTTCTCCTTTTAAGTTTCCAAACATCTCTAAAAACACACTTTGCGTTAACTGGTCTAATGCTTCAATTTGGGCTTTTCGTTTGTCAATGAGTTCTTGGGCTTTGTCTAATGCTTTCACAATCTTTACTTGATTTTCTATATCGGAAACCGGTATCTTAATGCTCTCTATATCTTTTTTACTTATAGCCTTAAAAGTACTTCCCGTCCCCATACTTTCTATTTCATTTTTCTTATAGTTTAGTGCATAAAATAAATATTTATAGTTAATCATATCATTATTCGCTCTGATAGCAGCTAATCCCCTACCAATACAGCACTTAGTATTCGCAATATTAACATCTCCTACAGGTGCTCGTACTGACATTAATATATCGTTTTCATTTGCAATTTTTAAAGGTGCAGAACAATAAGTCTTAGGAGTTGGGTACAGTTTTCCAAAATCAGCTTTCCCCTGAAAAAAAGGTAATCCTTCTTTCCTATCATTATATGTATCAGAAGAAGGAGATTGTCCCATGATTATTTCACATACTTCTGAAACTTTTTTATACTTAATTGCAGTCATAATACTTTACCCCTTAATCATTTCTTTCAACTCTCGTAATCCTTGCATAATCTCTTTTTCCAACGTCTCCACTTTTTCAAGTATCACACTTGGCGCTTCATACTGTACCTCTTCATACTCAATCTCTTTATATTTGTTAATCGAAAGGTCATAGTCATTTTCCCGAATTTCTTCCACCGGAACAAAGAACGATTGCTCTGTCCGTTTCCGATCTTTTTCCGCTTCACGGTTATGGAATCGCTCAATGATGTCCGGAATATCGTTTTCCTCAATCGGTGTGCGCTTGTCATCCAATGAGTAGCCGTCCGCTTTCATATCATAGAACCATACTTGATCCGTACCGCCGACTCCTGTTTTGGTAAAAATCATAATCGCCGTCGACACGCCCGCGTATGGTTTAAACACGCCGCTTGGCATAGAAATAATCGCTTCTAATTTATGATTTTCCACGATTTCTTTGCGAATATCCTTATGCGCTTTGGAACTTCCGAATAACACTCCGTCCGGAACGATGCAGGCGCAGCGTCCGCCCGTTTTTAAAATTCGCAAGAATAAGGCCAAGAATAAAAGCTCGGTTTTCTTTGTTTTTGCAATTTTTAATAGGTCACTAGAAACGGCTTCGTAATCCAAGGAGCCTTTAAACGGCGGATTGGCAAGAACAAGAGTATATTTGTCTTTATCTTTGTTTTGTTCCGACAAGGAGTCGCGATATTCGATATTCGGATTTTCAATGCCATGGAGCATCATGTTCATCGCACCGATGCGCAACATCGTGCGGTCCATATCAAAGCCGTAGAACATATGGTTATTAAAATGCTCTTTTAAACTTTGAACTAAAAATAGGTCACTGCGATGTTTGCGTAAATATTCACCTGCTGCTACTATGAAACCTGCGGAACCTGCGGCTGGATCTACAATAATATCTTCTGGAGTCGGTTTCATTAACTCAACCATCATCTTGATAATATGACGCGGCGTGCGAAATTGACCATTTGTTCCCGCTGTCGCAATTTTGGATAGCAGATACTCATATAAATCCCCTTGTGTATCGCGGTCTTTCATTGGGATATTGTCAATACCATCGACAATTTTTGAAAGCATTTGCGGTGTAGGGATCATAAAGATTGCATCGCCCATATATTTTGCATACGCGGAATTTTTATTGCCATGTAAGTTTTTAATAAAAGCGAATACTTCCTTTGATACGATGTCGTACATTTGAGAAGCTTCTAAGTTTTTAAACTTGCTCCAACGTAAATGTTGTTTATCTTCAGGAAAAATGCGTTCAAAATCAATTCCTAAGAGAGAAGCCTCTTGTTCATTTTTCGTTTCTACTTCATCGAGACCTTTTATAAATAAAAGATATGTAAACTGCTCAATAACCGTCAGTGGATTGGTAATCCCACCAGTCCAAAATGTTTCCCATATTTTATCGATTTTGTTCTTTAATTCCCCAGTAATCATATAACTTGCCTCCTTGTTATTTCCGCATTTAATTATACATTGTTCAATCATCATTAAAAACTCCAATATAATGAATTAAACCTACTATCAAAAGGTGAAGAATAATAGTTACAAAGATATTCTGATAAAGCTAATGCATCATCCTGTATTTTTTTCACATCCCATTTATCATTCGACAGACGTTTCTTTGCGGTAAGGACACTACTACTGCCTTCCTTGTTAATCTCCCAATCATATGCAAAACTAACTTCCTGATTAGCTTCCATAAGTATTTTTCGAATTGTTTCTATATATGCATGTCCATTCAGCCAAATCTTCGGCTCTCTTTGCCCATGACCATCACGACTCATTGAAGTATATAAACCGACTTTGTTTAACGCGAATACTAGACTTGCAATTCCACAGTCTATTTCTAATATTGAAAGGTCATTGTTCAGGTTATGACTCCATCTTTGAGGGATTTTTAGAGAACTTAGGATGAATCTAAATTCACTTCGATTAAAAGACTCTATTCGATTTAATATTTCATCTGGAACAAGGGTATTCGGTTCTAGCCGAATCCCTTGCTCCCCAATTTTTATACTAATTTGTAATGATGTTAATAAATTCAGCATTTCGTAGAAGTTTGATTTAGAATACCATCTATCCAAAACTAGCTCCCCGTCTATTACGTCTACCCAAAATCCCCGTCTTCTCAAGCTATTTCTTAATTCAATAAGATGTTTCTTTTTCAAGCTTTTCGCCTCCTACTCTGTCATTTTCCGAATAAAAGCACCTATGCCAAATTTTTCGTAAGCATCAAAGTACTGTTTTTTTCGTTCCTCATAAGCTTTACGGATTAATTCATCTGCATCCTCCAATTGTCTAATCATCTTATTTTGCTGCTCAACAGGAAGCAGCGGCAGCTCAATTGATTTAATATCGTTTGGAGTTAAAACTGTTGCAATGGAACCACTTTGATGCGCTTCAAAAAAGTACTGACCAACTGGGCTTTCTAAGAAACGCTTGATATAGCTCGGATTGATTTCTTTATCAGAATGTAGCCGAATAATAATAAACATATTGGATACTAAAATGGTTCCATCATATTGAGGAACAATGGCAATTTTCTGTTGAGTACCTCTACTAGATACTAAAATGTCACCCGGTTGTGCTGTAACACGCTGTATATCCCTTGTCTGTATTGGAAGCTTCTCAATCTTTTCAAACTGTATTTCTCCATTTTCGATATCTCTTATTTGAATAACAGGAAATAGCTCACCATCTGGATTTTCTATTTGTCTACGGCTTGGAAGATTAACCCCCCGGATCACCTCAGCAATTTCCCCAATCCGCACAAGGTTTTTCGCTTCACTTTCATATTTTTTCTTATTAAAAACGACCTTACCGAATTCTGTGTCAAGTTCTACATTAACGAAATATAATGCCGGATTTAAAACCCAGTTATTTTCCTTAATTTCATCTATTGAAACGATACGTGAATATCTTTCTCTATTTTCGTATGCTTCTAGAGTTTCAATAATTTTATGAATATGTTCTGGCTTCAAGTACTTTTGTGTTCTTGTTCGTTCATAATCACCTTCAGCATTAATAAATTGCACTCTGCCTTTTTTATGACTTGGTTTATTTTTATTCAATATAAGAAGTGCGACCTGAATCCCCGTTCCGCTAAATAAATTGGTTGGAAGAGAAATAATACTCTCGATTACATCATCTTTTAACATGGTTAAACGAATTCTTTCTTCCGCAGCACCTCTTACAAGCGTTCCAAAAGGAACAATCAACGCAGCTTTTCCTTCCTTTTTTAACGACGCTAATGCATGTAATATAAAGGCGTAATCCCCTTGTGACTTAGGCGGCCGATCATACAATTCAAACCGATGATAAGGGTCATTGACTGCAAATTCATATCCCCAATCCCTTACACCAAATGGGAAATTCATCATAATATAGTCAAATTGCATAACATGCCCATTTTCTAACCACTTTGGATCACGGATTGTATCACCTAATTGAATGTCTCCGTTTTCTGGAAAAATGTTATTAATAAAAAAATTAAGTTTGGCAATGACATATAACTCTTTATTCTTCTCTTGTCCATACACGGTAATATCTTTTCCTTGCTCTTTAGCGTATTTACAAGCAGATACCAAGATGTTTGCAATTCCAGCTGTTCCATCGTATACGGAACCTTTCATCGGTTTTAATGATTGAATCATTAACTGTATAAGGCCATCTGGTGTGAAGTCGTAACCTTTTGAAGACGCAAATAACTGTTCAATTAATGTATTGAAAAAGCCTACTACAGCCTGATTATTCTGATATTCAGCTTTCGTCAATCCATATCGCTCAAGAAGGACCAATAATTTATAAAGAATTGTTTCATCGATACTCTTGAATGTGTCGTTAAGAAATACATTTGAGAGCGAAGGTTCCATGTTTTCCAACATACTATATAAAGAGTAGATGACCTCTTTTACACTCCCACGAAGATCTCTAAGCTCTTCCCTTGTTGCAAGTTTTTTTAGTTTCTCGCCATATTTCTCATTCTCCATAGCAAAAAACAGAGTATGCAACTTTAATAACTCAACCGCTAATCCTTTCTCAACTTCCATTGCTTTCTTGTCAAACTGATTTTCTAATTCGTTAACAAATTGCAATGCTTTATCACGAGTCATTATTTTACCCCCTAATTTCTAAAGAAAGTATTTTTAATACCTTTTTATTTATGATGCAAAAAAATAAACTCCATTATTCAATAATTTGGTTGCAGAGTCTATTGCGCCTGATATCCCGCGACTTCTCGGGTATGTAACTGGAACAGAGTATTTCTTAGAAAGCTTCTTTACTTCCCACATGTTTTGTGCGAACAAGCAGCTTGAAGTAATACTACACAGTCAGCTTGCTTAATTAACTTTTCAAATACTGAAGTACTTTTTCTTTTTATTATACCATCGTGAAACAATACTTAGTAATTACCTTTCTTCTTTGCCATGTTTTCATAACCGTTTTTATTAAAGCCACCTACTATCAGAATCGTTTTCAAAGGTATTACCTCCCCCCCACAATAGACCAATGTATTTTCTCCGTTGATAACCCTTGTGTCTATAATATAACATCTAAACAAATTCTTGTAAAGGGTATTTTTAATTCTTTTTATTTAAATTCCTAATAAAATATAAAAGTAAGATGATTAACGCTTGAGGCCTTGAGTATTTAAATCACTCAGAAAGGATGATTCTCTGTCAAAGCAATGAATGAGAAAAATATATGTTACAGTTGGCTTGAAGAATGCCTAAAAATTTGTACAAAATATGGATTTTCCCAAGAGATTATAGAACTTTTTAAAATTTTATATCTGAAGGTGGGGAGCAAATGAAGCCATCTTTCACTGAATTGAAGGTTCCGGGGCATGAAACAAAGATTATTACACCAGCACAATTAAAAGTGTTATATATGCGTGTTAGTTCAGAAAACCAGAGTGAAGAAATGCAGCTCAATGCCGCAAAACGTTATTTAGAGCATTATAATCCCGATGAGGTGCTAATACTTTTTTCGCGTTTTTCGCTAATAACAACGAAATGGTGCCGATGCCGCAGTAGGCGTCTATGACGGTTTCATTTCCTTTTAATCCGGCGTATTCCAAAGCTTTGTCATATAAAACCTTTGTTTGTTCCGGGTTGACTTGGTAAAAGGACCTTGCTGAAATAGCAAATTGGACGTCACCTATAAAGTCGTAAATGACATCCCGTCCCCAAAACGATTGTTTCTTCGCCAAGAGTGTAGACGATTCATATTGTTACCGGCAGAAGTTAATCATAACTTCAGAATGGAGAGGCTTTAGCCTGAAGCATTGACTCAAAAGTATTAAAAACATGTACTATTCGGTCTGATACAATGTACTTTTATCCGTGATTTGCGTATAATTATATAGAAAAGTATATAAAATGAATACTACAAAACCCGGAGGTGTGATGATGAGCGAGGCCAAAAAAATAATTGGAGAAAATATAAGGAAATATTTAGATGCGAAAGGTATTAAACATAACTGGGTTATAGATCGATTAGGAATAAGCAAAGGTGCTTTTTATAGATTTCTTAAAGGTGAAGGAAATGTTGATCAATTTGAGGAGAAAATGTTAAAGCTGTTTAGAATTAAAGATCCCTTTTATTTTCATCGTAAAGAAATGGATTTGCCTAAAGGTGTCAATGAAAAAATGGAAGAACAAAATTTTATGGATTTTGCTGCACTTTCTTTAAATGGAGAAGTGAATGAAGCATTTAAAGAAGGGATGAAAGTTTTTAGAGAATTCGTCGAATTGATTGATGTTCTCAAACCTTTGTCCCATCCACCAGTTATGTTTGGAGGAGAACATCGTGATCAATAAAGAGAATATAGAAAAAGTAGTCAATTTTAATCGAGATTATTTGCCTGAAGTGAAATCAAAAATTGAGATGTTAAAGTCTTCCGGTGATCCTCTTATTGCCTCTAAGCCTTTAGAATTCATTAAAACTTATTTATATGAAAATGCACGCGTATTAGAATTTCCCATTAAAAATTCTGATTATGGCGGTTTAGTTTTTTATTACAATCAGGATTTTTATATACAAATCAACACAGCACAGCCAAAAATTTATGAGAACTTTATGTGGGCGCATGAGTTCTACCACTTTTATTTTGATAAAGATAAGGTGAAGAAAAAAGAAGAAAATTTGGTTCAGATAGATAGTATTTTTGATGAAAAGGAGAGACTGCCAAATCTTTTTGCAGGTGAACTTCTGATTAATGATCATATTTTAAATCGGAAATATACATCTTTAAAAAAGGATAACAGTCTTAGTTTAGCCGACATTGCAGTTCATTTAATTCCTGTTTTTGAAGTTCCTTATAAAGCAATCGTAATAAAACTGGCTCAAAATCAATTCATTACCATTGATGAAGCTAAAGATATTATTGATTATGATTATAAAAATAACCTGCCTGATGAAATAGACCGAACCTTATTTGCAGCTAGCAATAAAATTAAAATTGACGATTATAAAAACTTGATATCAAAAGCGGAAAATAACCTAAATGAAGAAGATTATCAATCCATCATCAATAAATATAAAAAATTATATCATTTAGTGCTAGATTGGCGAAAAGAGTTAGCGGGCGAAAGTGAAAATGAAGGTTATCGAAAATCCTAAGATCCGTCCCATAAAACCTTTTATCCAATTTCATTTGGATAGCCTAAAAAAATCTTTATACGCTAATCAAGCACTGTATATTATGGATAATATGATGCTGTCAAAGCTAAGGAAGGACGCTGTGTGTAATCCTTTTATTATACAAAAGGGATTTCAACTATCTAAAGTCATTCTCATTCCAGACATCATTCTTGAAGAAGCCTCAAAAAACTTACCCGATGAAAAGGCATTTGAAAAATACTATTATGAATTATTTCGAATTCTATCTACAGAGCATGAAATATACGTAGCAGATTTACAAATCATATTTGAATTATTAAGGGATATGATTGGCACAAAAGAAGCTGCATTCAATATATTGAAAAACATATCTTTAGAAGCTGTAAGAACAAATCAAACAATACGTGATTCCATTAAAGAAATCGATTCCCATTCTGAAGCTGCTCTAGAAACATTAATTGGTTGTATTTTGGCCAATGGAAAAAATGCCGGCGAACGTTTTATCACTATTTTTTCCCTTGCATTATTGAGCTTGTATTTCGGTCCTGTTTATATCGTAAGTGAAGATGAAAAGGGAATTTATGGACCCTTTAGGACATTTTTAAACAATGAGAGGTTAATGGAATTAATTAATATCGATAATACTTTTGACTTTATTCAACTTTATCAATTCATGTCCTATGAATCCTTAATTCTTCCTCTTTTTCATCAAGCTGATTTAAGTAAAGAAGATTTGATCGACTTGATTGAAAAAAGTAATCGTAATCAATCAAGAAATATCCTATATAGTTTGAACGGAACCTCTTTCCATACACCAATCTCTAACCAAAATTTGGTTGAATGGATTAGCCAACAAATAATCAAAATACAATTTTAAAAGTTCCTGTCCTTTAAAGAGGCAATACCTGAATTTCTTCATCGGCTAATCGAATAAAAGCAGAGGGAGCTCCGAAAATCTTTACGGATTTCCGGCTCCCTCTGCTTCATTTTCTCTCAATACAATCTCTCCAAGCACTCCACATGACAGGGAGCAGTTCATTAAGGACAGCCCTTTTGTTTTTATCTTTAATTATATTTTCTTTTAAAAACAAGGAATAAGCCTATCTTTAAAGCCGATCAGCAAATAATGGAATATTGATGCAGCCGTATTTGGCAATACAATAATTCATAAAAAGATCACCTATTTATAATTGTTCAATTTATGAGTGAAAAGTCTTTCTTTAAAAATCGTAAGTAGATCTGCTCAATTTTCTCTATAAATTTATAAATTTGATCGTAAACACCCAGTTCCTTTAACATTTCCATATCCTTTATTTTATAAACATATATCTTCCATGTACCGTCTTCTCTTTGACATATTTCTTCATTTTTCTGAAGTTCCCTTAACAAGCTTTTCGGTATTTCTTTTGGAAAAACATCGAGCCCTTCTGTTATTCCCAAATGATCGATCATAGCCAGCTCATCATCAATGACACTAATTGAATATTTAGGATTTCCGACTTTAGTATACTCAAATGTAAACTTACAAAGAGAAACATGGTTTAATATTTTGCTATTGATGTCCCCGGTACCTAATTTGTATAGATAACTTTTGAGTTTTGGTGCTACATAAAATTCATTAAAATGAAAAGGCGCTAATTCTTCAAACATTCTATACATGCACCCTTCCCAATCGAAACGTTTGAAGTAATATGGCCCAATGTCCGCATATAGAATGCTAGTTTTATATTTCTGACCATCTTTAGCAATAATCTTTAATTTATTAAAATTGTCCCCCCATAAATCCTGATAATACTCTTCCAAGATTCCATCTTCATCCTGGCTTTCCATAGAAAAAATCAATGCGTTGCAGAAAATAAACAGTGGAACATGAAGAAAACGTACCCATTGTTCATCTTTCAAAAGTAATTTTTCAAAAACGACATTCCGGAACTCCACATCATTCTTTAGATACAATTCATAAATTTCACTTGATAAAAATTCAGTTAATCGTATGACTGGCTGCTCCTGATACATAAATAACACTAAAGATTCAGCACAAAAACCAATGATCTTCTTTAGCAATTCCGGATTATTTTGACCTATATGGTGAAGCAACACCATCATCATACGGCTTTCTTTATCAGGTATTTCAATATTGGTCTCGGAAAACGCCGCAAGTAATAGTTCAATTGATTCCCTTGTACCCATACATTCGTATAGATAATGAGGATCAGTCGTTTTCACTACCTTTTTCAGCTCTGCTTTTAAAGATGGATTTAGCTGGCTTCTTGATATAAATGCCATTATCTCTTTATCTTCCAATTCAGTTTCTTGTGGTCCCAGTAACCAATTTTCAGCATCCTCTTGAACGACCTTGAGTTCAATTTCTTCCTTGTCAACAAAATTTTCATCTTTTTCATACTTAACTTTTTGTTTTTTTACTATATGCGGTCTGCTTCCAGTCAAGTCATAAATCTTGTCACCAAATTGTTTAGTATAACGCAAGCCAAATTCCTTAAGGACATTTGGAATATCATCGATTAGCAAATCAAATTCGACCACCATATCATATTCATACAACCAATTTAATTCATTAAGAATGATATCTCTCAAATTTCTTTTAATTTTTTCATAATGAATCTGATGAAATTTAAAATATTCTTCCGGAAACACCTCATTAAATTCTTCCATCGCCAGATAATGATACACACTGAAAGCTTCTTTATAGTATGTATCAATGATATCTTTCCCATTAAAGGACATCCCTTTTTCAACGCAGCGGACAATAATATCCGGCAGATTGTGCAAATCATTATATTGTGCTATTCGATCTCCTCTACCCATCGATAAACAGTAATTTTTTATTTTCATTTCTAAAAAGTTAAATAGCTCACGGTGTTTTATCGGATCACAGCAGCGGAGTAAATGAAAGAGCCTATCTAGTTCATTCTCTTTTAAAAAAATTTCAAAATCCATATCCCAATTCCAACTTCCATCGTAATCCACAAAACTAATGTCATAATCATGATAATGCGAAATACATTCTTGAATTATTAGATCTATTACACTGTCACTACAATGTGACGATATATATTCGAACAGGAATTGAAGCTGATTGTAAAAAGCGCAGCATTGTAAAATCAACGGGACATACTGTTCGCTGTTTTCAGTGATAAATTCATATAAAAAATCCTGAACAGCCGGCATAGTGAACTTTAGCATAATCTCTTCCATTTCTTCGCTAAAGTATGACTTAATCATCGTTTTCTCCAGTTCAGCTATGCACTCACTCAAATTTTTAAGCGTAGTTTTATGAGTACAATTCCTGATATACTTTCGATAGCAGCACTCCATATCCGATAAAAGCATAGGGGTCGATGAAATCAATAAAAGCATAGATAAAATTTTTGCCTCATCAGACAGTTCTAAAAATACATCTTTCCAGAATTCGGTAGGGTTATCTAGATAGATGCAAAGTTCGTCAAAATAATCTTTGGGCGAGCAATCCATTTCCTTATCCAAAAACAGCGCTATCACACGTGGATTATAATTCACATGGTATACTATCTCATCGAATCTTTTATATAAATAATCCACATATTCATATTGAAGCTTTGATGTGTAAATATGGCTGAACAAAATTCTGGCTTTTTCATCATATCCGTATTCTTCCATCGTACAAACCAACGAATATCGCTCTAATGTTTCTTTTAACAAAGGATTTTTTTGAAGACCTTGCTGCAATACATACTCCCTTGTTGTAAGGATTAGGCGTTTATAGTTCTTAGACTCTAAAATAAGCTTTATTAGTTTATTTAATTGATTTTCCTGATTTCTTCGTTTGTACCCATCTGGAAAGATGCTGCCCCAAAAATCATCTAAAATGAAGACTTGTTTTTTGTCTTCCTCAAACATGTCATGAACATCCTTAATCGAATTCGCCCAAACAAAACCATCAAAATTATCTGGTTGTAGATAACCTAATGCCAGTACATAAGCCATGGTTGTCTTTCCGACGCCCGGCTCTCCTGAGAGGATAATGACATTATTCTGTTCCCATTTTTGTAAGGCCTTACGATAAACTCTTGTTGAAACAAAAGATTTCATTTTTTTAATAGCTTCTTTAAATTCCAACTCAGATTCTTTGTATAGGCCTCGATGTACTGTTTTATGTAGAGTATTAAGAAACACATTCATACTCTGAAACCAGAGCTTTGGATAATTAAGCTCAATGTGCTTATATTTGGGGGTTCCTAGAAGGCTATTCATAATTTTGGGAGTAATAATATCTCCACTTCTATGAATATATTCTTTAAACAATTTTCTTATTTTCTCATGTTGATCTTGGCTAAGATCCATTGAAATACCTAGAATATATCGGTCAGGATCCAATTTACGTACCTTTGGCAATTCAATATTTTTTAAATCACGAAACAGTCTATTAAATGATCCAGGTTTGTAGCGTTTTGCTTGAACAATGGTTTTTTTCTTTCCATCAGTATATAACCCATCAATTCCCAGATCTCTCCCTTCCTTATAGGTTTCCAGCGTAATATTTTCTCGAAGCTCAACAATATCACATACTAACGCTTGAAATTCCAACGGTTCTAACAATGCATGAAAATCATAATTAGGCATTTTTCTCACACCTCACTTTGGACAGAAATAGAAATACAAAAAAATCAGGCCATTTAATTCAATAGGATGGGCCTGATCTAGGTGACGCTTTCTTCATTTTTCCGGTAATAAATGATTCATGCTTACTGATTTCGCCATTTACTTCTATTAGACGATTCAAAGCAAAAGTAGCACAGCAATTATTCACAATCGGTTTGATACCCCGACATTTGAATAAAGGGAAAAACTTTCATTTTTCTGGTCTCATATTTCATTTTCATTAATCATAAACGATTTAGTGACAGAATTCCAAAAGGGAAACGAAATAGGGACTCATTTTAAAAACACTCTTAATAAAGTTTAAGACAGAATCCCTGTTTTTAGGTTTTTAATTATTAATCTTCCATCCACCTACGATGTGCAGGATTTTCTATGTCTAATTCAATTACACCTTCTGAATTAGCATATAGTACCGAAAAATTTTCCATGGAGAGTAATTTATCAATATCTATACTCTTACTGCGCTTTTCATTTTCCTTTTGTAATCGACGATAATAAGATATTTTTCGTTTAGTATATTGGTCTCTAAAACCGTAATCAAATCTTCTTTTTGATTTGAACTTGTTTTTATTTTTCATTTTTTCACTTCCTTGTAAAACGGTTAAAAGCATTCATATGCTATATTTCACCAAACTCATATATAGGGTTGGCCAACATCTATTGAAAAAGCTGTTATTCAAATATGAAATTATTCTAAATTCACTGAGTTGAAAATCCATCGATGAAAAATTCCTAAATAATACATGAAACAGGAACTTACCTTATTAGTAGATGAGGTCATCTCCAAAGAAGAGTATGGGAATTCATTGATGATGAACTGGTCATTGATGAATTAAAACAGTCACTTGAAGCCTTTATGGTTTTTCAAAGAATTGGCTCCTGAAATCCTACATCGATGATATTGAGCGCATTGAAATAAAGCAGATGAGAGCCGAAAATCTTTTAAAGATTGATTTCCGGCTCCTTCTGTTTAATTTCCGTTCAACACCATCTGTGCCACTGCTTCCACATGCCCTGTCTGCGGGAACATGTCGACGGGCTGGACTTTGGTGGTTTTGTATCCGCCGTCTTCGAGGATGCGGAGGTCGCGGGCGAGTGTGGCGGGGTTGCAGGAGACGTAGACGACTTTTTTTGGTTTCATTTGCAGGATGGTTTCCAATAGAGCCGGGTCGCATCCTTTTCTGGGGGGATCGACGACTAGAACGTCGGCTTTGACTCCTCTTTGGTACCATTCCGGTATGACTTCTTCCGCTTTTCCGGCCGCAAATTCGGCATTGGTGATGCCGTTGAGTTCGGCATTTTTCTTCGCATCCTCAATCGCTTCGGGGACGATTTCGACACCGTACACTTTTTTCGCTTTTTTGGCTAGAAACAACGAAATAGTGCCGATGCCGCAATAAGCGTCGATGACCGTTTCATCGCCTTTTAATTCGGCATATTCCAAAGCCTTGTCATACAATACTTTCGTTTGTTCAGGGTTCACTTGGTAAAAGGACTTGGCCGAAATGGCAAATTGAACGTCGCCGATCGAGTCATAAATAACATCCCGTCCCCATAAAACGATCGTTTCGTCGCCGAGAATGACATTCGTCCGCTTGCTGTTGACGTTTTGAATAATCGAACGGATCCCGGGCACACGTGCTTTGATTTCTTGTACGATCTTCTTTTTATGCGGCAAGTCTTTTGTCCGTGTAATCAAGACGACCATGATCTCACCGCTCGTCCGGCCATAGCGGACCATAATATGGCGGAGTATGCCTTTATGTTGTTTCTCATCGTAAGGACGAATGCGATAGCGGGCGCAAATGTCTTTTACGGCTTGAATCGTTTCGTCGGTTTGCTTTTGCTGAATGATGCAAGCGTCCATTTCCATGATCTCGTGGCTGCGTTTTTTATAAAAACCGGCAATGATCTTGCCGTTTCTTTGACCGACCGGCACTTGCGCCTTGTTGCGGTAATGCCACGGTGTTTCCATTCCTAATGCCGGAAGGACTTCCGCATCCGTTATTTTTCCGATTCGCACAAGGCAATCTTGCACATGCTTTTCTTTTATTTTTAATTGTCCCTCATAGCTTACATGCTGAAGCTGGCAGCCGCCGCATTCATGGTAAAGCGGGCACGGAGGATTCATGCGTTCCGGGCTTTCTTCATAAATGTCGAGGATTTTGCCAAAACCGTAGCTTTTATTGATTTTGGTTACTTGAATCGTTCCCTTTTCTCCTTGCAGAGCTCCGGGAACAAACAACGGATAGCTGTCTACCTTGGCCACTCCTTGCCCTTCATGCGTGACATCATCGAAGACAACCTCGATCCTTTCATTTAATTGAACCGGTGCTTGTACTTTCGCCAAACCTATCACCTTCTTTGGTATCTCCTATAAAATCAGTATCTCAATTTCCCGTTCGCAATATCCGATTAGATTTGTGCACATAACAAAAGGGCGGACTTTGCTTCCTAAGCCTGCCCCAATATCTAAAAATGGATTCGCATTTTTAAATGAGATTCTTTTCGCCAACATCAATCCACTCGATCTTGCGGACGAACTTTTTCAATGGGTACAAATACGTCCAAGTGGCGATAAAGATTTTCAAATTCAGCCGGTGCTTCTCCGCCCAGTTCTCCATCCAAGTTAATCAATACTTTTTCAGAGGAACGAACTTTTACCCGGTTGGCCGTTGTATAAATGACGTGATCGTCGGATAAATGTTCTCCCCGCAGCGCCAGCGTGGCAATTCGCAAAAATTCGGCTAAATTCGTTTTCTTTAAAATTAGAAGAGTAAAGAGACCGTCATTGATGGACGCATCGGGAGCCAGTTTTTCGAAGCCGCCGACTGAGTTGGTAAGGGCAATTAAAAACAGCATGGCTTCGCCTTCAAACAATTTTCCATCATATTCAATCGTCAATTCCGTCGCCTTAATCGACGGAAGCATTTCAATTCCTTTGATATAATAAGCAAGCTGGCCGATCATCGTCTTTAGTTTGCTGGGCACTTCATATGTCAGTTCTGTCAGCCGGCCCCCGCCGGCAATATTAATAAAATAGCGGTCATTCATCCGTCCGATATCAACCGGAAGCGTATCGCCTTTCACAATGATATCGACGGCTTTTTCAATATCACGCGGTATTTGAAGAGCTCTGGCAAAGTCATTGGTCGTTCCCATAGGAATAACTCCAAGTTTTGGCCGATATTCCTGCTCTGCTAACCCGTTTACGACTTCATTGAGTGTCCCGTCTCCTCCTGCGGCCACCACAATGTCATAACGTCGTTCCACCGCGATTTTGGCAGCTCTGATCGCATCGCCTTCACCGGTGGTCGCATGAGCGGATGTTTCATAACCGGCATTTTCCAACTTCTGCAAGACTTGCGGCAAATGTTTTTTAAACAATTCGCGTCCTGATGTCGGATTATAAATAATTCTCGCTCTTTTCATAACTCCCCATCCTAATCTGTTAAAGTCGTATGTGTTTGCATTTACCCTCTAACATCATAGCCTATCAAGACGAAGGAATCAATTTTGTAACCCCCTTCATTTTCACCCCCATCCCTTTCAACTGGCAGCTCTAAGTGCAAATGCTTATCCACTTTCTTCAAACATCGAAGGATTCTTTGAAAACGTTTCTCTTCTCTGGACGACGCAAAAAATTCTTCTCACAAAAATAGATTTTTCTTAACATACGCCTATACGCCTGCGCTCGCTCATCTTATCTTCTCTCTCTGCATAAACTGCCTGTATATCTTTTGATTCAAACCATTTGTTTGAAATGCTGAAAGCAGCATATCCAATACGGGCCACTGCGGATAAAAATAAAAGGATAAACGAGTTGAAGCACGAAAAATACAATATCAAAAAAGGCGTTCGTCTATCGTTCAAGAAAAACAGTACATCAGAGCGACAAATAAATCTCTTCCTATTTTCCGGTGGATCAAACAACGATGGATTTGCAATGGATGAAAGGGTTGCATTGGGGACAAAAAAAGGGATGATTTCAAAACAAGATGCCTACGAGTTAGCCCGGCTATCTTACCGTTCACTCTCTTCATATTCCTTCATTGATTGGAGGAAGAATAATAGAACAATAATGTTCAACATGGCACGGATTTCTTTTTATTTACAAAAATGTTACACATTCTGTGGCAATCAATGGTATTATGGTGAAGGGTTCTACTTTCTTTGCTCGCGGGAAACCTTTCCGTTGAAAGGAGTTTCATATATGAAGAAACGAGCCAAGCGGATCGTTTTGCCTATTTACTTGCTGTTGTTTTCGCTTCTCTTATTTGGACATACGCAAAGCGATCGAGCCAGCAACGAAAGTCCGGAAACTACTATGCTTTCTTTAATAGAAAAAAAAGATCAAAATTCCGTTTACGTCGATTTTAATAAAGACTTACATATGCATTTCGACCACGTCTTTCTTTTCCCGCCCTATACTGTTGAAAAGGAACAGAAAAAGGTGCTCGGCCAGGAATGGAAAAAGATCCAAAATATTGGTATAGCAAACCGGGACGATATTAATTTATTAATATTTGTCCAAAACGGAAAGATTTCCAATACCATTCTTTTGCCGCGCGAATACAAAATAAAAATGCCCCGTCCCATGAATAAAGACTACGAAATACCGTCGGCCGTCGTGATCGAAAAAAATGCTGACAAGTGACGGGTGATTCAAAAGCCAAAGAAATCCCTTTCATGTATCGGCATGGTCAAGAAAACAGAACCCTTAGCTCTCTTACCGGCCCTTTTTTTCTGCTTTAAAACAATCGTTCAGCCAACCTTGTTTTCAGGCTGTCAAAAACTTCATACCAATATTCTTCAGTTTCCAAATAGCTGTTTTTTAATTGTTGGTGCATTTCTTCATGCTTTTTCTCAAAGTCCGGATGATCCATTGGCGGAAGCGCCGAACGTTTTTCGATCACAAGCTGCTGAATTTCTGACGCTCTAGGTCCCCAAACAGCTTCCTCTTCTCCATCTTGGTTCAAAAAAATGAAAATGGGGATCGACCTTGTTGTGCCGTTTGTTAAATATTGATCCATCAGTTCAAGATTTTCATCCCGATACAAAAACCGTACGTCCATCTCTGCGGCTTCCGCCAACTTTAACAAGATCGGAACATTCAGCATCGAATCACCGCACCAGTCTTCCGTCAACACAATCACGCGCAGTTTTTTTTCTTTTAAACCATTAATAAAATCCTCTTCCCCTTCCGGAATGGTAAATTGGTTGTATATGAAAAGCAGGTTTTCTTTGTTGACGTCCATCTGTTTGACATATTGCTCTGCTGTAATGCCTTTTTCAAACCATTTCTCTAAATTCATCGACACTCCTCCGTTTCTTCTTTAACCGGAAACATGAATGATGCATATTGACTTTCCCTTTATTTTAGCACAACTTCAAGCTATACTCATAAGTTTCTCTTATAAAGCAGATGAAATAATCTGAATATTTTATCAAAATGATTAATAAATATACAATCATATCCGTAAAACAAGTCATAAGGTGAAATAAGCGTTGGCCGTGCAATCAAGCAAAAAATGCGTCTTAAACAGAAAAAATTGGAGTATTGGCTGCTTAAATGAACCGAAATTTTATTTCTGTCAAGCGCCTGATTTTTCTTATCCAAGAAAAAAACAGTTGATTTATGCTTCATACAATTCTATAATTATAAAAAATTACTTATAATTATGAGATTTTATAAATAAAAATACAATCCAGGAGGTTTCTGATGAAAGCTGCCGTTGTCGGTGCTTCCGGCTATGGAGGAGCCGAGTTGATACGCTTATTAATCCATCATCCTCATTTGAAATTGAATAAAATGTATTCTTCAAGCAAAGACCACGTTCCGATTTCTGCAGAATATCCGCATTTATCTGATATATGTGATCTAGAGCTTACGAAATTAGATCCTGACCAGATCGCAGAAGAAGCAGACGTTGTCTTTTTAGCTGTTCCTTCAGGAGCATCAGCAAAACTGGTCCCCGAACTATTAAAGAATGATGTAAAAATAGTCGATTTATCGGGCGATTTGCGCTTGAAAAATCCTGAAGATTATAAAAATTGGTATAAGAAAACACCGGCGGGTTCTTTCTATTTGGAACAAGCGGTTTACGGATTGACCGAATGGAACCGAGAAGCCATCAAAAAGGCGAAACTTTTGTCCAATCCGGGCTGTTATCCGACCGCCACGCTGCTGGGGCTTGCTCCCGTCGTCAAAGAACATTGGATTGATGTTCGCCAAATTATTGTTGACGCAAAATCCGGCGTCTCCGGCGCAGGCAGAGGGCTTTCCTTGAACGTTCATTTCGCGGAAATGAATGAAAACTTTCGCATTTATAAAGTCAATGCTCATCAACACATACCTGAAATCGAACAGCAGCTCGAACTTTGGAACAAGGCTAGCGGACCTATCACCTTTTCAACCCATTTGCTGCCGATTACAAGAGGCATTATGGCCACGATATACGCTCCATTAGCCAAAGAAGCGACATCCGAACAAGTATATGAATTGTACAAAGAAACATACAAGAACGAAAAGTTTGTCCGCGTTCGTCCTCTGGGTACGTTCCCAAGTGTGAAAGAAACAGCTGGTTCCAACTTTTGTGACATCGGGGTCGCCGTGGATGAACGAACGAACCGACTCACCATCGTCTCGGTTATTGACAATTTAATGAAAGGAGCCGCGGGTCAAGCGGTTCAAAATGCAAATTTGATGTTTGGATTTGACGAAACAAGCGGATTGAAAGGCTTTCCTTTATACCCGTGAAAATGAACAGGAGGAGTTTTACATGCAAGCATTGAAAAAACCGTACGATATCCATCAGCTGGAAAACGGATCTATCATCTCCCCGAAAGGGTTCGCCGCTGACGGAGTACATGCCGGGCTGCGTTATGCCAAAAAAGACCTTGGTATTATCTTTAGCGAAGTGCCTGCCCAATCTGCAGCTGTCTACACAACGAACGTGTTTCAAGCTGCTCCGTTAAAGGTTACTCAGGAAAGCCTCGCCCAGGAACATAAACTGCAAGCAGTTCTCGTCAATAGCGCCTGCGCTAACGCATGCACCGGAAACAGAGGGCTGCTGGATGCCTATCAAACGCGAGAATGGGTAGCCAAAAAATTCGGCATTCCCGATCACTATGTGGCCGTAGCGTCCACCGGCGTCATTGGGGAATATTTAGAAATGGAAAAAATGAAAAAAGGAATTCAGATGTTGAAACCGGCTGCCTCTAAAGAGCATTCGAATTCGTTTGAAACCTCTATTTTGACGACGGATCTCGTCACAAAAAGCTGCGGGGTCGAAACGACCATAGACGGAAAAAAAGTCACGATCGGAGGCGCAGCGAAAGGATCGGGCATGATCAAGCCGAACATGGCCACCATGCTCGCTTTTGTCACGACTGATGCCGCCGTTGAAGACGGATATGTGAAGCAAGCGCTGAAAGAAATTACGGATGATACTTTTAACCAAATTACCGTAGACGGCGATACCTCAACTAATGATATGGTCCTTGTCTTAGCCAACGGACTGGCAGGAAATAACCCGCTTTCCCCTGAACATCCGGAATGGCAGAAGTTTTTAGCCGCATTCAAAATGGTATGCGAAGATTTGGCGAAAAAAATTGCCCGCGATGGCGAAGGAGCAACAAAACTGGTGGAAGTCAACGTCGAAGGAGCAGCCAATGACGAAGAAGCCAGAAAGATCGCCAAAACGGTAGTTGGGTCCAGTTTGGTGAAAACCGCCGTCTATGGCAACGATGCGAACTGGGGAAGAGTGGTTTGCGCTGTCGGCTATAGCGAAGCCACCGTTCTTCCGGATCAGATAGACATTGCAATCGGTCCTTATTGGATACTGAAAAATAGCGAAGTTCAAGCCTACAGCGAAGAAGACGTCACGGAGTATTTAAAAAATGAAACGGTTGTGATCCACATCCATCTGAATGTCGGAAACGGGACAGGAACAGCCTGGGGCTGCGATTTAACTTATGATTACGTGAAGATTAATGCCAGTTATCGAACATAACGAAAGGTATGACAAAGGGGGATCCCAATGAAAACGGCAGTAGTGAAATGCGGCGGAAGTGTGGTGGACCATTTATCAGAAGATTTTTTTCAAAGCATGAAAGAAATGGAAAAAGACGGCTACCGCCTTGTATTCGTGCACGGCGGCGGTCCGGAAATCAGCGCCATGCTCGACCTGTTCAAGATCAAATCTGAATTTAAAAACGGTTTAAGAATAACCGACGAAAAAGTGCTGGAAACAGCCGAGCTGGTGCTTTCAGGCAAGACCAATCGAAAATTGGTCCACCTGCTGCAGCAGCACGGCTTCCAAGCGATCGGCTTAAATTCGAGCGACGCTTACTTGCTTGAGGCGGATTATATCAATCGTGAAGAGTACGGACTAGTTGGAGACGTAACAAACGTCAAGTCCGATTTTCTGTCCAGCCTCACCGAACAGGGACTATTGCCTGTTTTAACGCCGATTGCTTCCGGTCCGGATGGCCGGATTTTAAATGTCAATGCCGATCATGCGGCTTGTGCGGTGGCTGCGGCTCTCAACGCGGACCATTTTTTAATGGTGACGGACGTCGATGGGGTCTACCAAAACGGCCGATTGATCGACCGTTTGACAGAAGAAAAAGCCCATCAACTTATGGAAAGCGGAGTCATTACAGGAGGAATGATTCCAAAAGTCCAATCGGCATTAAAAGCAGCTTCCCAAAATACGGGCCATGTGCATATTGTATCAGGGAAAAAGTGTTTTTATAAAAGCGGCCATTGGCATGGAACACAATTTGCAAAAGAGAAGGTGACAATATGAGTTACTTATTTCCCACATACGCTCGCTGGGAAGTGCAGCCCGTAAAAGCGAAAGGATCGCGGCTGACAGATCAAAACGGCGATGAGTATCTCGATTTTACAGCCGGTATCGGAGTGACCAATCTCGGACATGTACCATCCACTGTTAAAGAAGAGGTAATCGACCAGCTCAACCTGTTTTGGCACACTTCCAATCTGTTTCAAAGCAAACTTCAAGAAGAAACTGCCAAGCTTTTAGCGGAAGCATCCGGTCTTGATCTTGTATTCTTTTGCAACAGCGGAGCGGAAGCAAACGAAGCGGCGATCAAATTAGCCAGAAAGGCAACCGGCCGCTCGAAAATCATCACGTTCTTACATTCGTTTCACGGACGGACTTTTGCCGGAATGGCCGCAACCGGGCAGGAAAAAGTCAAAATCGGCTTTGGTCCGATGCTGGAAACATTTGAATACGTTCCTTTCAACGATATCGAAGCTTTAAAAGCAGCGCTTGATGAAAACACAGCGGCGGTGATGACTGAAATTATCCAAGGAGAAGGTGGCATAAATCCGGCCACGCCGGAATTTTTACAGTCATTGGAAACGTTGTGCCATGAAAACGGAACTCTCCTCATCATCGATGAAATTCAAACCGGCATCGGTCGGACGGGTAAACCGTTTGCTTTTCAACATTATGGCCTGCATCCCGACATTGTCTCGGTCGCAAAAGGAATCGCCAGCGGACTGCCTTTAGGTGCCATCATCGGCAAAAAAGAACTAGGCCAAGCCTTTTCTCCGGGCTCTCACGGTTCCACTTTTGGGGGCAATCCGGTTTCTGTCCGAGCCGCAAAAGCCACATTGGAAATTATCTTCCAAAACGATTTTCTAAATGAAGTAGAGAGAAAAGGAGCTTATTTCCAAAACTTGTTGAAAACGAAATTATCCGATGCAAAAGTAGTTAAATCTATTAGAGGAAAAGGGTTAATGATCGGTATAGAGCTTACAGATAATGCAGAACCTTTCCTCGTTCAAGCAAGAAAAGAAAAACTGCTGATTTTAACAGCCGGATCTCATGTCCTCCGCCTCCTTCCTCCATTAACGGTCTCAGATTCAGAAATCGAAAAATCCGTCAACATCTTGTCAAAAGTTCTGGGATCGTAAATGAATATTCCACATCATTCTCCCCTTGTCTCTTTGAAAATGACAGGGGGATTTCTTTTTTTGCACTTCTTCACTCAAGGTTCTCTTCTTTCTTTATCACTATCGATAAAGCGCTCTGCCCTCTTGACAATTCTTTGCGCAAAGTTTATCATCACAATATATAGATCGACAACTCCATACAATTTCAATATATTGTTTCGCTGCAAGCGATGGTGTCGTTGGACTTAAAAGGGAATCCGGTGAAATTCCGGAGCTGTCCCCGCAACTGTAAGTGAGACGAACGGGAATACCACTGTATCAGTTTGCTGTTCGGTGCTGATATGGGAAGGTCCCTAGTAGGATGACCACAAGCCAGGAGACCTGCCATCCTTGTCAAGTTTCAATTCTCCGGGGATTTGGGAAGATGAAACGATAGTGAAAAAAGGTTACCTCTGCCTTTTTTGTCTATCGTTTGATCCGCTCATATTTCCGGGCGGATTTTTTTGTTCTTTCAAACGATAAGGAGGACCAAACCATGATCTCAACCAATTCAAAAGAACAAGTTTTTCAGCTTTTATTTGAAAAACTATCTCACCAATATCCACAGCTTGATTTTTCGATATTATCCTTAAAAGCCAAACAGATGGCGGAGCAAAAACCTTGGCTTTCGACCAAAGCGTTAACCGAGGAATTGATTTTGGAATGTCTCGGTTTTATTTCTGTAGAGGAACCCAATTGGACGTTTGTAGCCGCCAAGCTGTTCGCCGGTCTATTGTATACAGAAGCAGCAGCCAACAGAGGCTATGATCCGGGCAAGACAGGCTACGGGCCTTTTTATCCGTTGATTCAACATTTGACGGAGATTGGAATTTACGACTCTGTTCTGCTTGAAACCTACAGCAAACAGGAAATAGAAGAGTTGGAATCTATTATTGATCCGAAAAAAGACGAGCTATTTACATACATCGGGCTGCGTACATTAAATGACCGGTATTTAGCAAAAGATTACGAAAAAAGAACGATGGAATTGCCGCAAGAACGTTGGATGATCATCGCCATGACGTTGATGCAAAAGGAACCGAAAGAAAAACGTCTAACGCTTGTGAAAGAAGCCTACTGGGCGTTAAGCAATCTCTATATGACCGTAGCCACTCCGACTTTGGCCAACGCCGGCAAAAAATACGGTCAATTATCCAGCTGCTTTATCGATACAGTTGACGACAGCCTGCAAGGAATTTACGACAGCAACACCGATGCGGCCAATTTATCGAAACATGGCGGCGGAATCGGTTTGTATCTTGGAAAAATCCGCAGCCGCGGCAGCGCCATTCGCGGCCATCAAGGCGCTTCATCAGGAGTTATTCCATGGATGAAACAATTGAACAATACCGCTGTCAGCGTCGATCAGCTCGGACAACGCAAAGGAGCGATTGCCGTCTATCTGGACGTTTGGCATAAAGATATTTTTGCATTTCTAGACGCGAAGCTGAATAACGGCGACGAACGGTTCCGTACCCATGATATCTTCACGGGCGTGTGCATACCCGATCTCTTTATGGAAGCCGTCGAAAACCGGGATGATTGGTATTTGTTTGATCCTCATGAAGTCAGAACCGTCATGGGCTTCTCATTGGAAGACTATTATGACGAAGAAAAAGGCCGGGGAAGCTTCCGTGAAAAATATCAAGAATGTGTCAACCATCCACAGCTTTCCAAAGAAAAAGTGCCTGCGATTGAAATTATGAAATCCATTATGAGAAGCCAGCTCGAAACGGGAACGCCGTTTATGTTCTACCGTGATGAGGCCAATCGCATGAATCCGAACAAGCATAAAGGAATGATCTACGCCACAAATTTGTGCACCGAGATTGCCCAAAATATGAGCCCGACCGTCATGACCCAACAATATATCCAAGACGGCCGCATTCACGTGGAGAAAGTTCCGGGAGATTTTGTCGTTTGTAATTTGTCGTCCATCCATTTAGCAAGGGCCGTTCAAGATGGATGCTTGGAACGTCTCATCCGGATTCAAGTCCGAATGCTCGACAATGTGATCGACATTAACCATCTTCCTGTTTTGCAGGCTCAAATCACGAATCAAAAATATCGAGCCGTCGGATTAGGCACGTTCGGCTGGCATCATTTGCTCGCTTTGAAACATATCCGCTGGGAAAGTGATGAAGCCGTTCAATATGCGGATGAATTATATGAAACTATCGCTTACTATGCCATTCAAGCCAGCATGGAATTAGCGAAAGAAAAAGGTTCCTATCCTTACTTTGAAGGCTCCGATTGGGAAAGCGGACGCTATTTTGAAGTACGCGGCTATCTGAAAGATGAAAAATGGAAACAGCTGGCCCGCAGCATTCAAGATCACGGAATTCGAAACGGCTATTTAATGGCGATCGCTCCGAATTCATCGACCTCCTTGATAGCCGGAAGCACACCGAGCATTGATCCAGTTTTCCAAAAATTTTATGCCGAAGAAAAGAAAGATTACAAGATACCGGTGACAGCGCCGGACTTGAACGCCGACACGACATGGTATTATAAATCGGCCTATCTTCTCGACCAACATTGGAGCATCCGTCAAAACGCCGTTCGTCAGCGCCATATTGATCAATCGATTTCCTTTAACATGTACGTACAAAACACGATCAAAGCGAAGCAGCTGCTGGATCTTCATTTGCAAGCATGGAAATCCGGACTGAAATCTACGTATTATTTGCGGTCCACTTCGTCGGAAATCATGGAAGAATGCGAATCGTGCTCAAGCTGACATTGGATTTCAAGGAGGATATGAAAATGGAAGGATTAAAAAAGAGAGAACTAATCAATCGTGAAGCTCCCAACCGTTCGACGAAAATTGTCAACGGTGAAAGCTCCAATATTTTAAACTGGGATGATGTCCGCTTTTCTTGGGCTTATCCGAAGTATAAAAGAATGCTGGCTAATTTTTGGACGCCATTTGAAATCAATATGTCCCAAGACATTAAACAATTTCCTGAGCTGCCTCCTGCTGAACAGGACAGCTTTTTGAAAATCATCGGCCTTCTTGCTTTGCTTGACAGCATCCAAACCGATTATGCCGGAAAAGTGGCCGATTACTTGACCGATTCCAGCTTAAACGCGCTGATGATTATATTGGCTCAGCAGGAAGTGATTCATAATCATTCTTATTCTTATATCTTATCCAGCCTCGTTCCGAAACAAAAACAAGATGAAGTTTTTGAGTTTTGGCGGACCGAGCCTACTTTGCAGCGAAGAAATGAGTTTGTCACCGATGGGTATAAACATTTCGTGGAACAGCCAACCGTGGAGCACTTATTGAAATCCTGCGTATTTGACGTCATTTTGGAAGGACTGTTCTTTTATTCAGGGTTCGCTTTCTTCTACCATCTCGCTCGCCATCAAAAAATGGTCGCGACAAGCACGATGATTAATTACATTAACCGGGACGAACAAATTCATGTCGATTTGTTTGTGAAAATCTTTAAAGAAGTATTAAAAGAATATCCGGAATATGATAATGAAGAAATGGAACACTTTGTGAAAGAAACTTTTAAACAAGCGGCAGAACTCGAGATTGATTGGGCACGAGAAGTGATCGGCAATAAAATAAATGGCATTTTCATTGAAGATGTAGAAGCCTATGTCAAGTTTTATTCCAACTTCCGCGTCAAACAGCTTGGATACCCGGATTCAAAACCGTTTCCGGGCTATCAAACCAACCCGCTTCCGTGGATTAAAGCGTATGAAGAAGTAGACTTAGGAAAATCGGATTTCTTTGAACAAAAGTCGCGTCAATATACAAAAGTCAATGTAATTGACAACGGATTCGATGAATTATAAACGCCTCAAGCTTAACCAAAAAGGAGGCCGGCTCTTAAACGGAGCCGCCTCCTTTTTATTATAAAGCATGTTAACGTTTATTGATTTCTTCAAGCAATAACTTATTCACCATCGGCGGATTAGCTTGCCCTTTAGTCGCTTTCATAATTTGACCAACAAGGAATCCAAGCGCCCGATCTTTTCCGTTTTTAAAGTCTTCGATCGATTGCGGATTGGCGTCGAGCACTTCCAGTACATATTTGCGCAGTTCATTTTCATCAGAAATTTGGACAAGTCCTTTTTCTTTGACGATTTTTTCCGGATCTCCGCCTTTTTCGACCAATTCTTTAAACACTTTCTTGGCAATTTTAGAGGAAATAGTGCCATTTTCAATCAAGCGAATCATGCCTGCCAAACTTTCCGGCGTCAAGGCGATTTCATGCAATTCTTTTCCTTGCGCATTTAAATAAGCAGACACTTCGCCCATCATCCAGTTGGAGGCGAGCTTAGCATCGGCTCCGGTTTTTACGGTTGCTTCAAAGAAATCGGACATTTCTTTTGTAAGGGTCAGAACTTTGGCGTCATAAGCAGGAAGACCCCATTCTTCCACATAGCGTTTTTGCCTTTGATCCGGAAGTTCCGGGATTTCAGCACGCACCCGTTCTTTCCATTCGTCATCAATATACAGTTCCACTAAGTCCGGTTCCGGGAAGTAGCGGTAATCATCCGATCCTTCTTTCACGCGCATCAAGATCGTTTGTCCGGTCGCTTCATCAAAACGGCGAGTTTCTTGTTCAATGACTCCGCCGGACAACAAGATCTTTTCTTGCCGTTTTTGTTCGAATTCCAGCCCTTTGCGAACAAAGTTGAACGAGTTCAAGTTTTTAAGTTCCGTTTTCGTTCCAAATTCTTTTTGACCGTAAGGACGAAGTGAAATATTGGCATCGCAGCGAAGCGATCCTTCTTCCATTTTACAATCCGACACGCCGGTATATTGGATAATCGATTTCAATTTTTCCAGATAGGCATATGCTTCTTCCGGGCTGCGAATATCCGGTTCAGAAACGATTTCAATCAGAGGTGTCCCTTGACGGTTAAAGTCAACCAATGAATAACCGTTTCCGGCATGGGTCAATTTCCCGGCATCTTCCTCTAAATGCAGGCGAGTAATGCCGATTTTTTTCTTTTTGCCGTTCACTTCAATTTCAATCCAGCCATTTTGGCCAATTGGCTGATCGTATTGGGAAATTTGATAGGCTTTCGGATTGTCCGGATAAAAATAGTTTTTGCGGTCAAACTTCGTTTCAGTCGCAATTTGGCAATTTAACGCCATCGCCGCTTTCATCGCAAATTCTACCGCCCGTTTATTCAACACTGGCAGCACACCCGGATAGCCAAGGTCGATCACGTTCGTATTGGTGTTCGGTTCAGCTCCGAAATGAGCAGGTGCAGGCGAAAAGATTTTCGACTCCGTTTTGAGTTCTACGTGCACTTCTAATCCGATCACAGTTTCAAAATTCATTCGCTTTTTCACCCCTTACAGTTGCGGTTTTTGTTTATGGAAGTCCGTTGCCTGTTCAAATGCATGCGCCACGCGGTAAACGGTGCTTTCGTCAAAGTGCTTTCCGATAATTTGAAGCCCTAACGGCAATCCGTCCGCAGAAAATCCGCATGGAACAGAGATTCCCGGTACGCCTGCAAGATTCACAGGGATCGTTAAAATATCATTTGCATACATCGTCAACGGATCGTCTATATTTTCGCCGATTTTGAATGCCGGTGTCGGAGTCGTTGGCCCAATGATGACATCATATGTTTCAAAAATATCTTCAAAGTCTTTTTTGATCAGCGTACGCACTTGTTGAGCCTTCTTGTAATAAGCATCATAATAACCGGAGCTTAACGCAAACGTTCCAAGCATAATGCGGCGCTTTACTTCGTCGCCGAATCCTTCTGCTCTCGTTTTCTTATAAAGTTCAATCAAGTTTTCGGCATTTTCCGTCCGATAACCGTAGCGGATGCCGTCAAAGCGAGCCAAATTGGAAGATGCTTCAGAAGAAGCCAACAGATAGTACGTGGCTACTCCGTATTTTGAATGCGGGAGCGATACTTCTTCCCAAGTGGCTCCTAGTTTTTCGAGCACTTTCAAAGCATTCAATACGGATTGTCGAACTTCTTCTTGAACTCCTTCGCCAAGATACTCTTTTGGAACGGCGATCTTTAATCCCTTCACATCTCCCGTTAGTGCAGCCGCATAATTCGGCACTTCTACATTAGCTGATGTAGAGTCATGCGGATCCAATCCGGCGATCACTTGTAGAAGATAAGCGTTATCTTCAACATTGCGTGTAATGGGACCGATTTGATCCAAAGAAGAAGCAAAAGCTACTAATCCAAAACGAGAAACCCGTCCATAAGTCGGCTTTAATCCTACGACTCCGCAAAAGGCTGCAGGCTGGCGAATCGATCCACCCGTGTCAGATCCTAAAGCAAAAGGAACTTGTCCCGCTGCCACTGCCGCAGCCGAGCCTCCTGAAGAACCGCCCGGAACACGTTCCGTATCCCATGGGTTGCGAGTCAGCTGGAAGCCGGAATTTTCAGTGGAGGATCCCATCGCAAATTCATCCATATTCAATTTTCCGATCGTAATGGCTTCTGCTTCCCGAAGTTTTTCGATTACGGTCGCATCATAAATAGGATCGAAGTTTTCTAATATTTTGCTGGCGCAAGTTGTGCGCAGACCTTTTGTAACGATGTTGTCTTTAATTCCAATCGGCATTCCGAATAAAAGGCCTTTTTCTTCGTCGCTGCTAAGCTTTTCGTCCAGTTTTTGCGCTTTTTTACGAGCGTTTTCTTCATCTAAAGTTAAGAAAGCTTGTATTTTTTCATCCGTTTCACTGATTCTTTTATAAGCTTCATCGACTAAGTCCGAGACGCTTACTTCTTTGTTATGTAAAAGATCGTGCAATTCTGTCAGCTTATGGTCAAACAGTGCCATTCATACCCCTCCTCTACTCAATAATGGCCGGAACACGAATTTGCCCATCTTGGTGGTCAGGCGCATTCTTTAGAACTTCTTCGCGAGGAAGCCCTTTTTCCGGAGTATCTTCTCTCAGCACGTTTTTCATTTCCAGCACGTGAGAAGTTGGTTTTACATTCGTCGTATCTAATTCATTCAGCTGTTCCGCAAACGAAATAATGGCATCCAGCTGTGTAGCGAATTTTTCAGCTTCTTCTTCCGTAATCGCCAATCGCGCTAAATCAGCAACGTGCTTTACTTGTTCAATGGAAATTCGTGACATTTCCTTCACCTCCAGAATATTCTCGTGCCATTGCAATAATATTGATGATATCAAAATAAAAGATGGAAAAGCAACAAATTAGCGTAATTTCTCACTCAATGTTTATTGTACCACGAACATTGTCCGCGGAGTAGAGAACAAATCTCCGTCTATTGCTTTTCCAAAATCTTTTTTATATGACTTGTTTTCTTAAAATACAAAATTATATAATATTTTTCTATAAGACCTTTTTCTCGAGGACGAAATGGCCGATCTACAGAAACTGGCCACCGTATAAACGGCTCTATGGTTCATAAAATAGTAGAAAGATTTAAATTTGAAAATTCAAAAAATATTACAAGAGGAGGATTTTATGGAGAGCGGCGTTTATATTTCAATATCGATTTATTTTTTGGCCATGCTGGCTATCGGATGGTACTCTTACAGGAAAACGTCGAATTTATCGGATTATATGCTTGGCGGCCGATCGTTAGGGCCTGCTGTCACAGCTCTTTCCGCTGGCGCCTCGGATATGAGCGGGTGGCTATTGATGGGGCTTCCCGGCGCCTTGTACACAACCGGAATTTCCGGTTCATGGATCGCCATCGGACTGGTGATCGGGGCGTATTCCAATTATTTATTTTTGGCGCCGCGATTGCGAATGTACACATATGTCGCCAATGATTCCATTACGATTCCAAACTACTTAGAAAATCGGTTTATCGACCGTTCCAGGCTGCTTCGCCTTGTTTCTTCGCTGGTCATTATTATTTTCTTTACCTTATATACATCCGCCGGGATCGTTTCCGGGGGAAAACTGTTTGAATCGGCCTTTCACCTCAACTATCATTTAGGGGCCTTTCTCACAGCAGGAGTCGTCATTTTTTATACTTTATTAGGTGGATTTTTAGCTGTCAGTTTAACCGATTTTGTCCAAGGAACGATCATGTTTATTGCTCTTATTCTCGTACCGCTTGTCGTTTTTTTGGATTTGGGCGGCCCCGTCTCCGTTTTCAGCGAGATTCATTCGGTGGATCCGAAACTGCTGGACATGTTTAGAGGTACATCGATCATAGGCATTATCTCCTTCCTGGCTTGGGGGCTAGGCTACTTTGGACAGCCGCACATCATTGTCCGCTTTATGGCGATTCATTCTGTCAAGGAAATGAAAACGGCACGCCGGATCGGAATTGGCTGGATGATCATGACGGTAGGCGGCGCTGTTCTTGTCGGACTTACCGGCATCGCCTATATGTCCGTCAAACATTATCCTCTTCACGATCCGGAAACCGTCTTTATCGTGTTCTCCAAGATTTTATTCCACCCGTTGATCACCGGCTTTTTATTAGCGGCTATATTAGCGGCCATCATGAGCACGATATCGTCACAGCTTTTGGTCACATCCAGCGCTTTGACCGAAGACGTTTATAAAGCGTTTGTGAAGCGGAATGTTTCTGACAAGGAATTGGTGTTGATCGGACGGCTTTCGGTTCTTTTAGTAGCCGTTGTCGCGATTATTTTATCGTATTCGCCGAATGATACGATTTTAGCTTTAGTAGGCAACGCTTGGGCAGGATTTGGCGCCTCTTTCGGTCCGGCGATATTGCTGAGCTTGTATTGGAAACGAATGAATAAATGGGGGGCGCTTGCAGGCATGATAGTCGGAGCCGTAACGGTGATCATCTGGATCAGCATTCCTGCCCTGAAACACTTTATGTACGAAATGATACCAGGCTTTTTCTTAAGCACATTGGCAATCTGGATTGTCAGCCTCCTGACTGCCAAACCGGAAAAAGAAGTTGAACAAACGTTTGAATTAATGGAAGAAACGTTGGCAAAAGAATTGAAAAAAGGGGTCTGACCCCTTTAGTTGAGTAAAGGGGCTTGGAAACGGAAGATTAAGTGACGGCTACATGAAGAAAAAGAGCTTCGGAATGAGATCCGAAGCTCCAGACTGTCGACAAATCCGAAAAAAACGGATTTGCCGACAGTTTTTTTTGTATAATTAAGATACCGTAATGAATTGAGGTGGATGAAGTGCTAACAA
>ERZ1673783.19-NODE-19-length-65508-cov-21.645944_pt1 | contig 65508 bp, 62 predicted proteins | sample MGYA00580133_ERZ1673783 | MGnify/ENA primary metagenome ERZ1673783 (study PRJEB41219, sample SAMN04549595) | soil metagenome | isolation source: soil | place: USA: Texas, Big Bend National Park | collected 2009-03-17 ...
TTTTATGCTTTAGAAAACCTTATGGCTCTTGGGTTGAAAAATGTGCAAAATGCTCTATTTAAAAAACGTAATGAAGTATACTCCTTCTACATTTAGAATCCCAACTGTATCAATCATGAATTTGTTCCTCCCCGTACAGGTAATGATTCATGTGGAACTTTTGTTTTTGATGTTCCTTTCTTTTTAAACGGTATCCACCAATTTAATTCTCCAAATAGTTTCATCAATATCGGAATTAGAATCGTTCTTACCAATAAAGCATCCACAAGTATTGCAAATGCTAATCCAAGTCCCATCTCTGCGACAACTCTTACATTTACTAATGAAAATGCGCCAAAAACAGCTATCATTATAATTGCTGCTCCATTCACTAATCCTGCTGTATCTGATAATCCTTTCACGATACTATTGTCATGGGATAGACCTTCTTCAAAAAATTCTTTCATTCGACTAATGATAATTACTTCATAATCCATACTTAGTCCAAAGAGAACCGTGAAAAGTACAACTGGCGTGATTGAATTTATGGTTTGATTCGGGTCAAAGTTTAATGAGAACTTGTTTTGAAAAGCAAAAACCAATACTCCTATACTTGCTAAAGTGACAAGTGTATTTAGGACAATTGCTTTAATTGGAATAATAATGGATTTAAAGGTTATGACTAAAACAAAGAAACTGACTATAAACACGGTTAAAATCATGATCGGAATACTTTCGAATACCTTATGGTCAAAATCCACTCCTGTTGCAGTTTCTCCCCCTACATAAGTAGTTAGAAGATTCGTATTGTTTTTCTTAACGGTTTCCCTGATATCCTTTACAAGATTATGAGAGATTTTTGAATCTGCTGCTTTATCAGATGCTACAAGGATAACTGTAGTATCTTTGCCATTGTCTGCATTTAACAAGTTCTCTAATTGTTCTTTTAGTGTGCCTGAAAACAAATTGAAATTTTTATAAGCTCCTTCATAATCTTCTAATTTCCATTCATTGTTCCAATTAGTGATACTCGTTACTTTATCAACGTAATCCAATTTGCTTACTTCATTTGTAATTCTATTAACTGTTTCTAAGTTTGATTTATCAATTATTTTTCCATGTTGCGATTTCAAAACAATCTCAATTGGAAATACATCACCTTGATCAAACTTATTGATCAACATCTCAAATCCTTCACGTTCCGGAGAATCGTTTGGAATAGAAGATGCACTAGCAACTGGTACTTGCATGTTTGTTTTTATGGCAGGAACAGCAATGATCAATAGAATGAAAAGCGATGGGATTAAAAAGACAACTGGATGTTTAATTAACTTATTCGCCAACCGTTCCCATATATTTGTTTTATTACGCCTATTAAATAAAGGTATTCTCCATTTGTTTACCCGGGTTCCCATCATTGTTAAAAGAGCGGGCAACAATGTTATGGAAACCAAGATAGAGAAGAAAACGACGATGACTCCTCCCAATGCGATGGAATTAAAAATCATTATATTGGGAATAAACAAAGCGGATAAACTAATTGCTACAGTTAAGCCCGAATAAAGAACAGATCTACCTGCCGTTTCCATCGTTTTTAATACTGCTTCGATTACACTTGAACGCTCTAGCTCTTTTCTGTACCTACTTACGATAAACAGTGAATAATCAACTGCAACTCCTAGCCCAACCATACTGATAATATTGGTAACTAAAATATTTAGAGAAAAGTTCTGAGCTATAAAATATACCGTAGCCATCGTACCAGTTAGAGCAAACATTGCCATTGCTAAAGGCAATACTGCAGAAAATACAGTCCTAAATACGATGAGAAGAACTATAACCATTACCGGAATTGCAATCATTTCCGCTTTTGAAACTGACTCTTTGGTAGCATTATTTAAAGCATAATTGAGAGCGGGCCCACCGGTTACTTTCACGTTAAAATTCTTAAGATCAATACTGCCTAATTTAGATTCAACCTTAGGTACCAAGCTCGCTGCTTGATCTTCTGTTGCAGATAGTCCAACTGCTATATAAGTCGTTGATTTATCTTTAGAGACAAAATGTTTATTCTTGTGCTCATAATAAGTCGTTACTTCTTTAATTTGGCTAAATCCATTGAGTTTGTTCTTAATTTCTCCAACAATCTTTTCATACTCTTTATCAGAAACAGTTTTTGATTTGTGTTGAACCACCACGATTAAGTTTTGAGGATATTTATTGGAAAATTCTTTTTGTAGTATATTCTTTTCAGTCATCGATTCGCTTTTAGGGTCATTAAAACCACCAGAAGATAATTTATTAGGAAGATTAATAGCAAAGTATCCCCCTGCTACTAAAATTAGAATCCAAAATAACAGGATTTTCTTTGGGTGACCGGTCACCCATTTTGCAAGTTTGGTAAACATTCATTCATCACCCTATTCTCTAGTTTGAATTTCAGATCTATTCAGATAAAAGCTTCAAATTTTTTACGGGAATCGGCATTTGACTTAGTGTTAGAACATCTTCCACCAAAATCTATGGATTAGAGTGTAATGAATTCAGCAATTTCCACTAATTCTCATTCGTTTTCTCTACATTCGTCATCGGAAACAGGGATCAATCCACCTTTTGATAACACTTCTGGTCTGGTGCCGTCTCAACAGAATCAAATTTATTCAACATTCTTTCTTCCTTTAAGGTGAGTGACCAGTCACCCATTTATGTTGTTTAAAAAAGGAAAACTTATTTCCCTAATTTTTATTACACCCTAATCCATTTAGTACGAAGTTGATTAAAAATTCAATTTTTTCATCTGCAGGTAAATCTAATGACAAATTCTTTGGCTGCAAATTAGGAATCAACGTGTAAACCATTGAAAGTATTAAATAACCCGCTGCTTCAGGATACGGAGTATTAAAGATTCCCTGTTTCGTACCTTCCTTTAATATTTCACAGAACGGCTGTCTGAGGTCTTTAAATATCTCAAACACTTCATCTTGAAAATCAGGGTGGTTTTGCAATTGGTATCTGGACCACAAAATTACAAATGGAATGTAGTTCTCATCAAATTTTAATAAAGATTCTAAACATAGTTTTAATTTGTCCATTAAGGAACAATCAAGATCCATTACAGCATCTGATATTTCATTGAATTTTTCCACAACGGTTTCCATTGTGGCTAAAAATAACTCTTTTTTTGTTTTAAAGTAAAGGTAAATAGATCCCTTGCCAATTCCAGAAAGTGCTGCTATTTCATTTATATTTGCAGCATCATAGCCCTTTTCAGCAAATTCTTTGGCTGCAATCTCAATAATCTTCTGTCGCTTTAGTTTCTTTGGATCATCCAATTTAATTTCCCTTTCTTAGAGGTGACCGGTCACCCATATTTAATATAAACAAAAAAAATACAAAAGTCAAAGAATTATCAAAATATTTTATCTTTCTATTCTTCTTCCCGTTGTTATTTCAGCACCTGTAAATTATTTTGATTTACAGCATTTTGGAGATGAACGTATTTATTTCCAAAAAACAAACATGTTTAAAGCATAAAAATAGCTGCTAAAGTGCAGCTATTTTTATGGAATAACCGTTTCCTCTCGTTAACGGCCATTTTGTGTTGCTATGATTTTCATTAAAGGCTATGCTGACCTTTATTCTCTTCCTTACAGCTCACATAGACATCACAGATCTTTTGATAAACGTATCATATCTCTGCATTGTATACCGTTTTCAAATATTTCCTCAGAATAATGTCGAATGAAGAAATCCCTATCTATTCCCGTTATTCTAAAGCCACATTTTTGATAAAGTATAAGTGGTGCTATACTTGAATTTCCGGTACCTATTTCCATAGTTTTGTACCCTTGATTTTTCGCATTTTGTTCAGCGTGCTGGACTAACTGTTTTCCACTCCCATTCCCTTGGTTCTCTTTTTTAACGGCAATATTGACTAACTCAACTGTTCCTGGTCTTGTAGGCAATAATATATAGACTCCGATGATTTGTCCATTATCTTCTGCTACAAAGCATTGACCTCTTGTTGCATATTCTTTAACCAAATCTTTAGCGGGATCTGCTAACAATAGTAAATCCAATGGAGAGGCTTCGTTTGAATTCAATTTTCTAATCTTCACGACAATCTACCTTTCTTAAGAAGCGAAACCAAATTTTTAAGCAAGGTTACTGTGGATTCACAGTAAGAAAATTCTCATCCTTTAGATTATCAATATCGATCCCATCACAATTGATAGTTTCGGGAAAGTTTAGACTTTTCAAGAGTTAGATAATCGACTGTTTAAACGGATCTTTCTCTTGCGTTTTCCATTCTCTGGCTAACATGCTATAAACGATGTGGTCTACAAAATGGTCATAAAGCCATTCAGCCTCCCTGATCGTCCCTTCCTTAGAAAAACCTAATCTTTCTGGGATGGCTCGACTTTTGGAATTCAAAACTGCACATCTTATTTCTACTCTGTTTAATTGCAAGTCGTTGAAAATATGATGGATCATGGCTATACATGCTTTGGTCATCAAACCACGGCCTTGAAATGGTTCTCCTAACCAATATCCTATGCTTGTTTTCTTGTTGGTCCAATCAATAAAATGTAATCCGATTATCCCCGCCAACTGACCGTTGTACCAAATACCTGCATCCATTCCATTTTTTGAAGCAAATTTTTTCTTTGACGACTCAATGAAAGAAATCGTATCTTCTACCGATTTGGTCGAGTCAACCCAAGGAAGCCATTCTCTAAGGTATGTTCTGCAAGAATCCGTGAGGTTAAATAATGGTTCGGCATCCTGTTCTTCGAGTAATTTGAGATAAGTTTGATCGTCAATTGGAAGTCTAAGCATGATCGTCCTCCACTATTTATCTGCTAATCATCAGTTCAAAATAAAATTTTCTAACATTTTAACATAAAAATAGAAATGATAATGTGAAAATTCGTATAATTCATGATCACGTCATGAATTCTCTGCCTGTCCCCCCATTTCAGCATCTCTCTTCACATTCTTCTCAGCTCTCAAAAATAAACCGCAGTGAAAAAAGAGCCTACTTTGTCTCGAAATCTCTTCGCAGTTTAAAACTCTTAAATATCCGCCCTTTAGTATGTTTAATACGGAGAAAATACAACTTCTCCTTTTACCACTTCCTGTCCGTTTTGATTTATAGCTTGAACATGAAAACGCAGTTGATTCTCATTTTTTTCTTTTAGAGTGGCTTTTAATGTAATAACATCGTTAAGAAAGACCATTCTTTTAAACCGGACCGAATAATCTTGTATAAACCCTTCTTCATAATAAGGAGTAAAAAGCTTTGCAAGATTTCCCATTGTCCACATACCGTGTGCGATAATTCCTGGCAAACCGGCTTTTTTCGCTTCTTCATCAATGGTATGAATAGGATTGTAATCTCCGGAAGCCCCGGCATATTTAATTAAATCAAGCCGCGTAACGGGAGGAAGCTGTACCTCTTCCAGTGAATCTCCCACCTGCAATTTTATGAGCTCTTTCATTCGATCATCGCCTTTCTGACTGTTTCAGTTATGATGATAGTTTGTGTGGTAGTAAAAATGATTTCACCGGACGGTTCTTCTCCGTAGCCTTTTATAACCAAAAATCCTAACTGATCGTTGCTTCCTTTTTTCTCATAGTACTTTTCCACTTTCGAGTAGCAATAAATTTCTTCTTCAACAAAAAGAGGCCGCTCATAATGAAAAGTCTGCTCTCCGTGAATAAGCCCTTTGCTTGGAAGTTTCAATCCGTCCACCACACCGTAATCCAAGACCTTTGGAAACGTTGGCGGAGCGATATTGTTTTTATATCTAGATTTTTTTCCAGTTTCCTCATCCCAATAGATTGGATTTGGATCGCCTATGGCTTCTGCAAATTTTTTAACAACGCTTCTTTCAATTCTATTCTTCACTTTTTCAGAATATTTTCCAATATGTTCCGCAAACATTTAAGTCACTCCTTCCTTTTAATTTTTTGGACCTCCCGCTACATATAAAACTTGGCCGTTGATAAAGGAAGAATTCTCGTCTGCAAAGAAAGCGACAGCATGCGCAATGTCGAAAGGCTTTCCGCTTCTTCCAACCGGTATTTGTGAAACGCTGTGATGAACAAATTCCTCAAATGATAAACCAAGTCGTCTTGCTGTCTCTTTTGTCATATCTGTTTCGATAAATCCAGGAGCTACCGCATTAGTCGTAATCCCAAATTTTCCAAGTTCAATAGCCAATGTTTTTGTAAACCCTTGCAGTCCCGCTTTTGCTGCCGCATAGTTGGCCTGACCTCGATTTCCGAGAGCCGAAGTGGACGAAATGTTGATGATACGACCATAATGTTTTTGTACCATATATTTTTGAACAGCCCGCGCACAATAAAAGGATCCCTTTAAATGAACATCCATCACGGTATTCCAATCAGAGTCTGTCATTTTGAAAAGCAGGTTATCCCGAATGACTCCGGCATTATTGACAAGAATATCAATCGAGCCAAACGTGTCGACTGTTTTTTTCGTAAAGTCTTCCACCTGCGATGCATCAGTGACATTTGCTACTCTCGTATAAATGTCAAACCCTTTTGCTTTTAATTCAGCAGCTGTTTGACTTAACGCTTCTTCATTCAAATCCATAATGGCTACTTTTGCTCCTTCTTCAGCAAAGAGCTCAGTGATCGCTCTTCCAATTCCGCGGCTTCCTCCTGTCACAATGGCTACTCTTCCTTTAAATCTTTTTCCCATTTTCCATTCCTGGCTACTAAAATCTATTAAAATCGACATATCGCGATGGAACCAGCAAACATCGCCTGCCGCTCAGGAAACACCGTGATTCCACCCTGTAGCTCGCTGTTACCTTGGCACCTGTCGCGTACCATTCCTTCCAATTGCCAGTACACGACAAAGATTTTAGCAGCCAGGATTACACCCCCTTTTGTTCCATTTGATACTGGTTCAGCTAACAATTTGTGCAACATGTTCCATAATGACCATTCAAATTCCTGCTTGACAGATTCGATTTTCCTCTACAAATTTCCTTGTTATAAGAGGAAAGGAAGGGAATCTTTTTCATAAAAAAGGAACAGTTGGAAAGGATGAACTTTCATCCCTTCATAACCACTTTTAACTAATCAATATATTTTACAGAATAGAACATACTACTTAACCTCTTGAAATATATACTACAACATTTTTTAGATAGCGCTTTCAAATTTATATATATTGACCGATTTTAACATGCCCTTTTAATAGGTTTCTAGCAATAATCATGCGCTGGATTTCATCTGTACCATCGTAAATTCTCCAAAGTCTTGCTTCTCGGTACCATCGTTCAATCGGCAACTCTTTCGTATAGCCCATTCCACCATGAATTTGCAGAACTCTGTCTACAACTCTATTTCCTATATTTGCACCATATAATTTCGCCATTGATGCTAAATGCCGGTTATCCTCTCCTTGATCCAGCGTAAAAGCTGCATGGAGCACAAGCCATTTTGCCGCCTCGATTTCCACTGCCGAATCAGCAATCTGCCATTGGATGGCCTGTCTGTCTGCAATCGGTTTGCCGAAAGTGATGCGCTCTTTTGAATAGTCGATCGCCATTTGCAGCAAACGTTCTGATGCTCCGACTGCTCGCGCTCCGACAATCCATCTCGCAAATCCAATCCATTCCAATCCAAGTTGATAACCACCATGCAATTCTCCTAATATGTTTTCTTCTGGTACGCGGACATTTTCAAAAATTAAGCTAGCAGGCCCCCACTCTCCCATTGTATGAATATACTCAGATCTCCAACCCATTTCTCGGTCAACGATAAAACAAGTAACACCTTCACGACCTAAAGTCGACTTATGTCTTTCTTTATCCGTAATGGCCATTACCATGACAAAATCAGCTTCATTGCCGCCAGTAATGAACGTTTTCTCTCCGTTTAACACCCACTCCTTCTCGTCTTTTACTGCTGTCATTTTAATATTTCTTGTATCCGAGCCGGCACTTGGTTCTGTCATGGCAAAGCATGATTTCTTTTCACCGTTAATGGTCGGAATTAAGTATTTTTTCTTCTGTTCTTCATTGGCGTAATAAAGGATATTATCTGCAGATCCTCCAAATTGGAAAGGAACAAATGTTTTCGAAACTTCCATCATCACAATCGCCAACATGACATTCCCTAGGTCAGCGCCGCCGTATTCTTCAGGTGTGTTGATTCCCCAAAATCCTGCTTCTTTTGCCTTTAATTGAAGTTCCTTAAGTTTCTCTGGCGGGAGACTTGGCTTTCCTTCTCTCTCATTCCTCAATACTTCATTTTCCAGAGGCATAAGTTCTTTTTCAACAAATTTTCTAATGGTTTTTTGGACCATTTTCTGTTCATCGGTAAGACGCAGGAACATAATAACCTCTCCATTCATAAAAAAGTCTTCATACTTATTCATATGCAGGTTGTAAAAACTATACTAACCAGTTAGTATGTTTTTTTCATTTTAGTAATACTTCTAGAAATTAAAATTTAGAAGAAAGTCCGTAAATGTCAGATGGCCATTCTATTTGAGTAAGTAATTTTAGAGCTTGTTTGCTTCAAAAATCAATCGGAACACCGAAAAAAGGAAAGCATTTCTCGATCTTCTTTCTCCAAACACATTAACCCTTCCGGAACCTATCCGGAAGGGTTTTTTCATCAACGAAAGCTAGTGATGACGTTAAATCCTTTTGTTTTATATTGTGTCATATTGTCAAATACCGTGTTTACCTCTTTCAAGTGGACTTCCCGTTCGATCAATCGTTTCGGATTCAGTCGTCCGGAAGAAATCAAGCTCAGTAATCCGCGATAATCCGGATGAGGATTCCCAAGGCTGCCGACAAACTCAATTTCTGCTGCAGTAATGAGGTCAACAGGAAGGGAAACAAAACCTCCTTCTTCCGATGTAGTTAACCCTACCTGAACATGTCTTCCTCCTTTTCTTAGAGATAAAACCGAATTTAACACGGTATCTTTAATCCCTAAAGCATCTAATCCGACATGGGCACCGCCTTTGGTTATTTCTTTTATCGCTTCGGAAACGTTTTCTTTTCTGGCATTGACTGTGGCGACAGCGCCTTCCTGCTTAGCGATTTCAAGTTTTTGATCATCAATATCGACTGCAATGACTTGTGCCCCTAAAGCATTAGCCACCTGAATGGCAGAAAGTCCTACCCCTCCTGCTCCATGTACAGCGACCCAATCACCAGGCTTGACATTGCCTCTTACGATACCGTGATAGCCTGTCATGTAACGGCAGCCCACTGCAGCCGCTGTCAAACTGTCTACATTGTCAGGGAGCCTGATCAGGTTAAAATCCGCGTTGCGAATTAAAATATATTCCGCATATCCGCCTTCAAGTCCAGACACTAATCCGTAAATTTGAAGATCTTCGCATAAATTCGGCACCCCTTTTTTGCAGTATTCACATCGCCCACAGGCAGAATGGAACGGAACGGTGACACGATCTCCCGGGCGAAATGACTTCACATCTTTCCCGACTTCTTCCACTATCCCCCCAAACTCATGCCCAGGAGTAATGGGTAATTCCGGAGACAAACCAATCCACGACCAATCGCCTTGCCAAGCATGCCAGTCACTGCGGCATACTCCACACGCTTCGATTTTAATCACCGCGTCTTCTGGCCCTGGTTTAGGATCCGACACAGTTTGAATTTCCAACGGTTTTTTATGATGAATAATTTTCGCTGCTTTCATCATCATTTCCCCCTTATAATTAAAGACTTGGGTATTTCTAATTTTCTCTACATTTTTGGCAATAAAGTAAATACTTCTGAATCGCTATGGATTTGGATGAGCCCATTTAATAATGGCAGAAGATAGGTCACAGGATGAGAGGCTATAACAGTGTGACAATCGAGCAATAAACATTCATTCCTGTACACGCAGGCATTTGTCTTTTCAGTCATTGTTGTACAGTACTTTCTTTCAAGAAAGACATAAGGAAACGCTTTCAAAATAGACCGTCAAATGATGAAACCTCCGAAAATGTTATAGCCTTCATTTTCAAAAAATGATTTTATACTTCCAAGCATTCTACTCGTTTTTTATTAGGAGAGCATCCATACTTTTGTAACCATTTATATTTTATAGAGAAACAAAATATGAATTTTTTCATCTTGTCCTTCCTATTTCTCCTTTAATTCTCGTATAATGTACTGCCAAACCAAAATGAATATAGAAGAAAATTCTCGGATTGGCCCAAGATTTTAGAAAACTGAAAATGATAACTAATGTTTAGAGGATTGAAACGCGTCCTATATCTATTTATAAAAAAAGAAGGTTTCAGGATGAGGGAAGAAATCCTAGATATTACTTAAGTTTAAGCACTTTTGTAGGCAATTTGTAAACAACCCCCATCAAAGAATCTTGGAAGTTCAATATGATCGTATGAGGATTATGTATGGATGGCCATACTTTATTCACTTAACATTGTCTAAGAAAATAGGCAGTATTGCTAAAAAGCGAACTGCCTATTTTAAAATAATAAAAATTAGTTTTGATTAGAGAAAATATTATTATAAGGCGATTGAATCGTTATCAACTCTCCTGTTTCAAACGACTCTTTACAAGCATAACCAAGAGCTGTGGATAACACACCGTCATCCACTGTGACAACTGGCTGTCTACTTTCTCTAATACAATTAATAAACTCTTCGGCTTCACTTAAATATGCTTGTTCAAATCTTTCTAAAAATCCGTCTATACATTCCTTTATAGCTCCAGCTTCATCAAATATCGTGACCATATTTTTTTCTGGAACGGTTCCAATCCGCAATGTGCCCTTTGTACCAATTATTTCAGTCTCAATATGATATCCATGTACGCAGCTTCGTCCAGCAACAAAAAGCCCAATTTTATTATTCTCGAATTTTACTAATGCTGCTCCTGTCTCGGCATCATTTAATTCCATAATTTCTGGGTGCGCATAAGCTCCGCCAATTGCCCAAACCTGTTTCGCTTCTGCATTCAAAAACCATCTGGCAAGGTCTAAATCGTGAATAGCCATATCTAAGAACAAACCACCGCTGTAATTACTTTTTGCAAATTCCATAAAGCCATTAATAGCTTTTGCAGGATCAAAACCATAGCAGCGAATTAGATACGGGTCGCCAATTTTCCCTTCTTCAATTTTCTTTTTTGCATACGCATAAGATCGGTCATATCTTCTCATAAAGCCGAGCATAAATACTTGGTCTTTGTGTTGATTCACAACCTGCCTAACACGCAGCGCTTCTTCAATATATAATCCAAGTGGTTTTTCACTGAACACATGAAAACCAGCACTCAACGCTTTCTCGATTTGTTCACAATGAAACCCTGACGGGGAAGCAATAAATATTGCATCCAACTCTTTATTTTCAAGCATTTCATCAAAATTTGTGTATGCATACTTTATCCCTAAATTTTTTTGGGCGTTCTCAATTTCAGATGGAATGACACTACAAACTGCCAATAATTCGCAATTGGGAATACGAAAAGCTAAATTTTCTGCATGTTGTCTCCCTAATCTCCCTAATCCTACGATTCCGACCTTAACCTTTTTCAAACAGACCCCCACCTTTTCTATATTTTGCTGTCACTTTTCTTTTTTTGTTAAGCGCTTTCCTTTTTTGATAATGTTATAACCTCTTGCACAAATATGTTCATCATTAAGATTTCTGGAGTTTCATTATGATTACCCTGAATACCTAGTACAATCATGTATATTAAAAAATCATTTATAAGAAGTGCATTTTTCAACCATTAGAAACGATTTAGGCATTGTTTTGTTCGATATTGTTTTCCATCAAAGACACCAGTCCACCAAATAAAAGGATCATCGCAGACATTATAAATATATACTTCATATCCATTTGCCTAGCCATATAGCCGGCGGCGATGGGTCCTGAAACAATTCCAATCGAATAGACGGATTGATAGAAACCCATAACGATTTTGGGAACCGTTAAATTTTCTATTTTATAAACTTGATCTAGTAAAATAGGAAATATAAAACCAAGGAATAATCCAAAAACAGCGTGCAGTAAACAATATATGATCCAGTTATCCGTATAGCTCAGTAGAAAAAGCGAACCTGCGGCAATGCAAAAACAACAGAACATGACGAAAAAAGGCTTAGGAAGCGAACCTTTTTTCTTTGCCATAAACATTGGAGCAAGTGTATGGGGCAGCATAAACGAAATGATGAGCAGCACAATAACCGAAGAGTGACTATTTAGACTGTCAAAGTAAACCGGTGAAAAGCCGAAAATGGTTGTAAATAATACAGCATGCGACAGCATCGATAAAACGCTTAATGACCAGAGCTTTCGATCTTTGAATAGCTGAACGACTGCTTGTTCATCAGGTTTAGCTGCCTGTTTTTTCTCTATTCGTTCAATCGAAGCCGCTCCCGGCAGAAGTATTACAAGGAACAGTCCAATAATGGCAAAAAATTCGCTAATCCAAAACAAGCTGGTGTAGCCCATTAATTTCACAATCCATCCGCTCAATGCCATACTAATAAATTGAGAGGCTACAGTTGTAGCCTGTAAATGTCCCATAGCCTTTAGTGATTGTTTTTTCTCAAACGATGAGCTGTACCAAATCGTTATAATTACCCACATAGCAGCTGTAACACCACCCAAGAGCCTTCCTAAGAAAATGCGTAAAAAATGATGTGATAAAGCTAGCAAAAAGGCACTTATAATAGCAGTAAGAAACCCGAAAGCCACTAATAATTTCCCGTCTATTTTATATTTTTCTGCTATGATTCCAAGTGGTAACCTTAGAGCAATCTGCATGATTCCATAGCTGCCCATAACCAGGCCTATTTCATAATATCCAAAATTTAAAAAATCCAAATACACACCAAATACCGGGACATAAATATACGTCGAAAACCAAAAACAAAATACAATACACAGAAAGTAAATTTGAAAATACTCTGGTTTCTGAAACAAATTTTCGTATGCCTTTTCCTTTGGAAACAATTTCATCCCCCTTCCATCTTTATTCACCTGACCTTACAGCTTGTGTTTTATGCACGGTCTTGTGAAATTATCCCTGCAGTTTCAACAAAAAAACTGCGTGCCCTCAGATTGCACACAGACATATGTTTTTATTTTTTCGTCCAGATTTTTGCATTCGAATCTAAAAGCCACTCGTGCTCTTTTTCCATGATTCGGTCTGTCCAAGGATCATTTTCAAGATGACGAATCATCCAACAAAAATACATGGCGTATCCAGGTGCCGTTGCCTGAGGATGATCAAGCCCGCCGGGAATGGTAATGTAACTATTATGCTCAACACGGTAAGCTTCCGGACCAACCATAGCACACCCAAAGCCTTGCGGTTTATCAAAACGGTAGTAATAAACTTCCGGCTGGTTATGATGGTGCGGAGGATAACTTGACCATCTGCCAGGATAGGAAATAACTTCTCCAATGACGAGATTTGAATATGGCGCATTATGGTAATCAAAAATGGTCCGGATAACACGTTCAGCCGTACCGTTCCAAACTCCCTCACCAGCTACAGTGCTGGAACACTCTTCCGGAGTATATAATTTGGCTGCAAAATCTTTTTCATTATCTGTTTTTTGAACAAGAAATTCACTTTTGGAAAGAGCTGTTACAGTTACTTTTACGTCTTTTGGAACATGCAAACACCATGGGTCTTCATCAAAGACATTATGACGCTTCATTTCAACGGAATTTTCATTCCATTCAAGACGAATTTCGCCTTCAAGAAGTAGCACAACCGTTTCTTTTGTACGATCTAACAGTATTTCTGATTGATCAGGATAGAGAGTATAAATACCTATATCTTGCAGCATATCTTTATGTTTACTTTCCATATTTGTTACTTCAGTATACCCTTCTTGCAATTCTAATTTCTGATACATTTTTATTTCCTCCTTAAACACGCTCAACACTTTGGAATAATTCCATATAGCGTTCCACGTTTTCTGAAATCGCTTTAAAGCCCAATAGTTTCACGTAAATAACTGCGAGCTTTTACTGCATATTCAAACGGATTGGCAATTGCCGGATCCTGCTCGGCCTCTACAACAAACCATCCTTTGTATCCTGCTTCGCTAAGCACCTCAAATACAGACTTAAAATCAATTACCCCTTCTCCCGGTACAGTGAAAACTCCTGTTTTAACGGCCTGTAAAAAACTTAATTTCTCTGCATGTACTCTTTCGACAATATGCATTCGTACATCTTTTAAGTGAACATGATGTATCCGGTTAATATACTTCTTTAACACCGCCAGATGATCTTCTCCAGAGAATACAAGATGCCCTGTATCATAAAGAAGTGATACTTTTTCAGGGTCTGTTCCTTCCATTAAGCGATCGATTTCTTCTGCTGTTTGTACGCCTGTACCCATATGATGGTGGTAGACAATTTTCATGCCTTTTTCAGCAGCAAATTCACCAAGACGAGGCAGTCCCTCTAATAAAAGCTGCCATTCTTCCTCTGTAAAAACAGGTTTGTTTTCAAATAATGGTGTCTCCATTTGTGACTGAATACTATTGCCTTGTTCGGATACAACAATCACTTCAGCTCCCATTTCATGAAGAAAATCTCGATGCTCGATGAATGCTTTGGCTGTTTCCTCAAACGGTTTCGTTGTTAAAAAAGAACTAAACCATGCACTGGCAATTTCTAGCCCTCTTAAAGAAAGAGCCTTTTTTAAAACCTTTGTATCGCGTGGATATTTGTTTCCTACTTCACTTCCAGAAAAACCAGAAAGCGCGATTTCGCTTATGCACTGCTCGAACGTCACTTCACTGCCGAGCTCAGGCATATCGTCATTCGTCCAACCAATCGGGGAAATGGCTAATTTCACTTGATTGTCGTTAAACATGGTTTTATCCTCCATCAATATGCGCGCGCTTTTTTAAGATTCGTTTCTTTTTCCTTGAATGCTTTTTTAATACTGTCTTTATCAGATACTTCCGCAACCCCTACATGCCACCATGAGTCATAACCGTGGGTCATTGTTTTCGGAAGTACTTTTATATCAAAAAGAGTACTGACATTTTGTGTTTTCGCATCTTCAATAGCGGCTCTAAGTTCCTCTGTTGTGTGAATCGAATATGTTTTTACACCGTATCCTGACGCTACCTTGGCATAATCAATCACCATAATCGGCCCATCTAATTGACCGGTTTCGGGATTTCTTTTTCTAAATTCCGTACCAAAGCTACACATCCCATTTTCCATTTGCAGATTATTGATACAGCCAAATCCAGCATTATCAAAAAGAACAACATTGATTTTTTTCCCTTCCTGGAGGGATGTAACGAGTTCCGTATGAAGCATCAAATAGCTGCCATCACCGGTCATGGCATATACTTCCCTATCCGGCTCGGCAATTTTCACGCCTAATGCTCCAGCTATTTCATATCCCATGCAGGAATATCCATATTCCATATGATAGGTATTACGCTCTTTTGAAACCCACATGCGCTGCAAGTCGCCCGGAAGGCTTCCGGATGAACCAACAACAATGGCGTTTTCATCAATGGTTTGATTAAGGATCCCAATGACTTCTGTTTGAGTAAGCCCCGTCCTTAACGCCTGATGATATTCCGGCAGTTTTTCATTCAATTGACTAGAAACTTCAGGAATAAAGTTTTCTCCATATTTAACGTTGTGGAGACGCGTTAATTCATTTTTCCAGCCTCGCTTCACTTCCTCAATTTCAGTTCCGTAATCTGTACGATAATCTCCCAGTTCGTTTGTAATCGCTTCTAGACCCGCTTTGACGTCAGCCACTACTTTTACTGCATCCAGTTTGGATGCATGAAATTCAGAAATATTTATTGTTAGAATGGTTGCATTTTTAAACAATTGCTTCGAGGATGTGGTAAAATCCGTTAAACGTGTACCTATAGCAATAATCAAATCAGCTGCTTTTGCCATTGTATTAGCCGCTGAATTTCCTGTAACGCCAATTCCTCCTAAATTAAGCGGATGAGTGCTTTCAATGGTACCCTTCCCAGCTTGCGTTTCCCCAAAAGGAATATGGTGGGTTTCTGCAAATTTTATAACTGCATCAACTGCTTCAGAGTAACGGACACCCCCGCCGATGACGATCACCGGCTTTCTTTTTGATTGGATTAGCTGCACAGCGTCTTTTACACTTTCAACCGATGGGACCCGGCGTTCAATACGATGAATGCGTTTTCGAAAAAAGATTACCGGGAAATCCCATGCTTCGCCTTGGACATCCTGCGGTAGAGCAATCGTAACTGCTCCAGTATCCCCGGGATTTGTCAACACCCTCATCGCGTTTAGCATCGCGGACATGAGCTGTTCAGGACGGCTGATGCGATCCCAATATTTACTTACTGCTCGGAAAGCGTCATTTGTAGAAATAGATAGATTATGAGTTTGTTCAATTTGCTGCAATACAGGGTCCGGCTGACGTGTAGCAAAAACATCTCCTGGCAGCAACAATACAGGAATATTGTTTGCAGTAGCTACCCCGGCTGCTGTGACCATATTTGCAGCTCCTGGACCAACAGATGACGTACAAGCCATAATTTGCTTGCGATGTTTTTGTTTCGCAAAAGCAATCGCCGCAAGTGCCATTCCCTGTTCATTTCGTCCTTGGTAAACCATTAATTCTCCGGCATCCTGTTCTAATGCCTGGCCAAGCCCGAGCACATTTCCATGGCCAAAAATGGTAAATATTCCTTTTACAAACCTGTTTATTTTTCCGTCAAACTCTACATACTGCGCATTTAAAAATTTCACTAGCGCCTGTGCGGTAGTTAAACGAATCGTCTCCACTCATGAATCCCCCTCTCATATAAAATGCTCATAAGAGTTTCATAGATCGTTTTAAAATGAAAAAGGTGTCACTGCTCGATTCCTAATCCGTTACCCATTCCTTTTTATTTTTCCAATTACTTCACGTATCGAGCTGTAACCATTTTCTTTCTTGTATAGAATTCAACGCCATCCGTGCCATTTGCATGGAGATCTCCATAGAATGAATCCTTCCATCCTGAAAATGGAAAAAACGCCATAGGTGCCGGGACACCAATGTTAATCCCCAACATACCAGCATCAATCGTTTCACGAAATTGACGAACGGCTGCTGCACTATCCGTAAAGAGACAAGCACCATTAGCAAATGGGGAGGCATTAGCAAACTCAATAGCTTCTGTTAAGTCTTTTACCCGAACAACGGAAAGAACTGGTGCAAATATTTCGTCCTGCCAGATTTTCATTTCCTGTGTTACATGATCAAAGATAGTTGGACCAACGAAATATCCTTTACTGTTTACTGCTTCATCTTTTCGGCCATCACGGACTAATGTCGCCCCTTGTTCAATACCTGATTCAATATAACGAAGGGTACGTTCTTTATGCGCTTCACGTATGACAGGTCCCAAAAAGACTCCTTTGTCCAGACCGTTACCAATAATGATTTCATCCGCTTCCTTCTTCAGTCTCACAACCAGTTCATCCGCGATGGATTCCTCAACTGCTACGACAGCAGTCGCCATACAGCGCTCACCCGCAGAACCAAATGCCGCGCTTGTTATTTGCTTCACTGCCACATCCAGATTTGCATCTTTTAAAACAATAGAGTGGTTTTTGGCTCCAGAAAGGGCTTGAACACGTTTTAGATTGGCCGTCCCTTTTTTGTATACATATTCTGCTACAGGCTGTGAACCAACAAAAGAAATGGCTTTAACAAGTTTATGCTCCAATAGGCCGTTCACAACATCGTGTGCACCGTTAACAATATTGAATACACCTTTTGGAAGTCCAGCTTCTTCAAATAATTCAGCAAGGCGAGCTGCCAGCAATGGTGTCCGCTCAGATGGTTTTAATACAAAGGTATTTCCGCAAGCAATTGCCATTGGGAACATCCAGCAAGGAACCATCATTGGAAAATTAAATGGTGTAATGCCTCCAACAACCCCTATTGGATAGCGATACATTCCGGATTCAAGTCCAGATGCGATGTCTGGAAGCTGTTTTCCCATCATTAAATTTGAAATTCCAGCAGCAAATTCAACATTTTCAATACCACGCTGAACTTCGCCGCGTGCTTCTTCAAAGCTTTTTCCATTTTCGATTGTGACTAATTTGGCTAGCTCATCCCAATGATCGACAAGAAGCTGTTGGTATTTAAATAAGATTCGGGCACGTTTTGGCGTCGCCACCTGGGACCACGTTTTAAATGCTTCATTAGCAGCTTGAACAGCTTGATCGACTTCTTCTTTTGTTGAAAGCGGTACAATTGCAATTTCTTCACCTGTTGCTGGATTATAGACGATTTCTGTTTTGTCTGAAGTTGATTCCACCCATTCTCCGTTAATATAATTTTTCACCGTTTTTAGAGTTGTCGTTTTCATTTAAAAATCTCCCTTTCCATTCGTTATTGAGGATAAATAAAAAACTTTTTTGCATTTTGAATTCTAAGTATTATGAAATCGGTTCATAAACAGCGGTCTCGATATAATTTTCCAACTCTTCTTTTGTCGGCATGGCATCAGAACAGCTATGCCGAGAAATGACAATGGATGCTGAAGCGCTTCCCATTTTCATCGCTTCTGACACATCTTTTCCATTCATCAATCCGAAGATAAATGCGGATGCATACGAGTCACCGGCCCCAAATGTTTTTAACACTTTTGTCGGAAAAATGCCGCTTCTGTAAGATTCTCCATTTTTTGAATAAGTAATTGAACCAGCCACTCCATGTTTAATTACTACCAATTCAGCACGATGTGAGAACAAGCGAGACGCTGTAAAATGGTCATCTGATTTATCCATATTTAACAATATTTCCATCAAGTCAAACTCTTCACGAGTTCCGATAATCACATGACACTTTTCGGCTACCAGATTGTAATACACTGCTGTTTCTGCTTTATCCGTCCAAGTATACGGGCGATAATCTAGGTCGAAAAAAACTTTGACATCATGTTTATTCGCATATTCAAGCGCTAAAAATACAGCCTCTCTCGATGGGCTTTTGGAAAGAGCCGTTCCAGAAATCAACAGAGCTTTTGATTGTTTAATATAATTTTCGTCTATCTCAGAAGGATGTAATTTTAAGTCAGCCACATTGTCGCGGTACATTAGAATACTGCAATCTTGAGGGCTTTTGATCTCCGTAAAAGCAAGACCAGTTACTGAACCTGTCCGGTCAACGGTTACTCCTTTAATATCAATGTTGTTTTTCTTTAAGTATTTTGTAATAAATCGACCCATTTGGTCATCAGACACTTTACCGATAAAACCAGTTTTTTGTCCAAGTCTAGCTGAGCCAATTGCAATATTGGCAGGGGATCCGCCCACATATTTTGTAAACGTACTTGATTCCTCCATTGGCCGATTCGTTTCATTAGCGTTTAAATCAATACATAACCGCCCGACAACGATCAGATCGAACGGACGATTTTTAACAAATTTTAGTGAACTCATAGAATCATTCCTTCGTTTCTAATTTATTGGGGATTCTTGCATTAGCTTTACCGGAGCACCCGTTTCAAGAGATTCTTTGGCTGCTTGCGCAATTTTTTGGGCTTGTAAACCATCAAAACCTGTGCAGCTGATTTCTGTATTATCAAGACAAGCAGTAACAAATTCTGAAACTTCGGCAATATATGCTTGCGTATAACGTTCGAGGAAAAAGTATAAGGGCTTATCTTTCGTAACAGATTCCGCCGTATATACTTCGACATTTGTGGGTCGATTGTTATCTGCCAGTGCGGCTCCCTTATCCCCAAAGATTTCAAGGCGCTGGTCATAGCCATATACTGCCCGGCGACTATTATCAATAACTCCTAGAGCTCCATTAGCAAATTTCAACGTAACGATAGCAGTATCAATATCTCCTGCATCCCCGATTTTAGGATCAACAAGCACGGCTCCTGCAGCTGAAACCTCTACCACTTCACTTCCCATTACATATCGAGCCATGTCAAAATCATGTATCGTCATGTCCATAAATAATCCGCCCGATGATTGAACATACTCAATGCTGGGGGGTTGCGGATCTCGTGAGGTAATTCTTAAAATATGCGGCTGACCAATTTTGCCATCCTGAACAATATTTCGAATTTTCCGGAAATTAAGATCAAACCGACGGTTAAATCCAATTTGCAGCTTTACTCCGGCTTTTTCAACTGCCTCTAAGGCCTCTTCTGTTTCTTCGACTGAAAAGCTGATTGGCTTTTCACAAAAGATATGTTTTCCAGCCGCTGCTGCTTCCTTTATAATGGCAGCATGAGTATCTGTTGGCGAGCAAATGAAAACGGCTTCAATTTCAGGGTCATCAAGCAATTCACGGTAATCCTTTGTTAATACCTCAATTTGTTTTTCTTTTGCCCAAGATTTAAGATGATCGATAACAAGATCGGAAACACTTTTAATTCGAATTTGCGAAATCTTTTTTAAATTATCTACATGTAATCTTCCAATTCGGCCAGCGCCTATTATTCCGATCGTCAACGTTTCCATCGCCGATTCCTCCTATATTCAAGATGACCAATTTGGTTAAGCGCTTTCTCTAGTTCGATTATACACCTTATATCGTAATAATCAATATATAGTTAGAATATTTTAAAAATTTTATCCAAAAAGATTAAGCGCTTACTCTTGGAATTAAAACCACCGGTTAACACCGGTTGATTCTCCGCAACGACTTTATTAAATTAAACTTTTGACGGAGCTACGTTCTATCAGCGTTGGCGAAAGCATGATTCGCTGCTGTGGGATGGTGGGGTCCTTAATTAATTTTAATAGCTGGTCAATCGCAAAATGTGCCAATTCCTCGGTTGGCTGTGCGATTGTTGTTAAGCCAGGATCAGCTATTTCAGCGTAAATAGTATTGTCAAAGCCAATAATCGATAGATCATCAGGTATGCGTACCTTTGCTTTTCGTGCTTCATTCGTAAATATGGCGGCAATTAAATCCGTTGCAGCAAATACGGCGGTAGGTCTGTTTTTCAAACTCAAGATTTTCCGTGCTGCTGCTTGAGCTTCATCAATTTTTGACATCGCACTAATAATTCTTTCTTCCTTTAAACTGATTCCTTCATCAGCCAATGCCTGCTTAAATCCTTCTAAGCGTAGACGACCGCTGGCACGCTTTAATTCCACAATGACTGCCATATCTGTATGACCTTTTTCTAACAAATACCTTCCTGCCATATATCCGCCTCGAATGTCGTCAGTCGTAACAACGTGAGATGAGAAACCTAAATTATCAATTGAAAACATTAAATGCGGTATTAGTTTTCTCTGAAGAATATTATAAGTCTTCCAATCTTCCGGTTCTGTCGCAATAATAATCCCGTCTACTTGTTTTTTTAATAATAATTCTAAGTAATCATGCTCCCTCTCAATTTGATAATCCGTACTGCACAAAATAATGGCATAGCCCATTTCTCGAGCGCTGTTTTCCAACGCGCGGGCAACCTCTGCAAAAAAGCCATTTGAAATATCAGGAACAAGAACCCCAATCGTGTATGTTTGCTTTCCAGTTAGAGCCGCAGCAACACTGCTAGGCTGATATTCAAGTTCTTCCATAATTTTAACTACTTTTTTTCTCGTTTTTTCACTAATCCGGCCGGTATTATTAACTACCTTAGAAACGGTCGCAATAGAAACTCCCGCTTTTTCAGCTACATCATATATTGTAGGCTTCATGGATCTTCAAACTCCCTCTAATCATCCCATCTAGTAGTATTCTATCATGAAGGAATTTTGCGGGTAATACCATTTTCGCTTATTATTTTGAAATACTCTTTAAGAAGTCCAGCTGTTTTTGGGCATTATTCTTCGTAATAACATCAATTCCGCTGTCAATTCGGCTAGAGATCTTATTTCCATCAATTACTTTTAATGCATTTTCAACACTTTGGTATCCCATATTATATGGGCTTTGTGCAATTGTACCGGCAAGATCGCCGTTAAGAATAGATTGAACAGCTTCTTCCGTGCCATCCGTACCAATTACTTTAATATCTAAGTGTTTTGCCTGAACAGCACGTAATGCCCCAAGTGCCATATCATCATTGGCCGCAAATACTCCTTTTACATCTTTGTTTTTCTCAAGAATATTTTCCATTACAGACATTGCTTTCGATTTATCACTATCTGCAGGCTGTTCTGCAACGATTTGCATTCCTTCTTTAATTAATTCTTTTTTGGCTCCTTTAATCCTTTCATCAGTTGCAGGGTTACCAAGTGCGCCTGCAATGAGGACAACTTTATCTCCTTTATGAAGCATGGAACCTAACAACTTGCCTGCTGCCTTCCCAGCTGTTGCATTATCAGTTCCGATAAAGGTAGTTTTCCCATCAAATTTAGCATCCGTATCAATTAAAAGTACCGGAACTTTCTGTTTTACCGCTGTATTTAATACTGGGACAACTGTATCAGGCTGAGAAGGCGATACTACAAGTGCACTCGGCGATTGACTTAGTTGGTCTTGAATCATATTTACCTGCTCCATTACCTGTGATTCAGATGATGGACCTACGACCTTCACATTGACACCAAGTTTTTTGCCCGCAGCCTCAGCACCAGCCTGAACATATTGCCAATATGGACTTGATAATGTTTTTAATACAACAGATATATTTTTATTTCCATTATTACTTGGGTTTGAACTTGTACTTTTATTTGCAGCAGTCCCACATCCAGCAATTAGAGTCATAACTGACAGCGCTACAGCAGCTCCAACTAATTTAACCTTTTTATTCATTGCAATTCCCCCACTTTTCTTACTTTTTTATGTTGTTTTACAATGGCCCCTATTTTCAAATGACTTTATAAAGCGTTTATATTTTAACTTCAACGCTCCAACTATTTTTAAATAAGGGCGCCTAAACAGTTCAATCATTATGAAGCCTTAAATTATTTTTTATTCTTGCTTCTGCGTTGGCGGAGAACGTCTACATAAACGGCGGCAATAATAACGATGCCGATCACAGCCATTTGGGAGTCTGCAGAAACGTTAAGAAGATTCAGGCCGTTGCGAAGAACAGCTATTGTTAACGCGCCAATTAAAGTACCGTATACTGTACCAACACCGCCAAAAAAGCTGGCACCGCCGATGATAACAGCAGCAATGGCATCCGATTCATAATTAAGTCCTGCAAGCGGAAATGCCGAATTAACACGGCCAACCATTACTAAACCTGCAAGTCCTGCCATCAAACCGCTTAGTGAGTAAACGATGAGCAGTACTCGATCAACATTTATACCAGACAAACGGGCGGCTTCGGGGTTGCCTCCTATAGCGTAAATATATCTCCCTGTCTTTGTTCTTGTTAGAAAAATATGAAAAATCACATAAACTACAATAACAAGAAGAAAGCTTACCGGAATCGGACCAACAAATTGATTTCCAACAAATTGAATCATCAGTGGGAAACCGGCGATAGGTGCTGCTGCAGTTACAATTAACGCAATTCCTCGGCCGATAAATTGGGTGCCGAGAGTAGAAATAAACGGATGAGGTAAATGCAGTTTTGTTAATAACACACCATTCAAAAAGCCAAATCCAGTGCCAACTGCAAGACAGACAATGAGCCCAATAATGGGATTTAACCCCATTTTCACTGTCACTATCCCCATAAACATGATCGATACGGCAAGAATAGCACCAACTGACAAGTCAATACCGGCAGTTAAGATAGCCAAAAGCATGCCAATTCCCAACAATGCATTAATTGAAGATTGGCTGGCAATATTCATGAGGTTATTTATAGTCAAAAACTTATCTGATAATAAAGTAAGCACTGCGACTAAAATGATAAGCGCTAATAATGGACCCAACTTACTAAGCACTTTCTTAAAAGTTTGCTTGTTTTTCGGATGTTCATTTTCTGTTTTAACCGAAAGATCATTTTTATTTTCCACCGCTACTTCATTCATTTTCTCATCCTCCTGTAGCCGCTTTCATTATTTTGTCTTGTGAAGCTTCATGAATCGGCAGATTTGCAGTTAATTTCCCTTCATTCATCACTAATACCCGGTCACACATACCTAGAATTTCAGGAAGGTCTGAAGATATCATCAGTACGATAGAACCATTTGCTATCAATTGGTTCATTAATCGGTATACTTCAACCTTAGCCCCAACATCAATTCCTCTTGTCGGTTCATCGAAAATAAAGACCTTTGCACGTGTACACAGCCATTTAGCTATTACGACCTTTTGTTGGTTTCCCCCACTTAAGTTCCGTGAATGTAGTTCGATATTATCCGGACGAATTTTTAATTCTTTTACGTAATTTAATGCTTCTTTACGCAATGCTTTTAAATCCAGCAACCCGATGCCCCTTTTGAATTTATCCATATTAGCTATACCTATATTAAAATCGAGTGGTTGATCTAACAGAAGACCTTCACTTTTGCGATCCTCTGTAATAAAAGCAATTCCTGCTTTAATAGCATCCCTTGGAGATTTTATTCGCACTTCTTTGCCATCAATGTAGACTTTCCCTCCTTTATGGGAATCAACTCCGAAAATGGCTCTAGCTAATTCTGTGCGTCCTGCCCCTACAAGACCGGAAATGCCTACAATTTCTCCATATCGAACAGAAAAATTAACCGGTTCTTTCGCACCTTTTACTACAAAATTTTCAACTCGAAATCCTTCTTTACCAAGAGCAAAGGAGTGCTTTGGAAATTTTTCATCCAATGTACGTCCAACCATCAATTCAATCCAGTAGTCGGGTTCAGTCGTTTTTACCGGTAATGTTTTAATTTTGAATCCATCTCTAAGAATGGTAATCCGATCTCCAAGGTATTTTATTTCTTCTAAACGATGGGAAATAAAAATAATAGCAATTCCTTTTTTCTTAAGCTCTTCAACAACTTTATATAATTGTTCCACTTCTTGGGCGCTCAAGCTGGATGTGGGTTCATCCATAATAATTAATTTCGCTTCTAATGCAATGGCTTTGGCAATTTCAACTAACTGCTGCTGCCCAATGCCCAGTTTCCCTAATTGCTCATTAGCAAGCTTTGGATTCTGACCCAGTGTCTCCAAACAACGCTCAGCTTCTTTTCGCATCGCTCGATGATGAAGCAAGGATATTTTTCCTCCGCGCTTTAATTCTCTTCCAAGAAAAATATTTTCATATACTTTTAATTCAGGAATTACATTTAGTTCTTGATAAATAGTAGCAATCCCTAACTTCATCGCATCTACAGGTTGATCTAGATGAACAATGCTTCCTTCCCAATAAATCTCGCCCGCGTCCTTTTGATAAGCCCCTGTTAAAATTTTGATGAGAGTTGATTTTCCTGCACCGTTTTCACCAAGCAAAACATGTACTTCTCCGGCTTTTACATCTAAGTCGATTCCTTTTAGCACTTGGTTTTGATGAAAGCTTTTCTTAATCCCTTTCATTTCAAGCAAGCACCCTGTATGTGCAGCCATATATGTCCCCCTTTCTATTTTTACTACTTAAAACCAAAAGGAAAGCGCTTTCTCTAAAATGATTATACCAACTTTCGATAAACTTGCAATAAATATATCAAAAAATTTAGAATTTTTAGTCCGGTAATTCATTTAGTATGAAAAGACTCCTTAAGTTAAACGTCAGAATGATTTCATAATGTTTTTTATAACTTTTTCTAATTAGCTAACCATTTGAAAAAAATAATTAGAATTAAAATAGGCTTTTTCCCACTAAAAATGCTGTTACGGCCGCCTAATTAAATCCTAATCGTCTTTAACCCATTTTTCATCATAAGTGTCAGAGCAAAAAGCGAAATCAGCAGCTAATGATCATTGATTCTGCTTGGTTGAGCTTTCAAAATAAAATAGTCGTTTTGTCAATACGTATTCAAAGTGAAATTTCTCATAAAACCAACTATGGAACAAGATCGTCATCCTTTTGTGGATGTTTTCAATCTTTTTTAATCCCTTCATCAGCTTAGGGTAAACGCTTTCTCTTTTCGTTATGTGACCTTAACATTTTTCATAGAACCATTTTATTGTTTTACATGTGTCGACTTTCATTTTAACTGAATTCGAAATTTCCCATTTGGAAAAAACACTAAAAAATCGTTTGAAAGAAAATATCCCTTGCCAATAAGCAAGGGATATTTTAACCTCTATTTTTAACGGAACTCATAGACCTTTATCGTAATGCGGATTCTAGATCTTCAAGTAAATCCTCAATATCTTCAATTCCGACAGAAATGCGGATCAATCCATCTTCAATGCCTAGTTCAAGACGACGTTCGCGTGGAATCGAGGCATGCGTCATTAGTGAAGGAATCGAAATTAAACTTTCCACTGCCCCAAGACTTTCAGCCAACGTAAAGTAGCGTGTCTTTTTCAATACATCCAGCGCTTTTTCTTGAGATTCTACAGTAAAGGAAATCATTCCGCCAAATCCGGCTGATTGTGAACGGTGAATTTCGTGTCCTGGATGGGTTTCAAGACCCGGATAGTACACTTTTTCAACTTGTGGATGGTTTTGTAAAAATTCCACGATTTTTTTAGTGTTCTGTTCGATTTCCTCCATGCGGACACCTAATGTTTTGATGCCGCGCATAAGAAGCCAGCTGTCTTGTGGTCCAAGAATTCCACCTGTTGAATTCTGAATAAAATGAATATCTTCTGCCAGTTTTTCATCTTTTACAACAATAAGACCGGCTACGACATCACTATGTCCTCCAAGATATTTGGTTGCGCTGTGAACGACGATATCAGCCCCAAGTGTCAATGGATTTTGCCAATAAGGAGTGCTGAATGTATTGTCTACGATAAACGTTAATTGATGTTCTTTCGCAATTTTACTAATGGCTTTCAAATCGGTGATTTTCAAAAGCGGATTGGTTGGCGTTTCTACATAAATCGCTTTTGTATTCGGTTGAATCGCTTCTTTCACTGCATCCAGATTACTTGTATCCACAAAAGTAACATCGATGTTGAAACGATTTAACACTTTCGTCATGACGCGGAACGTTCCACCGTACACATCATCTGTAGCAATGACGTGGTCGCCGGCGGAAAACAATTGAATGGCTGCGGTAATGGCCGCCATTCCAGAACTGAACGCAAATCCATACGTTCCTTCTTCAATATCGGCAATTAATTTTTCCAACGCTTCACGAGTCGGGTTTCCCGTTCTGGAGTATTCATATTTAAAATTACCTACTCCATCTTGTTTGTATGTGCTCACTTGATAAATAGGCGTCGAAACCGCACCAGTATACGGATCACGACTAATACCACCGTGAATAAATTTTGTTTTCTTACGCATGTTAAAACTCCTTTAATAGAAAATAAATGAAAATCTTTTATTCATTGTTTGAAAATGAATAAATTCCACTACTTAAATAACGCTCACTGCTGTCTGGAAAAATGGTGACAATATTGGTCCCTGGTTTCGCTATTTCCGCTTCTTTCAGACTGGCTTCAAGCGCTGCACCTGAAGAGCTTCCTACAAGCAATCCTTCTTTCCGAGCTACTTCGGCCAAACGGAAAAAGGCGTCCTCATCAGGAATTGTATGAATGGCATCGAAGTACTTTTTATCGATAAACGGCGGGAGAAATTCCATGCCGATTCCTTCTGTACGATGGCTTCCAGGTTCTCCCCCATTTAGTATCGAGCCCTCCGGCTCCACAATCACCGTTTTTATTTGAGGATTTTTTTCTTTTAAGTAACGAGCCGTTCCCATAAAAGTGCCGCCTGAACCGGCGCCCGCAACAAACACATCAACATGGCCATCTAAAGCATCGTATATTTCTGGACCGAGGCTTTCATAATACGTATCAGGGTTGGAAAAATTTTGAAACTGCCCCGGATAAAAAGAATTAGGCGTTGTTTCCAACAATTCTTTCGCTTTCTCAATTGCCCCTTCCATTCCAAGAGACGTAGGCGTATTGATAACTTTTGCTCCAAGAGCTTTCATCAATGTTTGTTTTTCAATGCTGAATTTCTCAGGTACGACAAATATTGCTTGTACACCAAATTGAATAGCTGCGAGAGCGAGACCAATTCCTGTGTTTCCAGCAGTCGGTTCAATAATGGTCCAACCTTTTTTTAGTTTACCTTCTTGGAACGCGCGCTTCAACAAATATTGCCCGAGACGATCTTTTACACTTCCGCCAGGATTGAGATATTCAAGTTTGGCAAACAGGCGTACACCTTCAGGCAAGGGATAAGAAGTGATTTCAACTAACGGTGTATTCCCAATAAGTTCAAACACATTTTTTGCGAATTTCATTTTTCATTCCCCATTTTAGGCAAAAACTTGTTTCCATTCATCACGTTTCGCTAACATTTTTCTTGCAATTTCTTTTGCCCCTTCTAATGAATGGCTTGCTGCCCAGCCACATTGAACTTCATTGCAAGCCGGAACTTCTTTTGCTTGTAAAACATCTTTAAGTGTTTTTTCAATGATATCAAGAACTTCATCATAGTCATCATGATTGATAACAGTAAAATAAAAACCCGTTTGGCATCCCATCGGACTTATATCGACTATTTTATCAGAATAGTTGCGGCTGAATTCTGCCATCATATGTTCCAAAGAATGAAGTCCAGGCATATCCATGTGTTCTTTGTTCGGTTGGCAAAAACGAATATCGTATTTACGAATGACATCTCCATGAATACCCTCTTTAATACCTGCTAAACGAACATAAGGGGCTTTCACTTTTGTATGATCTAAATTAAAACTTTCAACGTTCATTTTCTTTTGTTCCGTCATGTTTATCATCTCCTTTTAATTTTGCATCCATTAGCCATACAAAACGATTTAACTGCGTAAATGAAACGTTAAAACCATTTTCCTCAAATAAATTCGTAAGTACAGGAATGGTCGTATAATATTCACGCTGCAAATCTTCAGCAAGACGATTGAAACCTTTGCTATAAGATTCCTGTATCATTTCTTGCTTTGCCTTATCTGTGGTAAAAACGGTATCGGCAAACACAACACGACCATGTGGATTTAATCTTTGTCTGAATTTGGCAATCGCTTTTCTTTTTTCAACATCCGTTAAGTGGTGAAAAGCATACGTGCTCACAAAAGTATCGATTTTCTCTGTAACATCAAAATCGAGAAAATCTCCATCTATAATTTTAACATTTGGAAGCTTATTTTGAGCAATTTTCCTCATATTGGAAGATGGTTCGATTCCAATTACATGCAAACCTTTTTGATTCAATTTAGTCGTTAAATTTCCTGTCCCAACTCCAAATTCTACAACAATACCTTTCGCTTTGTCAGCAACTGTTGAAAGAATCTCATCATATTTAGAAAATACTTCTTCATATTCAGCATCTTGACCAGACACTGTTTGATCATAAGAATGGGACCATTCGTCAAATAGCTCGTTAAATTCTCTGCCCAATCCCAATTCCTCCATATCCTATAAAATAAATCCGAATAACATGTTAACACTTCCCACTTCAAAGCGCAATGAATACATATTGGTTTATTTTCTTCCAATATTAGACTCATACAGGATTTCGTATTGTTTTATAAATATGCTGAAAGAAAGGATTTGCGATTACCGATTTAAACTCCTTTTTTAATAATGGTTAAAAATAGTTTACATAATATTATTATAGAAATCCAATAAAGTTTTCACCACCGAAATTTCTTGATAAAAAACAAAAACGCAATACCTCAAATGAAGTGTTGCGTTCGAATAAAGGACAGATTCAAAATAACTAGTAGCTAAAAAATAAGGACTTTCGTTTTTAAATGAATTTAAAAAAACTTATAAATGAACAATCCCATCCACTAAATGCAAAGAAGGCTGACTCAACATCGCTAAAGCAATGTTTAAGTCAGCCTTCCATTTTTTGATCAAACATTCATTTCATGATTTCTATTTTTTCTACTCTTTAAATTCTTCTCCATCATGTTTGGATTCAACAAGTTTCAAATCACTTGCCTCGCCGTTTTCAACGTAATGTTGAAGCATTGCCATTTTATTTTCCCAAAATCGTTCATAAAAGGTCAGCCACTGTTTCAATTCAAGTAGTGGTGCAGGTTCCAGTCGATAGCGCGTCTCTCGCCCAACTTTTCTCTCTTTGACAAGACCTGCATCTGCCAAAATGCGCAAATGTTTGGAAACAGCTGTCCGACTTATTGGAAAATGTCCACTTATTACGGTAACAGGCATCTCCTTTTCAGCCAGCAATTTTAACAACTTGCGACGAGTAGGATCAGCGATGGCTTGAAAGACGTCATGTTTCGATGATAAAGCGGCCATTTCAAGCTTCGACATACGCTCCAAGAGATTTTCCAAGTCGAGACCATCCCTGATCCATCCGATCGCGTACGACCGTATGAGATTCTCCGAATTCCGTCACTTTGTTTGCGTCCCAACCAGAATGGATGAGCGTAAACTCCGTCTTGCCGTCAAGCTCTTTTAATTCGAATGTAAGGGTCCAATCTTTCCCCCAACGGAAGGACAGACGATGAGGGGGATCTATTTCCACCACTTTACAAGGAGACATGCCATAAGGGCCTGCATTTAAGTGAAATTCATGGCCTACTATAGGCTGAAAATCATTTGGCATAAACCATGCAGCAAGACCTTCCGAAGTAGAGACAGCCTCCCAAACTTTTTGAATCGGTGCGTTAAATACATAAGTATGACGAATGTCAGAAATATTTTTTTCCGTTGTCAATGCTATACCCTCCCAAAAAATTTTCTGTATGTAGTAGCATTATCTTTGCAGACTACATCTCTTTATTGACTACTTTGCGGCCTACCATCTCAGCACAATACTCAGTTACTATTCTTTTTCAATAAAAGATCCTTATCCTTATTTCAGTTGCCCCCGTTTCAATATTCTTTCATCCTTTTTTTGAGCTGAACTTATCAATAGAGAAACGAAGACTTGTCCTTCTTATAAACGTTACTTTTTAACGACTTTTATTCAATCACTCCTTTTTATTATGAAACCAAATGGTTTCGTTTCATATTATACGAAACCATTTGGTTTCATGTCAACATTCTAAAATAAACTGCTTGCTAGCCTTTCCATGATGATTTCATTCACTATTGATATCTGTTTCATTTTCAAAAATCAGATACTGAATCATTTCGTCCATAAAAAAACCCCCGTTTATCAACGGGCGGCAAGTCCATTCCTTATAATTGTATTTTTATCTACTATGATCGCAAAACGTTTCATCTAATCATATTCCTTCGCTGATAATAGGCTCATTGATTCTCCTATGGCAAATCAAATTGAAATCCGCTTATTTTTTTAAAAATTCTATCACCTGACCTATAAAAGGTTCGGTTTTCTCGATTTGCACCCAATGTCCGCAATTGGGAAAAACATGGAGTTCAGCATTCGGAATAATTTGGGATAATTTCCAGCTTGTCTTTTCTAATGGGATGACCCGATCTTCTCTTCCGTGAATCAGTAAAATCGGAATTTCTATTTTTCTTAATTGATTTTCCGTAAGGGCTAAAGCATTCACATGTCTTTGTCGAGGTGCCGGAAACATGGCAGAGAACGCTTCTTGAAACCCAGGTTCTATACTGGATTCATAGCGCATTTTTACTAAATTATCATTTTCTGCCATGCTTTGGTCATTGGAAAAGATCGAAATGAGCTTTTTCATGTTTTCTATGCTTGGCGTATAACCCCACACGGCATCCAATTCCGCCGTGATCGGAAATTCAATGCCGGCGCTCCCCATCAAAATGATTTTTTTGACAAGATCGGGACGTCGATTGGCAACATGCAGCGCTAAAGCACCGCCCATGGAATTACCGATAATCGACACGTTGCGAAGATTCATCGTTTCGATAAAAGTAATCATGTGTTCGACCCACAAATCCACAGAATATTGAATATTTTCCGGCCTTTCTGTATATCCGAATCCCACGACATCAGGAGCGTATAAATGATAATGCCGGGATAGGATGGGAAATACTAACCGCCAATTCGCCCAAGCAGAGACCCCGGGGCCAGAGCCATGTATAAGAAGAAGCGGTTCTCCCTTTCCTTCTTCATGGTAATGAGTTAGAATTCCTTGAACGTCCACATATTTTCCCTTATCTATCATAATAGAAATTTCCTCCATTTCGTTAGTCGATGAAATCTTCAAATAGATGAAAATTTAACGATCATTTGAGGCGATACTGCTGGATTTGTGATTTCGACGGGAATTGAAACAATCGTAACGCAGCCATGCCACTATGTCTCGCTGGTTGTCTTGAGTAATTTCGTGTCCAGACGGATAAATCGTATATTTTACAGATCCTGCATGTTTACGCAAATAATCATAGTTTTCTTGCCCCACTTGTAATGGAAAGATAGAATCCGATTCTCCTTGAGTTAGAAACACGGATAAATGAGAGATAGACTTTATTGGATATTCTTCCTTTACAAAGGATGGTATATATCCGTTCATGGCGACCATTCCTTTCACTGTATCCCCCAGTGCCAACGCAAGAGTCATGCTTAGAATAGCTCCTTGACTGAAGCCGATAAAATAGACTCTGTCAGAATCTATAGGATACTGTTGGAACGTATATTCAATAAACTCTTTAAGTTTGTCTATACTATCATCGAATAACTTACGTTCTGGATTTCCGTATTCTTTTAAATAATAATAAGCATATCCTTCTTCATAAGGGAGATCGCCCCGAATGCCTATCAAAATAAATTCTTCTTTTAGTTCTTCCACTAACGCGAGCATGTGCTGTTCGTTATATCCTATACCGTGCAGTGCAAAAACAACTGGATATTTCTTTCCATCCTCTATGACAGAAGGGAGAAGCGTTTTATAGACATAGGTGCTGTCCATTCAAATTTACCTCCTTAAAATGGAATAGATTAAAAAGAATGATCGCATATGGATGTCAGTCGTGGAAACAGAAACAAAAGTGTTGTCGAAGGAATTCTTTGCGTTTTTTTCAAGGGAATCGCAATCTTAAGGAAACAAGAATGATATTCTTAAAAGATATTGAGAGTCACGGAAATCATCTAGTGGACAGCTCTTTTAACGGTATTAATGTTTACTGTTCCTTCAGAGTTCTCATTCAATGATTGTCGCATCTTTTTATCATCCGTTTCAATCGCCGATCGTTTTCTCTTCCTCCGATTGAGCATTTAAATCGATATCAAGTTCTCCCCAATAATTTAAAAACTGAAGAGATACATACAATTGATAACCGACGCTTGGGACGTTGATATCGGTTTGTAAAATATCGGTGATTTTTTGAAGACGATAACGTAAACCACTAATGGAAAAATTCATCGCCCGGGCGGTTTTGTGCACACTACAGCCGTTGCTTAAGTAATAGTAAAGCGTTTTCGTTAATTCCATATTCCTGCTTTTATCTTGTTCCAATAACTTTCCCAGCATTTTATGAATGAATTTTTGAATAGGGTTCATATTTTTCATTTGAAACATGACTCCTTCAATTCCCAAGGAGTCAAAGAAAATGATTTTTTGATGAAGGTTCGCAGCCCTCAGCGCCGAGAGACATTCTTCATATAATTGTGGGGCCTCTTCAATTGACAGGGAAGTCGAACTGATGCCTAATTTAAATAAACGGGAAGGAAATTTTTTCAGGCAATGGTCCATTAATGTTTGACAAAATATTTCCTTTTTCATTTTGTTTTTTAATAATAGACATTCCGATAAAAGAATAATGACTTTACCCGATTTTTGGCCAAACAAGGCATTGATTCTTTGATCTTTCATAAATGCCGAAAGCTCATTAATCAATTCATCGTTAAATTCCAGTTCTTCTTTAACGGATGGCTTTTGAAGCAAACTGTGAACTGCAATCATAAAGTATGGATCTTTTAATTGAAATCCTAAATAATAAGCCCGTTCGGTCAATTCTTCCAATGTCATCCGATTGGATAAAATATCTTCTAAAAAATGACCTTTAATTCGTTGTTCGGTATTAAAACGAGTGCGTTCATTCAATAAATAAAGCGAACAAGCCAGTGCTCCATGTTCTAAAATTAACTTATCGACTTCCTGCGGCACCGTTTCGCGGTAAAGAAAAGAACAATAGCCGACAATTTTTCGATGCAGGTAAATCGGTGTAATCATCCTTTTATGCTCCGGAGAACAATTTAAAAACAAAGTTTGTTTTGAGTATTTTAAATTATCTGTATATTTTTGTCTATTCTTATGAAAGCACTTCTTTAGTTTTTCAGAAAAGAGAGAAGCTTCTTGCTCCGGAATACCTGCTGCAGCAATCAGTTGTACATTCACGTCTTCAATGAAAACCGGCAATTTGGAAATTTGATGAAGAACTTTGGCTATTGAAGACAAATCATGTTCCTTCAATACTTCTTCCATCAGTTTTTGATGGACCACATAAGCTCTGCTGAAATTATCTCTTTCTATTTTTAGTTTTTCAAATGTTTGATCCAGCTCACCAATAATATTATCAGCCTCATAAAATTTCAATTCGTTATCTATTTCGCCATTCCATTCTTCCACAGTCCGGCATACTGCATGACAATGTTTGTGTCCCATCGCTTTACACTCAATCTCTTTGGCGATGACTTTTTTCCCGAGAATTGTAGACAGATACCCGCTTGCATAGCCGACTAACGTGTGACAAACAGGATCGTTGCTTGGACCAAACTTTTTCAAATGTTCTTCAGCCTCATAAGAATTTTTCCAGATCGCTTCATGGTGCATCCATCCATTCGAAAAATCTGCTTCGGCAACGAGCAGCTCTGCTTCTTCCAAATAACCGTGCAGCGTATGCATTTTTGGACCGACATATAAAAGTTCCTTTTTATTATCCCAATCCATTTCCAATGCTTTCTGTGCATCCTTCACCCCGCAATGCCAGCCATGACGCAGCAAGAATCCCTTCGTCCGTTCGAGCCCTAATGTCTTTATAAGCTCATGGCGCAGCATCCCTATGGCGGCTGTTGGAATTGTCACCATTCGTTCTTGTGGATCGTCTTGATTGTGAAGCGTAGAAATTTTGTAGATTTGTGTTAAGTCCAATTCGTCCGCTTTCATGTTTTCACCACCTAAGAAGAATGAGTGAGTTTTGATAAATCGATGAGGATCTTCATATCAGAAATCGGATAAGTCTTGCACGCCAACGTATAATTCATTACTCGCTCATGATCAGGCAAGACCGTTTTAGAACTGCGCCCTCTTTTAAATTCCCCTTCTTCCACTTTAATTTTACACAGGCCGCATCCTCCGCCTTTGCAGGCATAAGGAATTTTCTTTTCCCGCTTATTGACAGCATCCAAAAGACTTTCATTCTCATGGCATGGCAAACCAATGTGGCCTTCACTGCCATCCAAGACTTTTATAGTAAACATGGTTCATCCCCCTGTTTCAAAATCTCTCATGCTACCAACTCGCTTCATCCTACTAATTATTCCACATATAATGAATGATCTTTTAAATATGCCGTAGAATTTGTGGTGAAAAGGAAAACGTTTTTTCTTTATTTGCAAATACACTTAGAACGAATGCTTCCAAAAGGAATAACAACTTCTCCGGCTTCCGCCTCTCTCTTACCATACAGGATCGCCCGGAAGACCAAATAATGTCCTTCCATACGCAGCCATAGCATCTTCCCACAAAGAATTTGGATGCGAAGCCACCGCCATTAAATCCCTTGTGAACAACTCTACCGGATCTCCTTTAAAGATGGCATTTCCTCCAAGAGTCAACAGCGTTCTAACGGCGATATCCACCGACGTTCTCGAGACATAACCACGCCATGCGTATAACTGCTCGCGCTCCTCATCGCATATCACAGCCTTTCCTTCTTTAATACAAGCATCTAGCTTGCGAATATAATGTTCCACAGTGCCTTCGATCGTATTTAACTCTGTTTTCAACTCTGCCAATAACCGTTGGCTTCCAGCGGATTCCTTTTCCTTCGCACCCGCTTTATAAACCCGAATACGTTTTTCGGTACGCTCTTGGAAGAGAGAAATCATTCGTTCAGCACCACCCCAGGAAACTAAAGGAAAGCCTAGTAAAAAAAGAGGCATAAACGGCATGCGATACACCGGATCATCCGCATCATAATCCCCTCCCGCCGGTTTCCCCGTCGCCATCACTCGACCGGCTGGCATGATGTGGTGCAATGGCACATAAGCTCCTTCAACCAATACACCATTGCTTCCTGAGCCGCGCAGACCAATAGTATCCCAATTTTCCACTATTTTTACATCAGACTTAGGAACAACCAACAAGCAGTACTCAGGACTTTCACTGTCAGGCAGCTCCATCATGGCTCCAAGCCCAATCCAATCGCTATGCAAAACACCACTGCAAAAGTTCCACTGACCGTAAAGCCTATAACCGTCACCATCCTTTTTTACACGTCCCACAGGTGCAACGACGTCCGCTAACAACCCGCCTTGTTCAAATATTTCATTCCTGCCTTCAGGAGGAAGATAAGCAACCCATACCTCATGCATGGAGTAAAAATATGTCAACCAACCAGCAGCGACACTGTACCGAGATACCGTTCGGACAATCTCTGCGTAAGTCCGCAAGTCTACTTGTAGCCCTCCATACCGCTTTGGACGCAAAAGTTTGTGGAAATCAGCATCTTTAATCGCTTTTGGCACCTGATCTGAAAACCGGGCATTTTGCTCCGCTTCTTTTGCTTCTTGCTCTGCAAGACGCCCAATCTCCTCCGCTCTTGCAAGCAATTCGGCAGTATTCGGCTTCTCTTTTATGAATATTTTCTTTTCAACCATTTCTTTTCCTCCTCTCATTTTGGCAAAGGTCCGTTTTCTTTCCCCGGAATCGTCATGGAAGGAAGGGACCCCCTTCGGAGCCTGCCTTCCCTCTATTAGAAAAATAGAAAAAAGAGTATCGTATTCTGGCTAAAAAAAGACAGCGCTTTCAAAATAATTCATTATGATGCTTTTAAACATTTTGGCACGGATTTAGAATTTTCACGTCTCAGCGACTACATTTGACCCATCGATCCATCCGCCAATTTCTCGCTTCATCAGGTTAGTGCTTTGGCAAACGACTCCGTCAGTTCTCTCCTATGATAAAAAATGCCTTGACCAATTTTATCTTCCGTCCATGTAATCGTAGGAAAATCAGGATACGTAATGTAACCGCTCGCAAATGCTTCATTGCGATTTCCTGAAGGATCAAAGAAATAAGTAGTCTGTCCGCGGGTAATACCGTGACGAGTCGGTGTAACATCAAATGAGACATTATTTTTCGACAAAATGTCTGCCGCTTTTAACACATCATACCAATTGTCAACATAGAACGCGGCATGATGCAGTTTCTTATCAGGCCCCTTAATAAAGGCAACGTCATGAGGCTTTCCATTGCTGGCGAATATAAAGCTTCCTACCATCTCTTCTCCATCAACTGTTGTGATTTGTTCACTGACAAACATACCTAAGACTTCTGTGAAAAATCTTGTTACCGTGTTAATGTCCTCACCGGTAAGGGCCAGGTGATCCAGCCGATGAGGCGCTATTCCTCTTAGTCCATCCGGCCAAGGATGAGGATTCAAAGACCCGGTTTTCGATCCAACACGCAATATGTCATAGTACAATTCCACATGATGTCCTGTTGGAAGTTCAAAACGTATCGCTTCCCCTTCTGCAAGTCTTGTTCTTTTGGAAATCCTTTTCAACGTACATCCGAATTGCTCGATCTTTTTTTCAAACTTGGATAAATCCTCTTCATTTTCCACTTTAAAAGCCAAGTGATCAAGTCCCGGGGAATCGGCCTCTTGAAGAATGAGACTATGGTGATCGAATTCATCCCACGCTTTAAAGTACACTTTTCCATCACTTCTTCCCACTTCATCCAGTCCAATCACTTCCGTATAATACTTGACGGATTCTTCAAGATCCAAGACCCTTAATTCAGCACGACCTATCCGCATAACAGCCATTTTAAGCACCCCTTTTCTAAAATAAGTATAGGTTTATGTATTTGTTTTAAATTTTTTTATTTTCTGAATATACAGTTAATTATGCGGTTTTGATGGCTATTTTTGGATTCATTTCGTAGGAATCGTACGAAACACATTATTGCGCACTGGAACTATCACGAAGATTCAATCAATTCCTACACTACCTATCCTTTTGTTTGCCATTTGGACAACAAAGCAAGGGTTTTTGACCTTCAATCGGAAGAATGGAAGCGGAATTCAAATGGGTGGTATGAGTATAAGATGAAGGATTAGATGGGAGATGTCAACTATTCTGAATGTAAATTAGAGATTGAATATGGATGATCATTCACAGAAACGCAAACAGCATGTCAAGGAGTTCGTAGGATTATGCAACAACAACAGTATGCTACGAAAGCTCCTTGACACTTCCGATCTTTTACAATAGAGCAATCATTCACGGATTTATCCCGTTGAGTCAGCCTTTAAAGAACCATACACGGGCATTTGCGCTTAAATATCTTTACAACTGTTCAATCATGTTCCGTGTTTTCCAAATCCCTTATAACGTACGGAGTGCATCCTCTATGGATTGATCACCTGCTAGAAGCTCGAACGTTTTATTTTTGGCATTTTCCAAATCAAGACAAGAGACAATCACTTTAGCTACGTCTCCTCGTGGAATATTCCGTCCTTCCACACTTTCAAAATGATCAGCTATTTCGACTTTTCCCGTAGGTGGATCAAAACTTAGCCAACCTGGTCGGACAATCGTATATGTTAATCCACTCTCTTGTAAGTATCGATCAGCTTCCCCTTTTGCTTTAAGATATAGTTCCAAATTTGGCAAAGCATCCGGAACACCGGCTCCATAAGAACTGAGCATGATAAAATGGGAAATACCTTCTTTTTTCGCAGCGTCAACCAGGCGTTTTGCTCCTTCTTGGTCGACTGAAATGGTTTTATCCGGACCTGTTTTGGAACCAGAACCAGCTGCGAATATTACAGCATCCATCCCTTTTACAGCATGAGTCAAATCTTTTTCCAAATCAGCTACGATTGCTTCCTTTGCACCAAGTTGTTTCAAATTTTCTGCTTGAGATTCATCTCGAATCATCGCATACGCTTCATGGTTGCTTTTTCCAAGCAGCTCCACGATCAATCGACCTGTATGACCATTTGCACCTGCAATAAGGACTTTCATTTTATTCCACTCCTTTTTATTAAATTTTGTTTAATGAATCACCAGTTCACCATTCCGTCAAACAGTAAGAGTGATCACTATGCCATTTAACGGAACACCTCCCTGTACAATGGACTTGTATGATGTCTTGGAACTTATATCATCATTTAAATGAATGGATCTTTTAATCTCTATTAAGATTCCGTTAATGATTGGCTGTACGTATTCCCAAGCTCATATGCTCTTTGAAACAATTGGTCATAATGTTTTTTGATTTCGTTTTCGTTTTCGAAGTCTTCAGCTAATGTGTCATACAGAAAGGCCACTTCCGACTGACCGATACCGGTATAGCCTGCTAAACCAACATTCAAATAATGAGTAATCATCGTATCAAAATTTCTTTTTTTAATGCTCTCTTCGGTCTCCCCGACAAGCGGAATCCACAGCACCTTTTTATGCGGAAGACGAGATCCGCCATAAGCAAATCCGTAGTTCCACGTGCGGTCAATATACCCCTTTACCATTGCCGGCAGTGAATACCACCAGATCGGAAAAATGAAAGCTAATCCATCATTCCTTTTTAACCTTTCCATTTCTGCATGAACCCTTGGGGAATATTTTTTCATAGGGTTCTCCCAATCCGGTTCATCTTTCTCATGTACCAGAGGATCAAATTCTTCGCCGTATAGATCAGCCACTTCTACTTCATGTCCAGCATCTTTCAGCCCTTCAACAAATCGCTCTGCAATCGCAAAAGTAAGAGATTCTTTTCTTGGATGCGAAACAATGGTTAACACTTTCATATTATGAACTCCTTTATAGGTTTTTTATATCATTAATAAAGTTTTGTGAATTTTGCCATTCTCGTTCCTAGTGAACAACCCGGTTTGCTGAAAAAATCTAATTGGATGTACAAGGAATTTTCTTGTCATCGAAGGTTAGGATATTCACGTTTCTTCATTTATATTGATTCACCGTTTTGACACTATTAATGACCTGTTTTCAGTACAGAAAGATGAAAATCACTGCATCTCACATTGCCAAAATACAGGAATTCTTTTATGATTTTCATTCAGTCTGATGCTTTTCCGTTAAAGCCGGAAAATGCGGAACCACTTCTTCCCCTAATTCTTCTATTACCTCTTCAACCGGACGCTGTCCATATTTTAAGTTGATGATGACATGATTGACCCCTTCCGTGTTCAGACGTTCCAAGTATTCGATAAGTCGGTTGCGTCCGATCCGGAATCCTAAATGAATAGGAACAGGTTCATGATTCGGGTCCTCTGTTAAATCTACATAGAGAGATTGTCCAAACGGTTTAAACTGGTCGGTATGAGAACGCCAGTTTTTGATCAGCCCCGCTTGGATTTTCAAATTCCGTGGATAATAGAGCCAACCATTGCTGTTTTCCGCAATCCATTTTACGGATTGAGAACTATGTCCAGTGACCAGAACGGGAATGTCTGACAAACTCGGTTTAGGCAATAAATCCCCGTTTGTCATTTGCACACGTGGCGATTGGATCTTTGGAAAGTTCTCTGCCCACGATTTTTTCATGACGGATATGGCTTCTTGAAACAAAATCCTGCTCTGTTCAGGATCAACAGAAAAAGCAGGAAATTCTATCGGACGATCGCCGGTTGCTACTCCGAGAATCAGACGTTCACCGGATAATTTATCGACAGAAGCAGCAGCCTTTGCAACATGCAATGGGTGACGCAGTGTAAGGATAATACTGGCAGTACCTAAAGCAATGTTTTTCGTATGAGCGGCTATGTATCCTAGATATACCCACGGATCATAAATTTGTCCCACGTCTCCAAACGAAGGATCGAGTAACGGAACGTCTCTGACGAACAGCGCAGCAAACTGAAGCTCTTCCGCTCTTTTTGCCAATTTGATCTGCTTTTCCATATTCATCTCAGGAATGCTGCCCTTATACGATTCCAAAGGAAAGAATAAACCAAGAGTCAGATGATTTTCTTTAAACACGCGTGAATATCCTTTATGTTGATCCAGTCTGTTCATCTTCGTTCCCCCATGCGTCTTTTTAGTATGTTTTCCATAAGGGTTCAACATCATTCTTCTATATCCTTATTTTCAAATATCTAGAATTATAGATATAATAATACAAAAAGAAAAGACATTCAAGTACAAACACTTATGATCAAAATCGATAAATCTCCCGAATAAAGATTCCATCAATTGATTAGTGCTATTCTTTGAAATTTTCAAATCCGGTTTTATTGGCAATATAGATAGAATGATCTATAATAATACTAAAATTATCCAGTTAGGAGGAAGAATAGATTGAAAATTAAAATAAGAAAGATGGAAGTTAAAATAGCAGTCATTGCATTCATTCTCTCTTCTTTCGTTTATTGCTTGCTGGGATACGGATTAGGAATTGATTATTTTAAATTTTACAGTGAACAAAAGATTGCAATAACAACAGCTCATTGGTTTAATTTGAGTCCTGTTGTCATTGCTTTGATAGCCTCTATGCTGTATCATTGGAAAAACAAAAAAGTAAGTGAGTAATTCACTAGTTTTTTATGGATTTAAACCCATTATGGATACATAAAAGGAAGGGAAAACCTTCCTTTTATGTACAGAGAGTTAGTTTCATATTTTCATAAGCTAAATTTATTCTAATGGTTATTGCTTACGTTTCAGAAGAAGGACTGATCTGATATTTTCTGATTAAATCATGATATTCTCAGTGTTTGAACTTGTTTTCTTCAACACACCAGCTTTTACTCAGAATCAAGATTTCTGTTTTACCATTTAAATTTGAATAATCAGAATAATACAGATACAGACTAACTTGTAATAAATGGAATATCCGTTTTAAATAAAGCAGGTATCTTCAGCTTTTTATTTTCAAAAGTAAAATTCGAGTGTCTCGAGTTTGTATTGTACAAAGAAGCTTTTAGAACAAACGGTTCTGAAGCAAATAGAGAATGCATCGTCTTTGAGTTCATGAATGAAAATTTTTCTCCAACGTCATAGCCAATATCCGCAAAATGAGCGTCATGAACGTTCCCCAAGTATAGTAAAAACATGAACAGCAAACTAACAATGAATAAACTCGAAATTCAGATTTTCAGCAAGCAATTGGCGAACGATTTTCTGACGAATTTGCATCAATGAAATTAATTTTTCTGCTTGTTCCAAACCACCTAAACGTTCTACTGCCATTCTGAACGCATAAGACTCTGAATAGCCATCCATCATTAATTCTTTTACAGATTCATTGAGATGCATTCGAGTTTCTTCTTTCAATTCCCTTGTATCGGGGTGTTTTGGATTCGCCTGCTTGTATAATAGATCAACATATTCATCAACCATCCGCATTTTTTATCCTCCTTTCCTTTCTTCCAAAAAGGTATCGATCAATTTTTTTACAAAATTCCATTCTTCGATTTTCAGATTATAATGGTAACGTCCCTCATCAGTCATTAGATAATATTTCCTACGGCCTCCCGATCCTTGCTCATCACTCCAATAAGTAGTAATCCATTTTCGCTTTTCCATTCTTTGTAAAGAAAGATGTAAAGTCCCCTCCTTCAATTCAAATCTTCCATTCGTTCTAACCATTCACTACCGATAACTCATAACTTAGTTATCATTACAGTGGCTTGTTTTTTTATTTTTATATCATGTCTCCAATTTAAAACGAATTTTTGATTTCCTCCCCATTACTAAGTACAAGCATGCTTCTCTTTTTCCTCCATAAATTTTGCACATTTATTATCTAAGATAATGATAGTATGATTTACACCATAAATTTAAAGGGGGAAAGGCATGAAGAAATTACTGTTAGGAACTTTATTTGCAGGAGTTGTCGCTGTTGGTGCAGCCTGCTCAAATAATAATGTTTCGCACAATTCCATGCAAGGACACGATATGTCGAATATAAACATGAAGGAGAAAAACACCACAAAGAACTCTAGTCAACAACTTCCTTTGGCAACAAATACAGAAGTTTTAACCGGTAAAGAGATTAATCTTACTGCTAAGGAAGCATTATTAAAAATCAATGATCAAGTAAAACTTCCGGTCTACACGTATAATGGATCTGTACCCGGTCCACAAATTCGAGTGAAACAAGGGGAGCGTGTCATTATTCATTTTAAAAATGAATTGCCTGAATCGACATCGATACATTGGCATGGCTACCCTGTTCCAAATAGCCAAGACGGAGTTCCAGGGGTCACCATGGATGCAGTCAAACCGGGTGAAACCTACACTTATGAATTTACTGCAACGATCCCGGGAACGTATTGGTATCATTCCCATCAAGAAAGCGCGAAACAAGTGGACAAGGGGCTATACGGTACTTTAATCGTAGAGCCTAAGAATGAGGAAAAAGTAGTTCGAGATTATACGCTAGTGTTAGATGAATGGATGAGCAAACCGAATGCAGAAAGCAATATGAATATGAGCGGTATGGATCATAGTAATATGGGACATGGTCAAATGGATATGAGCAGTATGGGCCATGATATGAGTATGTACGATATTTTCACAATTAATGGGAAAAGTGGTTCCGCTGTTAAACCTTTAAAAGTGAAGAAAGGCGAAAATGGGAAAAGTGGTTCCGCTGTTAAACCTTTAAAAGTGAAGAAAGGCGAAAAAGTACGACTTCGCCTTGTAAACGCAGGGTACATGTCTCACAAGCTTCATCTGCATGGTCACAAGTTTAAAATCGTTGCTGCAGATGGGCAGCCGATAAAAGATCCGCAGCCAATCAAAGATGAACTTTTGAATATTGCTCCGGGTGAACGTTATGATATTGAATTTACAGCGAATCATCCAGGAGAATGGTTCTTAGAATGTCACGGTGATATGAAAGGTACCGATGGCATGAAAGTGAAAATTCAATACGAAGGTGCAACAAACAATACGGACAAATCAAATGCAAAAGAGGACCTTCCTACTGTTGAGATGACAAATTACGGAAAACATGAATTAGGTTCATTTACGTTAGATCAAAAATATGATGTAGAGTATACCATGAATTTAGGAACCACCATGGGCAAAAATGGCATGGTCTACACGATTAATGACAAAACGTATCCTAAAACAGCACCTATCAAGGTGAAAAAAGGAGATATCGTAAAAGTAAAATTAGTGAACAATTCACCAACAGATTTACATCCAATGCATTTACACGGCCACTTCTTCCAAGTGTTAAGCAAAAATGGCAAGCCAATTACAGGTTCCCCATTGATTAAGGATACGTTGAATTTAAAACCGGGTGAAGAGTATGTTGTCGCATTCAAAGCGGATAATCCGGGAAATTGGATGTTCCATTGCCACGATTTACATCATGCCTCAGCCGGAATGGTGACAGAAGTAAAATATACTGATTATAAATCGGATTATAAACCAAAACCGAATGATACAACCAATAAAGGCGAATAAAAAATTGAAAAAGTGTCAAACATTTAGGTTTCGATGTCCATTTTCAAAATAACAATGGAAACTTTAATTTGGTTGATGAACCCGCAACCGTTACCATATTATGCACTGTTGTTTTTTCAATCATGACACTTCTCCATACTTTTCAACCCTTGGTATTTCCAAAGGAATGGCCAAGGGTTTTTTGTAAGAAGGTTATTTTTAGAAATACTCGAGAGTATCCCTTACAAGAGTTGGTCTGTTTATATGGATATAATCTCCTGCTAAATCTGTTTTGAGCATCATTCAATCACAATAAACAAGTAATTTCAGCACCTTTTTACAGAGGCATTGGAGTTTTCGTTGGTTTGGCGTAGCCTTCTTTGTACTTTTCATCTATGTAATGGCGAATTTCCTTTATAGATTTTCCTTCTTGTTTCATCTTAATGGATTCATCTGCGATTTGTAAGCAAACACCGCAACGAGTTCCGTGATCATCCCATATGACAGAACCATCTTGATTGATTTTTTTGACAAAGCAATTCATGTTGCTCTTATGTCCGGCACTCTCGCCACAACCGCAATAACAAGGAATCCATTGTAACAATTCAGTTGATTTTCCGGCAGCTTGATAGATCATTCGTATTTCTTTCTGTTGACCTTTTAAAAAGGATGGCAAAACTTCAGCAGAAGCCGTTTTTTCAAGCAAATCTCCATTGGAAGATGACTCTTGACGAGACCCTTCATCATTAGTACTGCACGCCGATAGAATCAAAATGAGGAATAGTAAAACCATCATTCCTTTTATTTTCATTCTGGTCACCTCTTGAAATTATTAGATAAAACTAACGCATCATAAAAAGTAGATATTCTAAGTTTCGTAATGCCTTTGTTACGTAATCAAAATTTGGGCACCCATAGAACGTAAACACAAAGAAAATATCTAACTCATTTGTTCAAGATTAGATCGCAATTCAGTCGCTACTTTTAAAGGATCAAAAGAAATCATTTTCTATTGGTCACACCTTATGTGTCCCATTTATATCCTACTCCCCAAACAGTTTGAAGAAATTGATCTATCGGAAAACCAGCTTTCCTAAGTTTTTCTCTAATATTTTTTATATGAGAATCTATTGTGCGCTCTTCTGTGATTGCGTCATAGCCCCATAATGACACGATGATTTGTTCTCTGCTAAACACTCTGTTTGGATGCTTCAAAAACAGTCCTAATACGGCAAACTCTTTAGGGGTTAAACAAATGAGCTGATTTTTATACTGAACTTTATGCTGGTCTTCATCCCATACTAAACCTTGAAACTCAAGCTTCGAACGTTTACCAACCGAACGCCGCAGTACGGCCTCAATTCGAGCAAGCAACTCGGATTCGTCAAATGGTTTTGTAATATAATCATCAGCCCCCATTTTAAGTCCTTTTACTTTATCCAACGTTTGATCTCTTGCCGTCACCATGATAATAGGGATATTGGAAAATTCTCTAATTTGTTTGCAAGTTTCCCAACCATCCATTTCCGGCATCATAATATCGAGCAAGACTAAATCCGCCTTGTTCTTTTCTAAGTATTGCAACGCTGATAAACCGGACTCGCACTTTATACAATGATACCCTTGAGGGAAAAGATAAAGATCCAGCAAATCTAGCATTCGTTTTTCGTCGTCAACTAGTAAAATCGTGTGCACGCTCATCCCTCCTGTAGTGTAATTATTATCTTAGTTCCTTTTCCAGGGATACTATCCGCATCAATAGAACCTCCATGAGCTTCAACAATTTCTTTTACAATGGCTAAACCTAATCCCGTCCCACCTTTGGTTCTTGATCTTGATTTTTCCACACGATATAACCGTTCAAAAATATGCGGCAAATCCTCTTCCGGAATTCCCGTTCCTTCGTCCGAAACAATAATCATAACATTCTTTTTTTTCTCTTTTACATAGATGGAGACGGTTGAACTTTGATCTGAATATTTTAATGCATTGTCTAACAGATTCATCATTACTTGCTCAAAACGTTTTTGGTCTATGTGGACGGTAATATTCCCATCACAGAAATAGTTAAGAGACATGTTTTTCGCTTGAAAAGCAGGATTCAGTTTGTCATACAATTTTTTTAAGAATGCGCATAAGTTTGTAGATTCCTTATGAATGTGAAAGGAATGTTGATCCATCTGCGCTAACTCAAAAAGATCTTTTACTAATTTTTCCATATGCTCTGCTTCTTCATAAATAATGGACAAATAGCGATTTCTCTCTTCTTCTTCAATATTGGGCCTCCTAGCGATGTCAGCATATCCTTTTACATAAGTTAATGGAGTACGAAGCTCATGAGATATACTAGCGAGAAATTCTTTTCTTTCTTTTTTTAAGAATTCCAAATCCAACGCCAATGTTTGAATGGCTTTCCCTAATTCCGCCAATTCGTCTCCCCCTTTTACTTGCAAACGAACAGAAAAATCACCTTTACTTAATTTTTCGGTCATCTGTTTCATGCGTATGAGAGGAATGGTAATGACTCTTGATAAGAAAGCAATGGTAATAATGGTTAAAAAGACAGAAAGAATTCCAACCATAATGAAATGGTGCTTTAACTTATAAATCATATATTGAATGGAATCGGTATTTTGAAACATATAGACGTATCCTTTTAGTTTGCCGTTGATTCGAATCGGGCTTACGGTTGCAATATGCGACTCTTTTTGCCAGTTTTTTTGTACAATCATTCCTCGATAGGGAATGTTTTTATTTGTTTTTTTAATGATTCTTTTAGCAACCGGCAAAATATGATTGGAAAAATATAATATTTTTCCATTGTCATTTGTAATTACGACGTCTGTCTCCGCTTCAGATTCCATCAATTTGACATGTTCTAACGTTGAAGGATTATAATTTTTTTCTAACACATCGCGGTGGCTGTTCCCTCTTGCTAAGAGTTGCTCAAATTCCTCATTAATTCTCGAATGAACCAGAGTAACATATAAAGACGCAAATAATACCGCTTCTACTCCTAATACAAATACAAAAAATAATAGTCCCAATTTAAACGAAATTTTTCTCACTTTTTTCCCTTCCCATTCAACCATAAGTCCAGAATGAAAATATGTATTATTTTATATAATAAATTTGCAGAAATGATGGATTTAAAAAATTACAGCTTTAAATTCGTTGTGGCAGCCAATCATCAATAAAGAAAAGAGGAGAGTTTTCTCAGATTGACTGCAGCCCTCTTAGAAAACCCTACCTCATTAGTGATAGTAATCAAACTTTATTTTTTCCATTATTTGTTGGTTCCAAGGATCGCAATAAAGATATTCAAACCCCACTACTCTCTTCATATCAACAGCAATATGAGATACAAATCAATATTTATTCTCTTGAACTTTTATACCATGCTACTGCTTTTCGTTCGATTTCTAATACTAGCTTGATATACGATTCAATATCGTAAGGAAAACGTTTTGACAATTCCTCTTTTAAATCTCCATACTTTTTCGCAACATCTGAATGGGATCGTAAATAATCTCGAAAAGCCAGATGACGTTCAATCTCAGGATTGCCTAATTCAAAAAAGTGGATATGATGAGTACGGTTATCTCCTCCTTTTTGGAAGAATCGACGTCCAGTTATCCCGTTTTCCCCCTTTGGTTCATAACCAATTGAAATCATTTTTGTGTTAAACTCGTCAATTCTATTTATCTCTCTTACTATAGGCATTATGTCGATAATAGGCTTTGCTTTTAGGCCGTTTACTGAGGTACTGCCGATATGATGAATTTCGATGATTTCCATCCCGAATATTTCATGTAATGTTTTAGCTTCGTCTTCAAAATTCGATACCCATTGCTCATCATATGACTTCACTTCAACTCTTCTCATTTCAACCCCCTCTTTTTGATCTATGATATTTTCTTGCCGATATGGCCAGCGTGGCATCCAAATTAAAAGTGGGCCCCGGACTCAAAAAAGATACACAAATCAGTGCATTGGTTTCCGCCAAACCATACGAAACCGTTCGAGATTACTTAGAAACATACCGATGTGAACGAACATATGATCATCGCCCGAGAAGAAATTTTTGGACCAGCGGCTGCCGCCATGCCGTTTGATGGCAAAGAACAAATTGCCGATGTCATGAAAAGAGCCAATGACAGCAAATATGGATTAACAATCGGGATTGGGACAACTGATGTGAGAAAAGCTCATAGAGACGCACATCATTATGAGCAGGAACGGTGTGGGTAAATTACTATAATCTTTTTGACGCCGCTATGCCATTTGGGGGCTTTAAACAATCTGGATTTGGGCGTGAAACGGGAAAATATGCTGGTAAACTTACAGCAGTTTTTTTGACGAAAGAATAAAAATAATACGGCTCACAAACCCGTTTCTCCCATTATGCTTAAATTCCAATCTGTATCATTAAAAAAAGGAGGGTATATGTAAAATCTTACCTCTCCTTTTTAAAAATGATTTTATTTCATTTATTTTTTACTCCATTTCGTATCTACTTCTATTCCGGCATCTACGAAGAGATTATAGACCGGACATCTACGTTCTACTTCTTTTTTCAATTGTTCAATTCTCTCTTCGCTTTCTTCCGTTTGAATGTTCACATGGAAACGAATTTTTTGGAAATGCGTGCGAACGCCTTCTTCTCCCAGTAGTCCACGGGTATCTACAATTCCAGTAGTTTCGAAGTCAATGTCTGAAAAAGTAAAGTCTAACTCTTTAGCTACTAAAGGTATCATAACCCCATTACATCCATTAAGAGCTGCCACTACATACTCCAACGGCATTGGTCCTGCATCAGCCCCACCTAATTGTGCTGGTTCATCCATAGAAAAAACAGGGAAATTCCGTACAGAAATATTCGTCTTTACGCCAGATTCCCATTTACCAGTTGCCGTGACTTTCACCAATGTAGAAGTTTGAGACATCATTCTACCTCCTTAAACTAAGTAAATATATATGAATTATATAAATTATAAATAAAAAATAATTGATTGTAAAGGTTGAATTTTCAAATATTTCGGCATTTCACAAATCATCATTTTGATGATGTTTTTTTTAGATATCTTCTAACGAATGAAAATGAAAGGCTTTATTAAATTCTATTCTATCAATTCCACTTTAAAGTTTGCATATTTTTACCAGAAATAGCTGTCTGATTTACTCCCAGCTTCAAATCAATTAAAATAAATGCAGTCAGACTATCTGGCTGACTGCATTCTAAATAGATTTTTCCAAACCATTCTTGTAACGTTCAATGGATTTTGCTAGATATATATGGTCGCTTTTGAACATAGATCACATTTGTACAGCTCTTCCTTTTTGCCTCATCTCGATCTTTTTATAGGCCAACACTGCAGATAACAGAAATAAGCATGTTATAAACGAACCTAGTGGCAGCTTCGCCACAATCTCATCCGGGAAGACAAATGGAAGAAGTGGAAAAGCGTAAACCGCAGGGACACGGATGCCGACGACATATAACAGAATCAGCATCAAAATCATGTCTAGCAATGTTGCCAATATCCAAGAATCAATAGAAAAATATAAAAGCGTTCCTATCGTCGCAGAAATGGTTAAGACAAGCCCTTGTTTAAAAGCCATTTTTCCACTGTACATCGGTTTTTGAAGCGACTCAAATACGACAACGAGTATCGGCGGGATCACAGCCAATGGGTAGCCGACAATCGAACATAAACCAATCCACACTAAGATCAGCACCAAAAACACTGCCATATACTTGTACTGGATCTCCGTTTTCTTCTCCAATCCTTTATTTAACCTAAATAGGAGAACCCCAATCATCAATAAAAAAGTAAGAATAAACACGGATATCACAAATGACCATTCCGTTGCATTCGTCACCACCGGAAGCAATCCCGTCGCAATGGAAGGTCCTAAGTTCGATTGAATGGTCCACAAAAAGATCATCATTAGGATAAGGGTAAAGATGACTTTTCCTAAATAAGAAATTGGCAATTGATTCACCACGAAACCGATCAAAGCCGTAATAGAAGGAACCAGAAAAATCTTTAATGGCTGTCTTATCCATCCCTCATCTCGCCACACCCACATGGCAATCGCCATGGCTGCTACTTCCGGCAAAATGATTTCGTGATCTTTAAGTATCACAGAAGCTGTTATCATCACGATAATAAAAGCGAAGCTTATAATATAGGAAATAATCGTTTTTTGCTTTGAAACAGTTGATTCCATCTTTGTATACTCCTTTTTTGTGTTTCTCCATACTGTTTCTCTGTTTTCTTGTAGTTTAGCGCCCTATCAAAATTGAAAAGGTTGTATTCATCATTTCTAATGCCAAATTTGTCCGTAAAAATGTTCATAGTTACGCTTGTTAGACTCTTGTCATCCCAAACCGTTGTTCATGTCAAAAATAATAAGAGATCATGGATTTTTGCTCCATGATCTCTTGTGGATGTTATTTCACATCGTAACCTTGATCTTCGATCGCTTCTTTCATTTTTTCTACACTGACTTTTGTCTCATCAAAAACTACATCCACAGTGCCTTCTTTTAGATGCACATCTACATTTTTCACACCTTCCAGCTCTTTAAGAGCATTTGTTACGGCCATTTTGCAGTGTCCGCAAGTCATTCCTTCTACGTTTAATGTAATGTCCATTAAGAATTCCTCCTTTATATGGTTCCATTTTCTATTTTCACGCGTTTCAAACGAAGCGCGTTTGTCACAACCGATACAGAGCTGAATGCCATAGCCGCTCCCGCAACCCAAGGCTCCAATAATCCAGCTGCTGCCACAGGAATGCCAATAGAATTATAAAACAAAGCCCAAAATAGATTTTGTCGAATGTTTCTCATCGTTTTACGACTTAACTCAATCGCATTTGGAATATGTGCCAGATCTCCGCCAACCAACGTTACATCAGCCGTTTCAATCGCGACATCCGTTCCTGTGCCGATGGCCATTCCGATATCCGCTTTTGCAAGAGCGGGAGCATCATTGATCCCATCGCCAACCATCGCCACTCGTTTTCCTTGTTTTTGGAGTTCTTCAACGATTTTCGCTTTGTCTTCAGGGAGCACTTCGGCATACACATGATCCACATTCACTTGCTTCGCAATCGCTTCAGCCGTGCGTTGATTGTCTCCCGTTACCATGTACACTTCTATACCCATTTGTTTTAAAGTTTGAATGGCTTCTTTGGAGCTTTCTTTTAAGGTATCCGCGACAGCAATGATGCCGGCAAGCTGTTGGTCAATGGCAACCAACATAGCGGTTTTCCCTTGTTTTTCAAGATCCGCCATTTGATCTTCATGCATGGAAATGTCAATCGAGTGTTCCTTCATCAATTTTCGCGTTCCAACAAGGATATGTTTGCCATCAATGGTAGCTTCAATTCCGTGACCAGTAATGGCGGCGAAATGCTCTAGTGGTTTTATAGAAATCGCTTGCTTCTTTCCATATTCCACAATTGCTTGGGCCAACGGATGTTCAGAAGCGCTCTCGGCTGAAATGGCATAATCAAGCATGCCTTTTTGAAACTCTACTACATCTGTTACTTCTGGTTTCCCTTTTGTAACAGTTCCTGTTTTATCCAGTAACACAGCATTGATTTTATGCGTTCCTTCTAGATACTCACCCCCTTTAAAGAGGATCCCTTTTTCTGCCCCTTTACCTGTTCCGACCATAATGGATGTTGGTGTGGCTAAACCAAGCGCACAAGGACAGGCGATGACAAGAACCGCAATGGCCACTTCAAGCGCCTTTGGCAAGTCACCCGGTGCCACCATGAAGTACCATAACATGAACGCCACAACAGAAATTCCTACCACAATGGGTACGAAAATACCTGAGATGACATCAGCCATACGCTGAATCGGTGCTTTAGAGCCTTGTGCCTCTTCAACAATTTTAATAATATTGGCAAGGGCTGTCTCTTTCCCTACCTTTTCGGCTCGAATGGTCAGTACACCATTTGTATTCATGGTGGCTCCTATAACAGAGTCCCCTTCTTTCTTATCAACCGGAATCGATTCACCTGTAATCATCGATTCGTCCACTGAGGAAACTCCGGCGATTACAGTACCGTCTACCGGTATTTTTTCTCCGGGCTTGACGAGAATCGTATCACCGATCACCACTTCTTCGAGCGGAACTTTTACTTCTTGCCCATTACGGATGACAAGAGCTTCTTTTGCCTGCAGACTTAACAGCTTAGAGATAGCTTCTGTCGTTCGCCCTTTCGCCAATGTTTCAAAATATTTTCCAACAAGTACAAGGGTTATCAACACGGCACTTGTTTCAAAATACAATTTGGGCATATATTCGGGATTGGCTAAAGTTTTAAAAGCTTCATACAAACTGTAAAAGTAAGCGGCCGATGTTCCAAGGGCTACTAATACATCCATGTTTGCACTTTTATTCCGTAATGCCCGATAAGCCCCAAGATAGAAAGGACCGCCAATATAGAACTGAACGGGTGTCGCTAAAAGAAGTTGGAACCACGGATTCATTAAAATGTGTGGCAACGGTAAGCCTAAATCAACAGGCATATGAGCAATCATCGTATAAAGCAAAGGCAATGATAAGATGATAGAAATGGTGAGTTGCCGTTTTTTTTGTTTAAGTAATTCTTCTCTTCGACCAGCATGATCTTGTTCTTCGTTCCGGATCTGTCCTTTGTACCCAAGCTTTTTGATTTTCTCTAAAATGTCTCCTACGGATAAAATACCCTCGTTGTATTCTACAACCGCACTGTTTGTCGCTAAGTTTACAGTCGCACTTGTAACGCCTTCCATACGATTTAACCCTTTTTCAATCCGAGTCGCACATGCCGCACAAGTCATCCCTTCAATATCTAGCGTTACTTTTTCAGTCGCAACACCATATCCCAATTTATTAATTCTTGTTTGGATATCAGCTACACTTTGTTTAGAAGGATCATATTTAACCGTTGCTTTTTCCATTGCTAAATTGACATTGGCTTCTACTCCATCCATCTTGTTCAATACTTTCTCAATGCGATTGGAACAAGCGGCACATGTCATACCGGTCACCTTCAACGTAACGAGCTTTTGTTCACTCATCAATCTTTCCCTCCTTTACTTTGAAAATTGCCGAATGACGTCCATCAATTCGTCGATCGATTCTTCTCCGTTGCCTTCGCGAATCGCCTTGGAAACGCAATGATTGACATGGCGTTCCAACAAGTTCAACCCGACTTTGTTTAACGCGGCTTGAATTGCGGAAATTTGAACCAAAACATCGATACAGTAACGATTATCTTCGACCATCTTTTGCACACCGCGCACTTGTCCTTCAATACGTTTCAAACGCTTGATGATGCTTTCGATTTCTTCTTCGGTTCGCGGAACCATTTTCAGATTTATATATTGTTCTTCACAGTGAGTCACTTAGGTTCACCTCGTTGATTATAACTATTTTCGTTTATATACATTATACCGGTATAGGGTATATAAAGCAACTGATATCTTACTTATGTATGATTTTATATGTATCATTTTTTATTCCTATTTTGAATCAACGTGATGTACATTATTCAATTATTTCCTGTTTAAAGCTGCATGGATAAAAAGGAACTGGTTCTTTAAGTCAAATTACCAACATAAATTAAACTTTTTTATTTAGTAATTTGATTAAATTTATATAAATTCAATTTGAATTTCCGAATGACAACTATCCTCGCGGAGAACTTAATATCGCAGGTTATAAATAACCATTTAACCTTTATATGAGAGCAGTCTTCCTTCCAATACAATTATTAGATGGTTTTGAGAGTACAAAAAGAAATATACAAGAGCAAATTGAAACACATATGAAAGGGGCCGAGTTCGAAAATTCATAATCATAATTTTTCTACCTTATTGGCAATTGGCACAATTTCGACATACTCCGCTCCTAAACCATCAATCTAAAAATAATAATAAATTAAAACATAGTGTGTCAGCGGCAAAAGAAAGTATTTGTTTTGATTATCAAAGACAGGATATTTGTAATTTAATCTTTATACCTAGCTGTTAAATCTTTTCTAGTACGTCTGTATAATATAAGAATTGTGCACGTAACCACTAAAACAATAGACAAAACTTGAGCCATTCTTAAACTGTCCGTTAGCATTAAACTATCCGTTCTCATCCCTTCAATAAAGAATCTACCAATCGAATACCATATAACATAAGTCAAGAATACTTCTCCACGTTTTAAGTTTATACGTTGTAATACCAATAAAACCAGAAACCCTATCAAGTTCCATAGAGACTCATACAAAAATGTTGGATGATAATAACTTCCTTTGATATACATTTGATTAATGATAAAATCGGGCAGGTGAAGACTTTCTAAAAACTCTCTTGATACAGGTCCACCATGTGCTTCCTGATTCATGAAGTTTCCCCAACGCCCAATCGCTTGCCCCAGTATAATGCTTGGTGCTGCGATATCCGCCAATTTCCAAAAACTCAAATTCCTTTTCTTTGCAAAAACGACAGTTGTGATAATAGCACCTATTAAAGCTCCATGAATGGCGATTCCACCTCTCCATATAGCTATAATCTCATCGGGGTGTTGCGAATAATACGACCAATTAAAGATGACATAATAAATTCTTGCAAATATCAACGCTATTGGGAGGGCCCATAAAATAAGATCAGAAAATACCTCTTTTTGTAATCCCCTTTTTACTGCTTCATTAGTAGAAATATATAATCCTAACAAGAGCCCTGTACCAATAATAATTCCATACCAATGAATACTAAAAGGACCTAATTGCATTGCAATGGGATTTAAAGGTTTAATGCTTTCCATTGGCTAAAATCTCCCTTCTTACCTTTTCCCACAAATTTTCGAATATAGCTTTTCTCGATTTTGTTATTTCTGCTGGTATGCCCATTGCTCTAAGACGATTTATGATTTGAAGAACTCGCATTTCATTGTTCATCCTATTCCAACCTCATTTAGCGGTAAAATTATTTACTCGTTCCTTGAATTGAGCGTCTTAATGGTTAATAACTATACCTCTTCCATTAGTGAAGACTTTTTGATCTTGCTTTTCATACAATCCCCTTGAATCAACGGTTCTAAAAATCCAGTGAAAGCATTTTAATAAATAAATTTGCAGAAATTATGTAGAAGAAGTAACAAAATAATAAAGATGACTTATTTCAATTAATCGGTTCATCCTCATTATCAAGAAAATGTTCAGTGTAAACCTATAGATGATATACGTTCAGGCCGGCATTGTACGTTGAAATTCTAAAAATTCAATTAGATATAAAGAAACCGTCAACTAATTAAGTTGACGTTTCACAACTCATCTACTTTTTAATTGTCTTTTTAATTGTTCATTGTCTGACTGTAATTTTATAATCTGATTCTGTAATTCATTGATGGAATGATTATCAGAAGAATGATGATTATGATGCTTATGTCCTCTCATACAAAATAGCATCATTAAAGGACACAGTAACAATATTAAGAGATTAGCCCAATTCATTTTTTCTTCCCTTTCTTCTCTTATATTTAGTTTACAATGACGTTTATGCAATGATTATGAAAAAGAACCTTTCGTTATTTTGTTAAGAGTTATCTCCAAGAGTTATTTCTTTTCTAATAAATTGAAACTTCACCGTCTTTTCTTTCTTAAACACTACAATATGAATGGTTATAGCTAACTTTGTCTATTATCTGTAACCCCTCCCTTCTTCACATATGTTTGGAAATATCAAAAATAGTACAGCTTTTTCATATTAATTTATGATCATATTAATTTATGATCATATTAAAAATGAAACATGGAGATTTTATGGAGGAATTTAGAAAATTAAGTGACAGTAATATTGTTAATAAGAAATTTATTTAAATTTTATATGATAAGAAGAATACATTTCTCCATAAAAAATGCATAATTTTATTTTATAATCAAGATAATATACCTTTCGTTAGAGAAAATCGAAGAAAAAAGGATGGAAACCAATATGAGCGATATCAATGTATTTCTAGCATTCGGAGCGGGATTGCTCTCTTTTATTTCCCCCTGTTGCTTACCATTATATCCTGCTTTTTTATCTTACATTACAGGGGTATCAGTTGATGAAGTAAAGAAAGAGAATGTAATGCTTCAAAAACGTGCTATGCTTCATACACTTTTTTTCTTACTCGGTTTTTCTGTCATCTTCATTGCTATTGGTTTCAGTACTTCTGCAATAGGAAAAATATTTGCCGATTATCAAGATTTAATCAGACAAATTAGCGCCTTACTAATTATCTTTTTCGGTTTAGTAATATTAGGTGTATTTTCACCAGCTTTTATGATGAAGGATAAACGGTTCATCTTTCGCAACAAGCCCTCCGGTTATTTGGGTTCAATCTTAATTGGAATAGGATTTGCCGCAGGCTGGACTCCCTGTACAGGACCAATTCTTGTATCGGTTATAGCGTTGGCAGCTACCAAACCAAGTGCAGCAATTTTATACATGTTCGCCTATGTATTAGGTTTTGCCGTACCATTTTTCATTATGTCATTTTTTATTGGCAAACTAAATTGGATCAAAAGATATAACTCAGTCATCGTAAAAACCGGGGGATTTCTTATGATTGTCATGGGAATACTGCTGTTTTTTGATTGGATGACAAAAATCATTATCTTTTTTACAGGTTTATTTGGGGGGTTCACAGGTTTTTAACTGTTATGATCCGAAAATAGATATAATCATGAATTAACAGTTATAAGCATTCTTGATACTGTCAACTCAGACGGGACCATATCCCCCCTATCTATAAAAATATTTAGTGTTTATTATTGAATACTTGTGATAAAGCGATCCATCGTTTCATAAGACATAGGACCCACATACTTGTCTCTAATATTTCCATTTTTATCGATGATATACGAAGTGGGGATCGTTATTATGCTGTATAAATTACTGGTCTCTCCTTTTTTATCAAGCACGATTGTAAATGTCATTCCTTTATCCTTCACAAATTCTTTCACTGCATTAAGACTACTTTCGCTATTCGTTAAGTTTACTGCTAATATCTCTACATTGTTATTTTTTTTGTCTTCATAGAACTTTTGAATTTCCGGAATTTCTGCTCTGCAAGGCGGACACCAAGTAGCCCAAAAATTCAATATAACCGTCTTTCCACGAAAATCAGACAACTTCACTTTATTTCCCGAAATTGAACGTAATTCAAAGTCTGGGGCAACTTCCCCTTTATTAGTCCCGATTTTGCCTGAAACAAATGAGTTAGACATAACTGTTTTAGGAGATACTATTCTCCCTGTTTCCTGTTGGTTTATAAGCATAGGAGTTATGGAAAGACTTAAAATAATAGCCACTAAAGCTATATTATTTGCTACATTTCTCCGCCCCTCTTTCTCGTCCATAGCAGCCTTTTTCCTTCCTTGTTTCTCTGACCAGTACGAAATACATAAAAAGATAATAATTATAGAAATATATACCAATACTTCTTTTGATATTATCCCAGCATATACAAATTTGGTTTTATATAAGGCTATTTCAAATTGGATTAAATGAAACCATATAGTAATTTGTAGTAGAGTTTTTTGGGATTTGAATCGTGATGATAGTATAAAAAAGCAAACCGCTACTATAGCTCGCAAAATGTTGGGATAATTTTGAGGTTCTTCAATTACGCGTATCCATACAAAAGCACTAAAATACCCAAAATATACTGGAACCACTGCCCGTGTGTAAGAATCCATTGGAATATTTTGTTTTTTTATTTTTAACCAAGTGTAGATTATGATAAAAAGAATCCCAATACCGATTCCAACATATCCGCCGTTAAAATAAAGTATGTTCATAGGATTTTGAAGAACTGATAGGGGGTGTAAAACGACATAGCTTAATTTCCAAATTAGAACTCCATTAATAAAACTGTTGAAAATTAAATCCATGATATTTCTTTCTATTTTTAATATCCTAACACCGTAATAAAACATCACATAACTAATTAACAAGCCGATTAATAGATAAATATTTTCATTTTGAACTATAATACTATTAAATTGCATTAAACATCCCTCCCCAAATTTATGTGATTCATTCATTTTAAATTAAAAATATGAATTAATTGTGGAGAAACATATTGAAAATTCAAGTTTTTTATTCATTTGTCAACACCGATTGAAAATTCCCCAATTTCAACGAAATGAAATTCCCCATTTTGAACGATTAATTCGATAACTGGGCAATAAAGACCTGCTTTTTTCTTTTCTCGTAGGCGGTAAGAATCTCCTTTAATGTTAAAGGTAATGGCATGATGTAAAAGACGATCTAAAATGGCTGTAGCTAATACATCATCGCCGAATACTTTTCCCCATTCGAGATAGGTTTTATTCGATGTAAGAATCATCACTCCTTGTTCATATCGTTTCGATATGACTTGAAAAAACACATTCGCCGTTAGTTCATCAAAAGGAAAATATCCTACCTCATCAATAATGAGTACGTCTGGGCGACTCCAACGATTGACTAAACGTTGGAGAGTCCCTTTTTCGTTTGCCTTTCGGCATACTGCCACTAAATCGCCTGCGGTTACAAATAAAGCGGTATATCCTTGAGTAATAGCTTCGATCGCAAAAGAAATGGCTAAATGTGTTTTCCCAACACCCGGTGGACCTAGTAAAATTCGATTTTCCCCATTGGCAATAAACCGACAGGTAAGCGTTTCTTTTACTCTCTTTTCACTGATACTCGGTTGAAAAGAAAAGTCAAAATCATGAATCGTTTTGATATAAGGTAGTTTTGCTCGTTTCATTCGCTTTTCTAGTTGCTGAGACTCTTGATATTCCATCTCTTGTAAAACAATAGTGTTTAGAAATTCAGAATATGATACATTATCTCTAGAAGCGTCTTCTAATAAATGATCCAGTTGGTGGGCTGTGTGATGCCAACCGAGTTTTTGTAATCGTTCGATTAACATGTCCTTCATCATACAGTTTCACCTTCTTCCAATGCTGCGTAAGCAACGAGAGGACGTTGTTCTACTTTTGGAGATGGGGCAGAAGATGAAAGGTCGTTGGTCGCCAAACCTTGAACGCCTTTTATTTTCTGTCCTTTTTCGTTTGAATAGATCCCTTCACAATGTTCCATTTGGATCTGTGCGGATGCCTGCCCAATCCATATCGGATGTCTCGCGATACATTCCTGTTCATCATAAATCTCAATATGATGGTTAAGCGTTTCTTTTATTTTGACCGTTTGTCCTGCGTAGCGATAGGGAACAGAATATTTTTTTCCTATGTATGAAACAAAACAATCTCGACTGACCTCTCGTGTTTCCCAACGATTCGTAGGGAATAACGGTTTGACTCCCCATGATTGAAGGAACTTCTGTTCCTTCTCAAAACGTTGAATCGGCGGTTCTTTCGTTGTTTGATTCGGTTTTCGATTGGCCACTTGATCCAGCCAAGTTCGAATGTCTTCGTTTAAGGCTTGAAGAGTAGATTCATGCTGTCGTTGAAAAAAATTCTCTTTTAAATACTTGACTACTCTTTCTACTTTTCCCTTTGTTTGGGGACGATTCGGTCGACATGCATTTGGAATAATACCGTAGTAGGCTAGAAAATCCTCAAACTTTCGGTTAAATCGAATTTCCACTGGAGTATGTTTGAGAACAACGGTTTTCATGTTGTCATAGAGAATTTGTTCAGGAATACCGTTAAAATAAGCAAATGCGTTCATATGGCATTTCATTAAGGTTTCCATATTCATATTGGTGGTAAACTCCACATATTTCATCCGAGAATAACCAAGTACCATAACGAACGCATAAATATCTTGGTATTGATTGGCCACCATATACTTTCCTACGTAGGCCCAGTCCATTTGGGCTTGTTTACCTGGTGGTGTTTCATACCGTAAGGTAGCTTGTTTCTTTGGCTGTTCTCGATAAGGTCGAACAAAATCTCTTAATATCGTGATCTTGCCGGTGTATCCCATCGCTTGTATTTCCTCTAAGAGAACGACACAATTTGTGGTCCCTTCTTGTATTCGTTGAAGAAGATAGTTTTTATAAGGATCGAGTTTACTTTCTTTCTTTTTCCTTATTGACTTTGCGCTCTGGAAGCTTGTCCTCCTTGAGATACTTATGGATGGTTTTCCGATCAAACCCTGTTTCTTTAGCAATCGCTGTTTGTGTCCAGCCTTTCTGATACAACTCTCGAATCATAAAAAACTCCCCAATCTTCAGCATCGTTTCTCCACTCCATCTAAGACGTTGTTTCGAAACGATTATCTGTTATTATTGGGGAATTTTAAACCGTTGTTATTGGGGATTTTATCACCGTTGATTACACATTTGTTTAGAAGGATATGTTTGTCAACTTTATCATCAACATAAAAGTGTCTAATTCTAAACACTTTATTTTTTAGTTTTTAAGAGTATTCGATACCTCTGTAGCATTCCAGTAATATTGACTTAAAACTTCTCCCATAGCATCTGCTGTTCTATATAACTCATCCATTGTATTTTCAATGCCCCCTATTTCTATAATGACAGAATTAGGAGATAAATCCTGGTTATAAACTCCATTTCCTGAATGGCTATCCTTTTCAATAATTCCTCTTGACAGTCCCGGATAAGATTTTTCAATTTTAGTATTAATCTTTTGTGCAAAAGCTAAATTTTTCTCAAAATTTTTATTTTCTTTCCCTACTATAAAAAATAATCTAGCGTATGATTTTCCGTTCAGAGTTACTGTTGTCATTTTTCTCGGCTGTGAATCACGATGAATATCCAAAAAGTAACTAAGATTCCTATTAGAACTTTTCGCAGACGCAACAATTTCTCTGGACATATCGTAAGAGCTAGAATAATCTAAATTTCTTTTATTTAACATAGATACAATGTCCGTTGCATTGACTTCTACTCCTATGCCCCTATTTTTAAGAGCTTCTCCTAATCGCTTACCTACCATCGTGATATTAATTTTTGAGTGATGGTATGTTTTTTCATTACTCGTACCCTTTAGATAGGGCAAAAAAGATTCACGGCTGTGTGAATGATAAATAAACATTACATTCCGGTTTCCAGTGTTTTTTTTCAATGGTGTCGGTTTTACCGTATCTTCTGTTTGTTTTATTTCTTCTTCTAATTTCTTTAGGTTTTGTTCACTTATTTCTCTCTCTTTTAATAAAACCTCAATGGGAGGTGACGATTCGATTGGTAAATTAGTATAATCTGTTCCCTCTCCTGCAACAATTATTTTCGAATCGAAACTTGAAAACCCCGGTAAGACATTCCTAACATATGAGCGAGGATCACTAAAACTTAAATGAATTGTATTTTCAAGTAGCAGTTTTGAAAAATTGAGCTTTTTTACTTCGTTTTCAATCCGCTGAGAGAAATAATGGTTTTCCATCCCTAATATGTATATAAATGAAACGGACTCCACTTTCCATGTAAGGTCCCTTAAATACTCAGAAACTAAAAACTTCTTAAAAAAAATAGCAATAATCATATTTAAAATAAATACACTGACTATTAACGTAATTAGAAAACTGTATAAGTATGCAATTGTATTTTTTGGAGAAGACTGTTTTCGCATTTTTACCCTCCCTTATAAATTCTATTATTAATATCTATGAATGGAATCAAGTAAATAGAATAAAGAACTAAGATTTTTAAAAATAATGGCGCATAAAAAATATATTTCTTTAAGAGCTAACCTTCTCTATTCTCTAAAGTTCGTTAAATATCGATATCACAGAAGTGCTTACGATAGGAGTAAAAACTAAAGAAGAAGACATGTAATATAAGAGGTCAAGTTGAATGAGGATGAGAGGTTACTATGTTCAAAAAAGCTAAAAAACAAAAGAAGCTGTTGACAATACTCTCTTATCAACAACTTCCTTCATCTATATAAATTGAATTGGGGGAACAATTGTATTAAATCGCTTTACTGTGCTCAATATAACGAAAAAAGACTGAATTTTACTATAACCTTTTGGATAGCTGTTCAAATTCGCCTAAGATGATCTCTCCTTTGGCTAATCGTACTTTTAATATTTCAATCGGAGATAACTCTTCTTTATAGTCATTGTTAAAACGATATAAGAGATAAAAACCAACGCCGATTCATACACCCCAGAATAACATTATCCCGATCATCATCGCAGAACCTCCAAACATTCCCATTCTGTTTTCCTCCTTTTCCTAACTTTAGAACCAATAAGTGATGGTGTCTAATATGCCAAGTAAAACCATCACAATGCCAGCTGCTTTCTGAACGAACCTTCCTGCTTGTTTTCCTTTTTTCATTAGAGTACCGCTAAATCCTAAGTACCAAAGGATAAAGATGAAGAAAATAACAGGCACAGAGGTTCCGACGGCAAAGACACTCGGTAATAGCACCCCATAAGACGTTGAATATATAAGAGGCATGAGAGTAACAAAAAACAGCACAAACATCGTTGGGCAAAAAGCTAATGAAAAGCCGAAACCCATTAAAAAGGCGCCTGTTTTGCTTTTCTTTAAAAATCGCTCAGGCACTCTGAACAACGTTAAGTTCCAATACATTTTAAAGAGCCCTAACAAATATAAACCTACAAAAATGAGTATGGGACCGATCAGCTTTCTTAACCACGGAAAATATAATGTTAGTGTACTTTGAATCTCTTTCCCCATCAGCCAGACAATCAAGCCTAAACCAGAAAAAGCAATGATTTTACCCAAAATAAATAGGAGCAACTCTTTCCACGCAATTCCTTTTTGCAAGGACTGATTACTGTATAACGTGATCGCTCCTAAGTTACCGGTGAGTTGACACGGAGCCATTGCTCCCACTATACCAAGAACAAAGGCTGACAAAACGGGAATAGATGTCGTTGTATTCGCAATATTCAGAAATGGTTGACTTAGAAAGTTACTAATTTGACTCAACAATGAATATATCATTCTTATCACCTTCTTCTCTACCAGAATCTATATTGCAGCAATGAATTTTGCAGAAATTATGAAGTGGTAAATAACAAAGACATGCTGGCAACATGTCTTTGTCCTAAATTTCCCCTTTTGAAGCTAGCTTTGTCCAGTTTTCACCGTTATTTTTTGTCATAAAAATATCCCCAGTCATGGTGACGATCACAATTTCCTTTTCATTTGCCGGATTAGAGGCTATATACATGATATGGTCTTTTTCATCCAGTGCAGGAACAGAAAGAACTTCCTCCTGTTTTGAATCTAACGATTGTTTTATAAGTATAGGCTTGTTATTCTCTACAGCAGCAAATAAAATGGATTTTTCTTGGAATACAAAAGTTGTCGTATTAATTTTTCGAGTAAACCGTTCAAACGTATTTCCATTATCTTTTGAAACGAAAATTCCTTCTGGCGTACTAATTCCGACCATATTTTCTTTAGTTGGGTGTGCATCAATCGTTCCTGCAGAAGTTTGCGGTAATCCATTTAGTTGACTTTGCGACCACGTTTTGCCATTGTCTTTACTGTAATAAACCCCTTGTCCTAGTGTTTTGTTTTCTACTTGATTCACTACATAAATTATGTGAGTTTTATAGCCAACCGTCATATAATGGAAATCAGATTCTTTATAGAATCCTAAGTTCATTAATGTTTGTCCATTATCAAAACTTTTTACAAGGCCAAGAGGATTTCCTAAAGAAGAGCCTTCTTCTGGATGTCCCGATGAATAAAATCCATCGTCTGTTGCAGAAAAGCCCATATAATCATGTTTATTTGATGTCGTTTCATACCACCTGTTATTTTGGTAAACGAGTAAACCTTTATGTGTAGCAAAGTAAATGGCATTTTTATTTCCTGCATAACCAATTCCATGCAAATGTTCGAATTTTCCTGCTTTCTTTTCTTTAAAGAATGGATTATTTGTAACAGATACGTTGGATTTTGATTGATCTTTACTAGTAATAAAGGATTGATCTTTGTTATTTGATGATGAACAAGCGCCTAGGAGAAGTATGGTGGATGTTAACATAATCGCTTTAACCATTTTTTTCATTACTGATGCCCCTTTTTCGTTTAATAGGTAGATATATTATTTTTTTAATTTTTTTACAGAAATATTTATAGAATTTAAGAAGTTTATTTCCAAAAAACTTCGTTATAATTCTTTCTAAAATCCTTGAAGTTATGTTAGTTCCTAAATCCATTGCGATATAATAAACGGAGATCATTTACTTCAATTCTTTCCCTGTAAAATTTAATAATGTGCCTTTCTAAAATCAAAATACGTTCATCTTGGTACAAGTACTAAATCACTGAAAATAATAATTAGCACAATATTAGAGAGGTAAACAACATTTTCATATTAATTGAATAGTGTAATGATTTGCATGTTCATGCTCTCATCTTATACCTCCCATTTATATCCTACCCCCCAAACAGTTTGGAGATATTGATCTATCGGAAAACCAGCTTGTCTAAGTTTTTCTCTAATATTTTTTATATGAGAATCTATTGTACGTTCTTCTGTGATTGCGTTATAGCCCCATAATGACACGATGATTTGTTCTCTGCTAAATACTCTGCTTGGATTTTTCAGAAAAAGCCCTAATACAGCAAACTCTTTAGGTGTTAAACAAATAGGCTGGTTTTTATATTGAACTTTATGCTGGCCTTCATCCCATACTAAACCTTGTAACTCAATTTTTGAATGTATCCCTATCGAACGGCGTAGTACAGCCTCTATTCGAGCAAGCAACTCGGATTCGTCAAATGGTTTTGTGATATAATCATCCGCCCCCATTTTAAGTCCTTTTACTTTATCCAATGTTTGATCTCTTGCAGTTACCATGATAATAGGGATATTAGAAAATTCTCTAATTCGTTTACAAGTTTCCCAACCATCCAGTTCCGGCATCATTATATCGAGCAAGACTAAATCAGCTTTGTTCTTTTCTAAGTACTGTATCGCTGATAAACCGGACTCGCACTTTATACAATGATACCCTTGAGGGGAAAGATAAAGATCCAGCAAATCTAGCATTCGTTTTTCGTCGTCAACTAGTAAAAT
>ERZ1673783.20-NODE-20-length-64522-cov-22.211147_pt1 | contig 64522 bp, 60 predicted proteins | sample MGYA00580133_ERZ1673783 | MGnify/ENA primary metagenome ERZ1673783 (study PRJEB41219, sample SAMN04549595) | soil metagenome | isolation source: soil | place: USA: Texas, Big Bend National Park | collected 2009-03-17 ...
TCCGCTTTCATTGTTAGGGAGAAAAAAACTGCCCACAAATACTTGACTCAATCGCCTTGCGCATAATAGTTGCCTAAAGGCGTCAGAACGTCTAAAATTAAATACCTGTATAGGAAAAAATGTTCATGCTTTGGAAATAGAAAAGAGGTGTTTGGTTTTAGCCTGTTTGGCGAAAACTAACAGAGCATAGAACATCCTTTAAACAGCAGCAAACTTTTGTTACATAAAAGATGTAAAAAGTGAGGTCATATACAGTGAAACAATCAGAATCTCCAGCAACTTTAATTATGATTTTCGGTGCAACAGGGGATTTAGCGAAGAGAAAGCTGTTTCCTTCTCTTTACCATCTATTTCGAAAAAAGAAATTATCAGAGCGATTTGCCGTCATTGGCGTAGCCAGAAGAGAATGGTCAAAAGAAACCTTCCAATCCCATGTAAAAGACTCCGTTATTGCTTCAATCGGAAAAGTGGACAATATCGATGAGTTTATTTCCCATTTTTATTATCAGCCTCATGATGTGTCAGACTCAGAGTCGTATGTTGCTTTGAAAAAGTTGGCACAAACGTTGGATGAACAATACAACCTTGAAGGGAACCGGATCTTTTATCTGGCAATGGCTCCGGAATTTTTTGGAACGATCGCCGAACATTTGAAAAAAGACGGATTGACAGACACTAATGGATTCACCCGTCTCGTCATCGAAAAACCGTTTGGCCATGATTTAGAATCAGCCATCGAATTGAATAAACGAATTCGAACGGCCTTTTCCGAATCTGAGATCTATCGGATTGACCACTATTTAGGAAAAGTTATGGTGCAAAATATTGAAGCGATCCGCTTTGCTAATGCCCTGTTTGAACCATTATGGAACAACCGCTACATTTCAAACATCCAAGTGACTTCCAGCGAAACGCTGGGAGTAGAAGAACGGGGACGGTATTACGAAAACAGCGGTGCACTGCGCGATATGTTTCAAAACCATATGCTGCAAATGGTGGCGCTGCTTGCCATGGAACCACCGATTAAATTGACAACAGATGAAATCCGCAGCGAAAAAGTAAAAGTTTTGCGCGCGCTTCGGCCGATAAAAGGAGATCAAGTGCACGAGTACTTCGTCCGCGGCCAATACGGAAAAGGAGTCATTAATGGCAAAGAAGTGGTCGCTTATCGGGAAGAACCGAACGTCGATCCTCATTCCAATACTGAAACGTTTGTAGCCGGGAAAGTCATGATAGACAATTTCCGCTGGGCCGGCGTACCTTTTTACATTCGAACAGGAAAAAGGATGGCTACGAAATCAACGAAAATTGTCGTCCAATTTAAAGATGTCCCGATGAATCTTTATTACAAGATGGATCAACCATTGTCCCCTAATCTGCTTGTGATCCATATTCAGCCTGAGGAAGGAATCACCCTTCATTTAAACACAAAACAAAGCGGTCAGAGCACGGGCATGATTCCAATCAAACTAAGCTTTGGAAATAACAGTTTTGACGCCATCAACACGCCTGAAGCCTACGAAAAGCTTTTATACGATGCCATTCGGGGAGATGCGACCAACTTTACCCACTGGGATGAAGTTTCCCTCTCATGGCGTTTTGTCGATGAAATTTCTGAAGTATGGGCCAACACTTCCGCCCATTTCCCTAATTATGAAGCTGGTTCTATGGGACCGAAAGAAGCTGACCAACTGCTTGAAAAAGACGGATTCTTCTGGTGGCCTATTGATCGGCTTGATGTAGACAATTGTCAATAAAAATCCAATCATCAGCGGTCATTTTCTTTCCGCTGATGATTGCCGTCATGCCTATCCATTGGATACACGTACTGCCACCGTTCACTGCCATCCAATACTTAGGCATTTTACGTCAAAGACTCTTTCAAGCGGGAATCCGAACGAGTCAAACCGAACCGTGCAAAAAGAAAAGGAGGTTATAAAATTGAAAATTATTGACATAACTGCTCCAATTTATGAAGGAATGCCGGTTTATAAAAATAAGCCGGAAAAACAGCCATCGATTACCACTCAAACAAATGGCCATGTAACGGAGTCACGAATTTGCATGGACGTACATACCGGTACACATGTCGATGCTCCGCTCCATATGATGAATGACGGAAAAACGATTGAAACGATCTCGATCGAAAAACTCGTTCGTCCTTGCAAAGTGATCGATTTGACACATGTCCATGAAAAAATTACGAAATCAGATGTAGAAAATGCGGATATTCAAAAAGACGACTTTATTTTATTGAAAACGAAAAACTCGTTTGATAAAGAATTTAATTTCGATTTCATTTATCTTGCTGAAGATGCAGCCCGCTACTTGGCGGAAATCGGAATCGCCGGTGTCGGCATCGATTCCTTAGGCATAGAACGTGCTCAGCCGGAGCACCCCACTCATCGTGCTCTGATGGACAAAGACATCGTGGTCATCGAAGGACTTCAATTGGCGGACGTGGAAGAAGGGTCCTATTTTATGATTGCGGCCCCTTTAAATATTCAAGGAACGGATGCCTCTCCAGCCCGAGTTCTTTTGCTGGATAATTGGAAATAAAGAAATGCGATGAAAAAGAGCAGCTTGTGCGCTTCACAGGCTGTTCTTTTTTTGGTAATCATGTTTCGTCATCCCCATTTCGCCTGGAACTTCCTGCCTATCTATCCGTTTAGATTCATCGGGGTTTTGCCTTCATCGTTGCCAAATTTCTTTTATTGATGAAAATGGACTCTTTTCATGATCCATTATCTTTAGGAAAAAACGGCCATCTTGACCGATATTTGAACCTTTTTCAGCCATCCCGAATAGGTGTAACTAAACCAGCCAACATAATATAGGCTTGAAAATATTAGCTTAGGAGGCGGTTCCAGTGGTTGGAAAAAAGATCGATGACGTGTTAAAAGAAGGATTATACGGAAAAAAAGAACTGAAACCTGAAGAGCGAAAACGATTTTTAGGAACGTTTCGAGAGCGCGTGGAAGGTGCCTTGACGATTAGCCAAGTACAAGAGCCGGACATCTATCCGGAAGTGAAAGAATGGATCCGAAAACCCGGCGTCCGCCTGCTTTTAAACGGAAAAATAGACTATTCTCATATTAGCAAATATGTCAGGCTGGCCAACGACCAAAATATTTCTTATACCATCATCCAAAATCATGAAGCAGAAACGGATATCGGCTTGGTAGTCGCTCATAAACACGCGGTCGACAAAGAAATGATTTGGGCATCCAAAAAGAAGCCAGCCTCTACAGAACAAAAAAAGAAAAAGAATGGCTTGTTTTCTAAAATCTTTAAATAAAAATGATTCAATAATGAAATCCTGCTTAACGATTGGAGATTCTTTTTTCCTATATGCCTTCATAAACAAAAAAAGTATCTCATATTTGTCTTTTCTAATCGAAAAATATATTCTAAAGATAGACTAGTCCTATTCATAATCGTTGCTATGAAGGAGATGTGGGTTATGAGTTTAAAGAAAACCTTTACGCTTGCTGGTTCGGATTCCAGTGGTGGAGCCGGTCTTCAAGCTGATTTGAAAACATTCCAAGAGCTGGGCGTCTATGGAATGACAGCCATTACTTCCATTGTTGCCATGGATCCAAAAAACAACTGGCATCATAACGTTTTTCCGGTGGATGTAAAAACGGTTGAACCGCAATTAGAAACCATTCTTTCCGTCGGGATTGACGCCATGAAAACGGGTATGCTCGGATCTGTCGACATTATTGAACTCGCCGCCCGTAAAATTGATGAATATCATTTAGATAAAGTCGTGATTGATCCGGTGATGGTATGTAAAGGAGAAGATGAAGTTCTTCAACCTGAAAATACAGACGCGATGCGCGAATTATTGCTGCCGCGTGCAACGATTGTCACTCCAAACCTTTTTGAAGCATGGCAATTAGCACAAACCGGCCCTATTAAAACGATTGAGGATATGAAAAAAGCGGCTGTGAAAATCCATGAATTAGGGGCCAAAAATGTCGTGATCAAAGGCGGAAAACAGCTGCAGCACGAAAAAGCCGTTGACTTATTCTACGATGGTCAAAACTTCCGTGTATTTGAATCGGAAAAAATTGATACCACTTATAATCACGGTGCAGGCTGTACTTTTGCCGCCGCCATCACAGCTCAACTAGCAAAAGGCAGCTCAGTGGAAGAAGCCGTCCGTTTTGCAAAAGATTTTGTTCATGCAGCAATTGAACACGGCTTTAAATTGAATCAGTATGTTGGCCCGGTTATGCACGGTGCTTATACCCGATTTGTTTCTAAAGCAACCGTATGAAATGCTAAACCAGCACATAGAAATGCATGATGAAAAAAGGCATGTTATAACCCTGCATGCCTTTTTTCATTTCCTAGGATGTTTGTTATTATCTTTGATTTTTAGCCGCTGGATGATGTCAGCAATCAGGTAGGTGTGCATTGAATAATCGGATCAACAAACGGCTACATAAAAATGTTTTCAGCCATAAGATTGGAAATACAATCACGCCAATACAAAGGATCAGCCATCTTCCATAAAGCCTCTTTTTCCATGGATGAAAGATATCTGGTCCATTCTTGGTTATTTACAGATTTCTAAAATCTTATGTATCGCTTTGGCTACGCCATCTTCATCGTTTTTACTTGTCTCATACGGACAAAGATTTTTCACTGCTTGTACCGCGTTTCCCATCGCAATCGGAAAACCGACTCTTTCTAACATCGAAAGGTCATTCAAATTATCTCCCACCGCCATCGTATGTTGTAAAGAAATTCCTTTTTCTTTCACAAAGCGTTCCAAGGCAATACCTTTTTGTGCGGAGATATGGTTGATTTCAATGTTGCGAAACCCTGACGACGTCACGTGAATATCGTCCAGTTCATACTCCAGCTTGGTGCTGAGCTCTTCAAACAGCGACTCTTTTTTATCGAATGCCAATATTTTAAAAAAACGAATGGAAGGATCATTGAAAATTTCTTTTGAGTCGTATACGTTTTGGATATGTCGAATATCACCGCGATTTTTAAGATGGATGCGGATTTCTTCTTCTGAAACTTCGGGATTAGCCGATTGGAAAATATCCACCAACATTTCGATGCTTGTTTCATAGTCTTCTGTAAAAATGCCTTTATTGGTAAAAAATTCATAATAAAGCCCGAATTTTTCAAGATAATCCGCCACTTGAGAGGCAGTTTTGGCGCTAATGACAGATCTATGAGTAATTTCACCTGCTTCATTTCTTACTTCCGCACCGTTTAACCCAATCACTGTACAACGGATCCCTGCTTCGTCTAAAACCTCTTTTGCTTCTTGATAAGAACGCCCCGTTGCAATCACAAATTCGACTCCTTGCTCTTGAGCTAATTGAATCGCGTCACGATTTGCCGGACTAATTTGTTGTTTGGAGTTTAATAAGGTCCCGTCCATATCAGATGCAATGCATCGAATCATGAGGTCCACACCTTTCTTCGCTTATATTCGGTGATCTTTTTCAAATTGTCCTCCATCTTCTTTTTCTCCTTTGTTCATGAATCTCCTTTCGAATTTTTTCTTACCAGCAGGTTCCAATGCTTAAAAAAATGTTTAAATAAACGGGAACCATTCAATTAACATTTCTTCATCATATGTACTCGATTTTTCTTTCCGATATGCCTTTCGAATCCGCCATTTTTTGAATCACCTTCTTGGACGATGAAAAGAATTTAACGCTGTTGTAAGGGGGCGATTGAGTGATTCGAGGTTCAAATCAAGCGATCAATTGGTTTCCTTGCACTTTCTATATTAAAAAAGAATTATTAAGGGCCTTTTACGAAATTATAAAATACTTATAAATTTCATTCACGCAAAAAAAATTGTCTATTCGATGTCCATCCATTTGATCTTAAACTTTGTTCCGCCTTTTATAAATGGCAAAAGGGGCAAATCCTCATCGATGACCTTTCCGATTACATTTACTTTCTCATCTGCCGTCAAATCGCGTTTTACGATTTGAATCTCTCCTCGATAACGTCCATACAGAAGATTATCTACTGTAATGGACCCTTTTTTTCGCTCGATTGTATGGATAGGCTCCAATAATGGTTTACCAACTAACCCATTTTCGCGTGATTCTTGAGAACGGATCACATCTCTTGCTGCATCTACTCGATTCGTTTGCACTACAGAAATGTCTTTTTGAAGGATATCATTTTGAACAAAGGGTTTCGCTCGCAGCAAAAAAATATTTTGATTGAATGCAGAAAACTGCTCCAATGATTTCTCGCTGATCCGAACGTCACCGATCAAGATTTTATCAACGCTCTCATTTATTTTTAAATCGAGATACGCTAAAAAGGGTGAAGAACGGCGATGATCTTCCAATGTCGGCAATCCTGAATACAATGGGCCTCTCTTTTCCTCATCTCCGGGAATAAAGGCTGCAACAAGAATTCCTTCCTTTTGCAGCCAGTCATTTTGCAGCGAAAAATCCTTTCTATCCAATCCCGTTTCAGGTCGAGGATAATAATTATGCCATGCTTCCGTATTTTCAATGCTTAGCCCTAACGACTTTAAGCGTCTCATCCCCTCCTTTGTTAACGTGCTTGCATTTAAAGCAATCTTCATTTTACGAGATAATTCAACGATGATCTCTTCACTGATTCCGTAATCGATGCGCAAACCCGTTAATCCCCAAGACGTAAGCCGGTCTATTGATTCCCATGTGCAGCCTAAACGCTTGAGCGATTTCGGAGATATATCCACCGTTAATTCCATCCCATATTTTTTAGCCAATTCCCCCAGCTCTTTTAAACGTTTTACAGAAAGATCCGGATTTTCTTCAGGAATCTGCAAAGAAGTAAAGATCGAAGTAAAGCCCGCTGACTTCATTTTGGCAATATATCCTTCATGACGAGAGATTGAATCTGATAAATAAATGGATATTCCGCGCATCACTATTGCTCCTTTTCAAAATCTTATTAATAAAAAAGAAAAGTGTCAGACATCGATCTATATAGGTTGCCATTCTTATAGAAAAATCCTATATACAAGATGGATTGACTGTCAGACACTTCTCTCTCCATTAAACAAAAATATATTTCTATTATTTTATGTTTTCCGACATTTCTTCTTTATAACCAAATAGGTAAGTGAAAATAAAGCCACACGCATAAGCGATCACAATGCCTATTAGATAATAAAAATATTTATTATCAACGATCAGTGGTGTAAGCGACAAACCTGATACTCCTATGGCAGAAGCAGCTGTTTTCATAAAAGCTTGAAAGGCCCCGCCAACCGCCGCGCCTAAACAAGCAGTAACAAACGGTCTTCCCAACGGCAAAGTAACCCCGTACAATAACGGCTCCCCTATTCCAAGAAAGCCTGCAGGTAATCCCCCTTTAATAATACTTCTTAATTTTTTATTTTTAGTTTTGACAAATATGGCAATCGCAGCACCAACTTGACCGGCGCCTGCCATTGCTAAAACAGGCAATAACGGCGTGCTCCCTGTAGCATGAATTAATTCAAGATGAATAGGCGTTAATCCTTGATGCAATCCAAGCATGACAAGCGGCAAGAAGAATCCGGCTAATATCGCACCCGCTATAACGCCACCGACATCTAAAATGGCTTTGATTCCGGTCGTAATGCCATCGGCCACGACTCCTGCAACAGGTTGTATCGCATAAAGACTTAAAATACTAACGATCAATACCGTAATCAGCGGAGTAAAAATAATATCAATTGAATTCGGCATGATCTTTCTGATTTGTTTTTCTACAACCGTCATCAACCAAGCAGCAAAAATGACTCCGAATAAACCGCCTCGCCCAGGGATAAGAGCATCTCCATAAATATGAATTTCAGCAAGACCCGGATTAAACAACAGCATGCCGGCAATGGCTCCAAGAACCGGAGTGCCATTAAACTCCTTTGCTGTATTCCAACCTACTAAAACAGCTAAATACGTAAAAATACAACTACCAACTAGCAATAAAATTTGCATCCAAGTCGTCTTGTCATCTACACCAACATTTTTTGCAAAGTTCGCTGCTCCATTGATAATCCCTGAAGCTACAAGACCAGGGATTAAAGGTATAAAAATATTCCCTATTTTCCTCAAGAAATTTTTAAAAGGCGTCTGATTTTTCGATTTTATATTGGCTTTTTTAAGTGCCGCTCTTTCCTCAAAAGTCAATTCATCTGGTTCCGCCGTTTCTTCTCCTATTTTAATCCCTGTCGAACGGCTAATGGCATCGGCTACTTTATTAACGGTTCCCGGACCTACAATAATTTGTAAAGTGCCGTCATCCACGACCCCCATGACACCTTCTATTTGCCGTAATGCCTCTATATCCGCTTTTTCTTCGTTTTTCAATTCAAGACGTACTCTCGTCATACAGTGTGCCAATTTGCGGATATTCTCTTTACCGCCCGTGTATTGGAGAATCTTCTTTGCAATCTGTTCTTCTTTTGTCATACTTCTCCCTCCAAGCCGATCTAAAGTGCTTTGCGAATAAACCCTTTTGCCTTCTCCAGTTTTTTTATGGCTTCCTCATATGAACATTTAAGTAAGATCATAATAATGGCTGCTTTTACATGATGATTGGCTTTTTCAAAATATTGGCTGGCTGTTTCATAATCAACATCCGTCGCTTCCATAATGATTCGCTTTGATCTTTCTACTAGCTTCTGATTCGTCGGTTGTACGTCTACCATTAAATTTTGATAGGTTTTCCCTATTCCGATCATGGAAGCTGTTGAAATCATATTCAGTACGAGTTTTTGCGCGGTTCCTGCTTTTAGTCTTGTAGAACCCGTTAACACCTCCGGTCCTGTTTCGACTTCAATAGCCACATCAGCCAACTGACTAATCTCTGCCTGTTTATTGCAGCTAATGCTCACCGTATTCGCTTTTTGTTCTTTTGCATATGACAGCGCTCCTTTTACATAGGGCGTTCTTCCACTCGCAGCTAATCCGATGACCGTATCGTTTTCATTTAAGAAAATCGATTTCAAATCATCTTTTCCTAAAGATTCGTTATCCTCAGCTCCTTCCACCGCTTTAGTAAGCGCTTCCAAACCTCCTGCTAAAATACCTGTTACCATGTTTTTAGGTGCACTAAATGTAGGCATACACTCTACTGCATCGAGAACCCCTAATCTGCCGCTTGTACCAGCCCCTACATAAATAAGTCGGCCTCCATTTTGAAAAGATCGGATCACCAACTGAACAGCTTTTTCAATCAAAGGGATTTGCGTTGCAACTGCTTGCGGAACCGTTTGGTCTTCTCGGTTCATCACCTCCAATATTTCTCTTGTTGACATTAAATCTAAGTCCATCGTGCTGGCATTTCTTTGTTCTGTTGTCAATTTTTCAAGCATCTAATCATCCTTTTTAAAACTTATTTTTTGATTTTATTGTATATGACTGAAACAAAATGTCAATAATTTGATTTTTATTTTTGAAATTTTGTTTCATTTGTCAGAAATTAAAAAACATCCTTCGTTTCCAAGGATGTTCTTTGGATTCAAAGTTATCTACGCAATTTCACTGCTTCATTTCTTGCCTCATAGTATCGATCCACTACTTTCTCTCCAATTCGATTAAACACACTGACATACAGGGCATCCACAATATCAAGTTGTGCCATCCTTGAAGAAATGGTTCCTATCCGAAAATCTTGTTCGACAACCGGTGTACAAAGCCGAATATCTGCTTTCTTATAAAGAGGAGATTTATCCATATTGGTTATAGCGATCACTGTTGCGCCTTTTCTTTTGGCAAATTGAGCTAATTCAAGGACATCCTTTGTTTTCCCCGACATACTGATCGCCACAAAAACATCCCGTTCATCTAAATAAGGAATAAGAGAAAGCAAGTAGTGAAAATCATGAGCCATGATCGATTGAAATCCCAGTTTTGTAAATTTGTACTGAGCATCAAAAGCAGCCGTTGCTGAGCCTCCGACACCGTAAAAAACGAGTTTTCTTGCCTTTTGCATCACATCTACTGCTTTGTCTAATTCTCTCCGATCCAACGATGTCAGTACGGATTCAATCGCTAACTTGTTCACATACGTCACTTTTTGAAATAAATCATAAGGTAAATCTTTTTTCTGTAAAATGGAGAAATCAGAAATATTTGTTTCAGATAATGTTAAATGTTTGACTAGCTCCATCTTAAACGTTTTAAAACTCGTCATACCAATGGATTTGCAAAACCTCACTACACTTGATTCACTGACTCCCGTTTTCTCCGATAAATCTTTCGTCGTCATATGCGGAACCAATTCAGGATGCTCTAAAATATATTCACCTATTTTCCGCTCTGCACCCGTAAGCTTATGCCATTCTTTCTTAATTCTCTCGAGTAACGAATTCACATGATTTCCCCCATTATGCAGCTACTTTGTTTCACTATAAAATGAATTTGGAAAAGGAGTCAACTGATAAAGTAATCGCAAGTATCGTTTCTATCCTTTAAACACAAATATTTTTCTTATACGGCATGTCTGAACATTGCGATCCAAAAAATATCATTTATGATTACTCCGAACTAGTTTGTAGTTGTTGTTCGGCAAGTTCTCTGTAGAGAGGATGGGTTTGCAGCAATTCTCTATGTGTGCCGATCCCGGTGATAACCCCTTTCTCTAATACAACCATTTGGTCTGCGTCAATAACCGTTGAGAGACGATGGGCAATAACAATGGTTGTTCTTCCCTCCATCAGCCGCTGCAAGGCCTTTTGAACAAGAACTTCCGATGAACTGTCTAAGTTTGAGGTCGCTTCATCCAGAAGAAGGATTTTAGGATCGCGTATAAGAGCGCGTGCAATGGCGATTCTCTGCCGCTGTCCACCTGATAATTTGATTCCCCGTTCCCCCACTTCAGTCCAATATCCTTTTGGAAGCCGATCGATAAATTCCGCTGCGTTTGCCAGTTTAGCCGCTTGTATGATTTCTTGATCGGAAACGTCTCTACTTAGTCCATAACAAATATTGTCTCGTATCGTTCCTGACATCATCGGGCTTTCTTGTGAGACATAACTGATATTGCGGCGCCACGAATGTAAGTGAAATTCTTCAATATTGGTTTTCCCTAGCAATATTTCTCCTTCGTCGGGGGTGTAAAATCGCTCTAACAAAGCAAACAAAGTCGTTTTTCCACCGCCGCTAGGACCAACGATCGCTGTTGTTTTTCCTGAAGGAATAGTGAGTGTTATTTGTTTGAGTACAGGCTCTCCCTTTTTATAAGAAAAGGAAACATTTCTAAAATGTATGTCTTGATCGTAATTTTGTACTGCCGGCAATCTGCCGATCGGTTCTTTCTCAAAGGACAAAATGCTTTGGATTCGTTCTGTTGCGCCCATCGCTTTTTGAAATGAGGTGAAAAATACAGCCATCTGGCTAAAAGGAACAACGATTTGAACCATATAAATAATGATGGCGACAAGCGAGCCGGATGAAAGCGTGCCCGAGGCTACACGAACGCCGCCATAGCCGATTAATAGAACTAAAACAAGCATCATCACAAATGTCATAAAAGGGGAAATGACAGACTGTATTCTCGCTTCTTTTAGACCGAATTGAAATAAATGATGAATCCCTTGTTCCCCGTTTTTTTGTTCCTCTTTCTCTGCACTGTAAGCTTTGACAAGACGAATATCGGACAAAACTCTGCCAAGATGAGCGGAAAAACCGGCCATTTCATCCTGGGTGGCTTTTGAAATTTTGTACATTTTTTGTCCAAGTGGCCAAAGGATAAGAAGCGAAACCGGAACTGCCGTCACCATCATAAGGGTCATTTTCCAGTCGATAATAAGGAGAATACAGACTGCCCCTCCCACCGAAATGAATCCGGTCAGAAACGTCACGAAATGTTGGGTGATCAGCATTTTCACCGTATTGGTGTCTTGAGTAATTCGACTCATCGTTTCTCCTGATTCGTGACTGTCGAAAAAAGGAACAGGCAGTAATAAAACTTGATTCCAAAGCTTTTTACGAATCGCCGCCACCACATATTCTCCAATATAGGTAAGGAAGTAGTAAGAAAAACCGGAAGTGATCGTTTGAACGATAAATGAAGCAGCAAGTAAAAGAATGATGGATGGCTTTAACGCAGATTCAGAAATCTGGTCAACAAGAGATTTAGTAAACCACGGTACTATGAGTCCAACCGCTGTCTCGATCAAACTGAGAGCAACAGCCAAAAACAAAATCCATTTGGGAGGATCCGTGCTCCGGATTAACTGCCAAAAAGTTTTCCAATTGTCCATATGTATTTGGCGATTTTTCTCCACTCCAATCAACTCCTTCTATCGCTAAATATTTCAACAACGTTGCAATCGATTCCTCTCTTCTTGGAAAAGCAACATAAGCACTTTACAATACGATCCAACAGAGAAGATAAACAACTAATCCTGTTTCAAATCAAGGATACGCTTATACGGACTTTGCTTGCGGGAACACTTCGATAAAACAAACTCAAACATTGAAAAGCAACCGTAAACGAAGTTCGTCTTCACTAGGAATCTATTATATTTTGAAGAGAATAAAAAATCCCCTCACAGCAGACAGATTTTTTGCTTTTATTCCGTCTGCTATGAGGGGACGTTCATACATAAAAGAGTTTCTTTTTCAAAATTACTTGCTTATCCATTCTGTATGGAAAATGCCTTCTTTGTCCACTCTTTCATAAGTGTGAGCGCCGAAGTAGTCTCTTTGCGCCTGAATTAAGTTGGCGGGCAATATTTCTGTTCGATAGCTGTCATAGTAAGCCAAAGCAGCAGAAAAAGCAGGAACAGGGATTCCTTGAAGGACAGCCAACGAAACGACTTCACGCAAAGAAGATTGATATTTTTCGACGATCTCTTTGAAATAAGGATCTAATAACAAATTCGTTAAGTTTGGATCTCGATCATATGCTTCTTTAATTTTTTGCAAAAATTGCGCGCGAATGATGCAGCCGCCACGGAAAATCATGGCGATGTCACCGTAGCGAAGATTCCAATTGTATTCTTCCGAAGCTGCTCTCATTTGTGCAAATCCTTGGGCGTAAGAACAGATTTTGCTCATATAAAGCGCTCTGCGGATCGATTCGATCAGTTTGCTGCGATCGCCTTCGAATCCTTTTGTTTCCGGCCCTTTTAAAAGCTTGCTTGCTTTTACTCTTTCCTCTTTCAACGCAGAAATAAAGCGGGCAAAAACCGACTCGGTAATAAGCGGGAGCGGAATTCCCAAGTCGAGAGCGCTCTGACTGGTCCATTTTCCTGTTCCTTTTTGACCCGCTTTGTCCAAAATCACATCTACCAGCGGTTTTCCGGTTTCTTCATCTTTTTTCGTAAAAATGTCAGCAGTAATTTCAATCAAATAGCTGTCCAGCTCACCTTTATTCCATTCGGCAAAAACTTGATGCAGTTCATCAGCATTTAAACCAAGCAAATTCTTCAGTAAAAAGTATGCTTCTGAAATCAGCTGCATATCGCCGTATTCGATGCCATTATGAACCATTTTCACGTAATGGCCGGCACCGTCTGGACCAATATATGTACAACATGGATCGCCATTCACTTTAGCCGAAATATCCTTTAAAATGGGCGCAACAAGATCATATGCTTCTTTTTGTCCGCCAGGCATAATGGAAGGACCGGTCAATGCTCCTTCTTCTCCTCCGGATACCCCAGTGCCGATAAAATGAATGCCTAATTCACTCAACTCTTTATTACGGCGCTGTGTATCTTTGAAGAAAGTGTTTCCTCCATCAATCAAAATATCGCCCGGTTCGAGATGCGGTTTTAATTGTTCAATCGTTGCATCCGTCGGAGCTCCAGCTTTGACCATCAACAAAATTTTCCGCGGTTTTTCCAAGGAATCAATAAATTCTTCAATACTATATGTTCCGACAATATTTTTTCCTTTTGCTTCTTCTAATAAGGCATCTGTTTTTTCTCTTGAACGATTATAAACCGAAACAGAGTACCCTTTGCTTTCAATATTGAGTGCCAAATTTTTTCCCATAACAGCTAATCCGATTACACCAATTTGTTGTTTTGCCATCATTTCTTACGCCCCTTCTGCACTATATTTAAAGCTGTTATCGCTATTTTACTGTATCAATTTTCGACGTGGGTTGCAAATGATTGAATCAGACCATTGTCTTTCCTATATAACGGAAAAACGTTCAAATAGAGACCATGATTTCTTCTGACAATATTTCCCGATGGTGAAAGAATCGCCTTTCTCACTATTCATTCCAAATCGGGATGTTTTAAAAAAGAAAAACGCCACTTTTTCATTTGTTAAGAACGCGGGAACCCTTTTTGAATGATTTGGCTGCCAAATTTTTCTTTCAGTTTTTCCATCGTTTCCAACAGAGGCTCTATTTTGGCTTCTTTTTGGTACGTAAATAAATCCAGCTGCTTGTAAGCCTCTTCTTTTTCCACTAAATCTTGTGCTGTGATGCCAAGCAAACGAACAGGGGTGTCATTCCAATGTTCTAAAACCAACGCCCGAGAAATCCGCTGAATGTCTCCCACTGAATCCGTCGGACTGTCCAATTTCTTGCTTCTCGTGATCGTATGTCTGTTTCGAAAGCGAATCATAACCGAAAGATGGGTCGTGAGCAGTCCCCGCTCCTTAAGACGAGATGAGACTTTTTCAGCCAGCTTGTGAGTCACCTCGGACAATTCCTCTTCACTTTCCGCATCTTGAGGCAAAGTCACTGAATTTCCAATGCTTTTGCGCTCATTCACTGACTCCGGATCCACTTTTCGATCATCTCGACCATTTGCCCGCTCGCGAAGACGCACCCCGATGATGCCTAGAAGAGATCTCAGCTGGATATCGTTCGCTTTTGCCAAATCGCCAATCGTCTGAATGCCAATCGTTCGTAATTTCGCAGCCGTTTTCTCCCCAACACCGTGCATCTCCTCAACAGGAAGCGGCCATAATCGAACAGGCACATCTCTTTTGCGCAATATTGTGATGCCCATCGGCTTTTTCATATTGGAAGCCATTTTCGCTAAAAATTTATTGGGAGCAATCCCTATGCTGGAAGGCAAGTCCAATTCGTTTTGAAGTCTTTTTTGGATGTCTTCGGCGATTTCAATCGGCGTTCCCCATTCATAGCTTTCTGTAATATCCATATACCCTTCATCGATGGAAACAGGCTCTACTAGATGAGTGTATTCACGCAAAATATTAAATATCGCCTGAGATAAAGTCCGATACCGATCAAAATTCGGCGATTTAACAATCAGTTCCGGGCACCGCTTTTTCGCTTCCCATATTGGCATAGTCGTTTTTACTCCGAACTTTCTAGCTTCATAGCTGCATGTGACGACAATCCCTTTTCGCAGCTTAGGATCACCTGCAATCGCTAATGGTTTACCCTTTAAGGATGGATCGTAGGCCATTTCAACCGAAGCATAGAAGCTATTCATATCGACATGTAAAATCACTCGACCGTTTTTAGGGTAATACCGCTTCACCTCCGTCCACCTCCATTCCATACTGTAATTTATTATACCAATTGTCAGCTTGAAGAAAACAATGGAGCACTCCTCCGATGAATGAAAGCAACTAAAAGAATTCCTTCTCCTGCTTACCATCAAGGGATTTTCCTTTCCTTTTCAACATATCCCATACTATTTTTTTGCTATTCAGAATAATATAAAGTAGAAAAGTACAAAAAAGAACGGGATAATAGTTTACCGCCTATACTTGTTCATCTCAGCTTACCGCCATGGTATGGCAGTTTGAAGCAAAAAACTTTTCATTTTTTCAACCTTGATTGTCCGTACGATCCAGGCAGATACGAGCCCGTTTCTTTCGTTCCGCAGTTTATTAGCCGGAAAGAAGCCGGCTTTTTCATTTATAACGAATGAAAGGAGTGATAACGATGGTTGGCGCGTTAGACGGTGTAAAAGTTCTCGACTTGACAAGAGTGCTTGCAGGACCATTATGTACGATGATTTTAGGCGATTTAGGCGCGGAAGTGATTAAAGTAGAAGCCCCCGGCGGAAGCGATGAAACAAGAAAATGGGGGCCTCCGTTTCAAAACGGTGTAAGCGCATACTATTTATGCGCCAATCGAAATAAAAAAAGCTTAACTGTCAATTTAAAAGATCCAAGAGGAAAAAAGATCATTTATCAACTAGTGGAAAAAAGCGATGTTGTCATTCATAACTTTAAAACAGGCACAATGGACCGGCTCGGTTTGGGATATGAGGAGTTGTCCCGATGCAATCCGAAACTTGTCTACTGCTCCATTACCGGATTTGGCGAGACAGGTCCTTATAAAGAACTGCCAGGATATGATTTTATCATTCAAGGAATGAGTGGGCTTATGTCAATTACCGGTGACGAACATACGCCTCCCTTCAAAACTGGAGTAGCCATTACGGATATTTTAACCGGGCTGTACGCCTGTATTGGCATTCAAGCAGCATTGTTAGAAAAGGACCGTTCAGGAAGGGGGCAAAAGATCGATCTTTCTTTATATGACTGCGCTGTCAGCTCACTAGTCAACGTTGCCAGCAATTATCTCATGACTAAAAAGGTGCCGCCCAAAATGGGAAACCGCCATCCTAATATCGTACCTTATCAAACATTTCGCACAGCTGATGGAGAAATGGTCATTGCGGTAGGGAACGATCGGCAGTTTCAAGATTTATGCAGCGTGTTGGAAATGCGGGAACTTCCCAGCGATCCGCGTTTTTCCACAAACCCGGAGCGGGTGAAGCACCGAACAGAGCTTATCCCAATTTTAGAGAAACGGTTTCAAATGAAATCAACCGCCTACTGGATGGAAGCTTGTCAACAGAAAAAAATACCGTGCGGACCTATTCAAAAATTGGATGAAATGGTTTATGACCCTCAGCTGACAGTACGAGAAATGTTTCTTTCCATGGAACATCCAACAGCAGGGACTATTCAAGTCGTTGGCAGTCCTTTAAAACTTTCGAAAACACCCGTAAAACAAAATCAATATCCTCCTTTGCCCGGGGAACACAACGAACTCATTTTGAGCCATTTAGGCTATTCTGATGCAGAGATTGAAGATTTGAAAACGAATCAAATTATTTAAAGGAGAGATGAGCCTATGAACTTTGAATTTTCGGAAGAGCAACAACTATTAAGAAAAACCGTGCGCCAGTTCGTGGATAAAGAGATCATGCCGTATATCGGCGAATGGGATGCAAACCATCATTTTGAAACAAACATCATTAAAAAATTGGCTGAACTCGGCTTGATGGGTGTCTGTATTCCCGAACAGTATGGTGGAAGCGGAATGGATTACAACTCGCTTGCGATTGTGTGCGAAGAACTAGAAAGAGGAGATACAGCATTTCGGACAGCTGTGTCGGTCCATACCGGACTGAATAGCCTGACTCTTCTTCAATGGGGCAACGAATATCAAAAACAAACTTATCTTGTTCCTCAAGCGAAAGGAGAAAAAATCGGCGCCTTTGGATTAACTGAGCCAGGAGCAGGATCTGATGTAGCCGCTTTAGGCACGACAGCGACTCGAGACGGCGACGACTATATTTTAAACGGACAAAAAACTTGGATTTCCTTGTGCGACGTGGCGGATCATTTTCTTGTATTCGCCTATACGGACAAAAGCAAAAAACATAAAGGGATTTCCGCCTTTATTGTTGAACGGACCATGCCCGGATTTTCTTCCAAAGCGATTAAAGGAAAATTGGGAATTCGAGCCGGAAATACGGGAGAACTGTTTTTTGACAACGTCCGGGTTCCAAAAGAAAACTTGCTTGGCGAAGAAGGTGAAGGATTTAAAATTGCTATGTCGGCTCTTGACAACGGTCGATTTACTGTCGCAGCCGGAGCCTGCGGCCTCATCATGGCCTGCCTGGAAGCAAGCGTCAAATATTGCCACGAACGCAAGACATTTGGAAAAGAAATCGGCCGCCATCAGCTCGTTCAACAAATGATCGCCAATATGGAAGCAGGACTACAAATAAGTCGGCTTCTTGTCTATCGAGCCGGCGAATTGAAAAACAAAGGCCGACGCAATACATGCGAAACCTCCTTAGCCAAATGGCAAGCCTGTGATTTTGCCAACAAAGCGGCGGATGACGCGGTGCAAATTCATGGCGCATACGGATATTCCAATGAATATCCCGTGGAACGATATTTAAGAAATTCCAAAGCACCGGTTATTTACGAAGGAACGAGGGAGATTCATACGATCATGCAAGCAGAATACGCTCTCGGCTACCGACAGGATAAACCGCTCCATAAAATGCTCCCCGCATGGCCGTTCACAGAGGACTCCGTTTCAAGCTGAATGAATAAAGATTCACCTATTCTTTCAAGAGCTTGTAACGCCATGCATTTACTCGCCTATCGCGATAAACAAAATGGAAATCGTAGCTTCGCAACCAAATTTTATGAGCCAATCCTAAGAAGGGAACTTTTAGCTCCCTTCTTCTATCAAATGACAAAATAAACAGCTATTCCTTATATTCAATTTTTTCTGTTATAACAAGTGACCTGCAGGAATCTGCTATATTATGATCAGCGATAAAACGGTTGGATATAACAACAGGAAATTCAACCGTCAGGCATTTTGCATCGTTTTCATATATTCTTGTATGTCTTGAATGCCTTCTAGCGATTCCACTAGAATTTTAGGATCAATGATGGTCACTAAGCGTTTCTCCATGTTTGCCACTGCTGAAAAATAACGGGTTCCCTCGTAAGCCATTAGGCCGATCTGTTTTTGGAGTTCAATCGGAATGTCAATGATTTCTTTTGCCTCTTTTACTAATATTCCGAAAAAGAATGATTCTACTTGAAGAACAATCAGACGGCTTTCAGACAAATTTTCGATAAATTGAGAATATAGAACTTGCTCAAAATCAATGACTGGAATCAATTCACCACGATTTTTGACAATTCCCCTTAAATAAGCAGGCAAATGAGGAATGGGATTGATATGATCCAATTTTTCAATCGAAACGACATATTGAATCGGAACGGCATATTCTTCCTTGCCTGATTGAAAAACAACCATTTTTGTTTCTTCCATTTCTTATGCCCCCTTTTGAAAACGGTCGAAAAGAGAGCCGGAGAGCTCTCTTTTCAAAAGAAATTACGATGGATTCGCTACTTCTTCCACAATAGCCACTGTCATTTCTGCCAATTTCACTAGTTCTTCAATAGGCATTTTTTCATTCACTGTATGAATATCCTCATATCCTACAGCTAAATTGACAGTAGGAATCCCTAATCCGGCAATCACGTTCGCGTCGCTTCCGCCGCCGCTTTGCAGCAATTCAGAAGGTCGGCCCACTTTCGCCGCTGCTTTTTTCGCAATTTCCACCACTTTATCTCCTTCGCCAAATTTAAAACCAGGGTACATAACCTGCACATCAATTTCTGCCCGTCCTCCCATTTCTTGGGCGGCACTTTCAAAAGCTTCTTTCATTTTGGCTACTTGTTGTTCCATTTTTTCAGGAACTAACGATCTTGCTTCCGCCAAAATATCGACACGGTCACATACGATATTCGTTGCTTGGCCTCCTTCAAATCGACCGATATTGGCAGTGGTTTCTTCGTCGATTCGTCCTAACGGCATTCTTGCGATAGCTTTTGAAGCGATCGTGATGGCGGAAACCCCTTTTTCAGGAGCCACACCTGCATGGGCCGTTTTTCCAAGAATCACCGCTTTGATTTTTGCTTGTGTTGGAGCTGCCACGACAATATTTCCCACTTTTCCATCGCTGTCGAGAGCATATCCATATTTTGCTTTAATAAGCGATGGATCAAGCTCTTTGGCTCCCACTAAGCCGGATTCTTCCCCCACTGTAATGATAAATTGAATTGTCCCATGAGAAATGTTCTGTTCTTTGATCATTCTGATCGCTTCGAACATGGCCGCCAATCCGGCTTTATCATCAGCACCTAAAATCGTCGTTCCGTCCGTGACGACGTAACCGTCTTTAATGGACGGTTTCACCCCTTTTCCGGGAACGACGGTATCCATATGTGAAGTAAAATAAATAGGATCCACGCCTTCTTTATTTCCCGGTAAAGTACAAATCAAGTTTCCGGCGCCATGCCCTGTTTTTTCTTTCGCATTATCTTCATAGACATCCAAGCCTAATTCTGTAAATTTTTGTTTTAAAACTTTAGAAATCTCGCTTTCGTTTTTGGTTTCCGAGTCAATTTGTACAAGTTCCAAAAATTCATTGACTAATCTTTCTTTATTCACCATAGCAAAAATTACCTCCAATTTATGTACTCACCATTCAGTATACTCCTTTGAAAAAAAGTCTACAAACGAAAGGTAGATTCTGATCATATGGCTTTATTTTTCGAAAAATATCAACTTTCTATAAATTTTTAGGATATGGCGGCATAAAAAGTCAATGGCAAAAGGGGCGACAACGTTCAAGTATTTTTTCATTCCAATATTCGATATGATTTTTAAAAACTCCTCTTTTTTCAAAAAATCTTACCCATCCCTCTATAGGATCATGTTGATGACAACTGGAAAAATCGATAATATAAAGACAGCGGAATTGAAGGAGAGGAGATCATGAGAAATAAGAAATTCCAAAAAGTCGTTGTCTATATCATGTTATTGGCAATGATTGCCACAACGGTCCTCGCCGGGCTTACAATGTTTTTGTAAAAACGAAAAAAAGCAATCAGCTGGAAAGCCGATTGCTTTTCATTTTGGTTATTTTCCTAACGAATGGCACCGTACTGCCTGGCTATCTGGTCTAACGATTGTGTGGATGTGACCACCTTGATTTTCGTTCCAATGGGAACATTTTCATACAATCTTTCAATCGCCTGATTGTTCATACGAATGCAGCCGTTGGAAATATAGTGCCCGATGGAAGATGGATTATTGGTTCCGTGGACACCATAGATCCGACCGCCGGTATTTTTGGCATTAAATCCGATCCACCTCGTTCCAAGCGGGTTATTTGGATGCCCGCCGGGAATATTTTTCTTCCGATAGAAAGGATTTTTCGCTTTGACCGTTACAGTGAACAGCCCTTCCGGTGTCAGTTCATTCGTTTTTCCAGTGGCCACTTTTTCCCTCATTTGCAACTTGCCATGGTTATAAAATGCTAATTCATTTGTTTTTTTATTGATGACAATAAGAGGAGAGCCTTGTGCAAAGGTCGAATTCGGAAACAAAAAAGCGAATATGAATAGAATTAACCAAAGTTTTTTCAACTTGATCACCACTTTTCTTTCCCGCTTCACCGACCGTTAGATGCTTGAATGGAAAAACAGTCGGAAAACGGAAAATCAAATGTTGCTAAAACACCCCAGCGCAATCTTTGCTTGCCGGGATGGGTTTATTTAAGAGTATGTTGCGGATTTTTGGCTGTTTTTATTCGCCTTTCGTTTTAAACCCTTAAACGAACTTTTGATGATCAAGTATTGTTCCATTTCTCGGACAAATTGAAAAAGAGCCGCTCTTGTTTCAAATTCCTCCCTTGTTTTAGGCAACTCCATTCTTTCAAATTCCACCTTCATATCGTATAGTTTTTTCAAATAAAAATGAGCTGTATTTCCAGGATGAATATTGTCTTTTAACTCTTCCAAAAAATCGGCAACCATGTGGGATTGTTTTGTTTGGTAGGAGACAAACGTTAAAATCGGCAACAATCGTTCGAGTATTTCAAATTGTTTTTCACGAATGACAAAATAGTGATAAAATAAGTTTTCTTCTCTTGTTGGATGATTTTCTGCATCTTTTAAAGCGAGTGATTTTGCTTCTTTCAACAGACGCGCCGTTTCCGTTATTTCTTTTCCATCCCAATCATTTTTATGACTGCGTAAATACGAAATCACTTCCTCAAAAATCCTCCGGAAGTTCTTTTCAATTTCTTCCTGGTAGCGATACAACGTTTCATCTGCACTGGGCATATAAAGGTTCATCAATAAAGCAATGCCGATGCCGACAACAATGAGGCACAGCTCATTCAACAACAAAGAAAGGGTGACATGACCGGCTGAATAAATGTGAAGAATAATGACACTGCTTGTAACAATGCCTTCTGTTACTTTTAGCTTTACGGTTGTTGGAATAAAAAACAATAGCATGAGACCAATCACAACTGGATGAAAAGCAATTCCTTCAAAGAAACAAGCAGAAAAAATCATCGCCAGCACACAAGCGAAAAAACGCGTCCATGCTGCCTCAAATGATTTCACTTTCGTATTTTTGATACATAATATTGTAATGATCCCGGCAGAGACAAAATTATGCAAGTGAAGCCATTGCGAAATCATGATCGCCAATGTTGTACCTACCGCTGTTTTGATCGTTCGATAACCGATTCGAAACATATCCATAACCTCAAATCCATTATTTTCTCCTCTAGTATGCTCAACCCTTTCTTTGTTTTCAAGCAAGATCACACTTTGGACCGGATAATCAATAAAAAAGCTGGATCACAAGGAGCCTCAAAAGCCTTTTCAAATGCAGAATAAAAAAATCTCCCATTTGAAAGGGCTGACCTTGTTGAGCCAGCATGAAAGTGGATCTATCGGACATGGATTTTTCTGTTCCATCCTTGGCACGTTTTTCGTTTAAACGTTGTGATCGCAGAACGAAATCGCTGCCATCTTACACTTCTTACACTTCGTCGCAATATTGATCAAAAGCCGCTTGCAATTTTTGAACGACTTCCAAAGGCTCATGTCCTTCAATCTCATGTCGTTCAACCATGGCAACCAGTTTCCCATCTTTTAAAAGTGCAAAAGATGGAGAAGAAGGTGGATAGCCGGTAAAATAACTGCGAGCTTTCGCTGTTGCTTCTTTATCCTGTCCGGCAAAAACTGTAACAAGCTGATCCGGACGTTTATCGTAGTGGATCGCATAAGCGGCAGCAGGACGTGCAATTCCCCCGGCACAGCCGCAAACCGAATTCACCATCACAAGAGTCGTGCCTTTTTTCTGCAACGCTTCATCCACTTCTTCCGGAGTTCTAAGTTCTCTATAACCAGCGTCGACAATTTCTTTACGAGACTGATTCACGACATCATTCATAAAAATGTTAAAATTCATGCTCATGGAACGTTCCTCCTTTCCGTATCATGTACCTATCATAAAGGAATTTACCTTTATTTTCAAATTTTTTATGGTATGATAAAAGGTTTATCCATCAAAAATTAGGGTAAAATCATGGTACAACGAGATCCATACCCTAAACTCCCTATCATCGGGGCGTCGATCTACGGCGCTCCTTTTTTAGCCGGCAAAGTTTTTCCTGATCTTCATTGGGCCAATGTGTAAGTCTTTGGCATCTTCTTTCCGAAAAAAGACGATCGTTTTTCCATTCATGAATATACGGCATACAAATACCTGCTTATTTCATTATAGGAATCATTTCCTGCAAAGGACGAAAGTAGCGACTTGGAAGATGGATTGCAGAAAAAGTTGTAGAACCATTTGTATTTCGATTAAAATAAAGAATTAGAAAAGTCCTTTTCCCTCGCTGATCCGAATAAAAGCGAAAGATGAGAGAAAGGGCGATGCCGGCGGAATCCCGGGTTTGATCAAATCTGTCAAAATCAACCTTCCGCCATGAACATTCAGCGACTGCTTTAGTTTAGCGTAGCTGAAGTCTCATTGTATTCCAAAACGAAAGGTAAATTGTACAGGAGAGGATTTTATGAAAAAATTATTTTTGTTGCTTGCCATCTTTACATTGGGTTTCACCATGTCTGTGCAGGCTGACAGCATTACGGGCGAAACAACCGTAACTCTCGGAGCGGATTTAACCCCTCAGCAAAAAGAACAAGTTTTAAATGAAATGGGCGTATCCGGTGATGTCAATACGATCACGGTTACGAACGCCGAAGAACATAAATATTTGGGGAACTATATTCCCAATTCGCAAATTGGCACGAAAGCCATTTCTTCCAGCAAAATTACCACTAAAGAAAGTGGATATGGCCTGAAAGTGCAAACCAATCATATTACGTGGGTATCGAAAGAAATGTACATGAACGCGTTGACAACGGCCGGTGTAAAAGATGCCGATATTTATATCACGGCACCTTTTGACGTATCCGGAACGGCTGCGCTTACCGGAATCATTAAAGCCTATGAATCCACAACAGGCAAACAAATTCCGGAAGCACAAAAGCAAGTGGCCAACCAAGAAATGGTGACAACCGCCAAACTAGCCGATGATATCGGGAAAAACGATGCCACACAATTAATCGAAAAAATTAAAGAAGAAATCGCTAAACAACATCCTCAAACAAAAGAAGATATTCAAGTGATCGTCAATAACGTTGCCAATGAATTAAATATTTCCTTGACACCGGATCAAAAGGATCAGCTTGTCTCTTTGTTTGACAAAATGAAAAACTTAAACATCAACTGGAATGCAGTCAATTCTCAAATTGAAAAAGCAAAAGAGAAATGGAATGAATTTAAAAATTCGGACGAAGGAAAAAGCTTCCTCCAATCGATCATCGACTTTTTGCAATCGATCGTTAACTCCATTGCAAGCCTTTTTAAATAATCTCTAAAAAGGCCGACCCATTATGAAAGGGCTGATTCCTCCTTATCGTGGATAGGAGGAATCAGCCCTATTTTTTTGAGTCTGGCCTTTTACTTGATAGAAATCATTTTTTGATTAAAATCTTGAAAGATAAAGGTATTTGATTCGAGATAATGATCAATGAATCTGTGTATTCTCTTTGGAAATATTTTCGAGAATCTGTTTCACCCTTTGCAAAAAACGCCCGGCAATAAGCCCATCCAGTATTCGATGATCGATAGAGAGGCAAAGATTGACCATATCGCGAACCGCAATCATTCCGTTATCCATTACCATGAGTCTCTTGACGATCGATTCCACCTGCAAAATGGCGGCTTGCGGATAATTGATAATTCCCATGGATTGCACAGAACCAAAGGAACCTGTGTTATTAACGGTAAACGTGCCACCTTCCACATCTTCTTGCTTTAAGCTGCCGTTACGGGCCTTCACGGCCAATTCATGAATCTCCCTTGCGATGCCCTTGATCGTTTTTTCATCTGCATGCTTTATGACAGGTACATACAGCGCATCATCCGTCGCTACAGCGATCGAAATGTTAATATCTTTTTTCTGAATGATTTTATCCCCTGCCCATATCGAATTCATTAGCGGATATTCTTTCAAGGCTTGAGCTGTTGCTTTTACAAAAAAGGCAAAATACGTTAAATTAAAACCTTCCCTCTCTTTAAATTCTTCTTTGATGGAATCGCGGTACTGAACAAGATTGGTAACGTCGACTTCCATCATGGTCCAAGCATGAGGGATTTCTTGTTTGCTTTGAACCATATGTTGGGCAATGGCTTTGCGCACACCTGTCACCGGTATTTCCAAATCACCGTGAGCTCCGGACAAATGCAAGTGCTTTTTCACGTCGTTCTCTTCAGGATCATTCAATGGTCGTTCTTCCACAGCATCCGAATGAACAGTTGCAGGTGCTTCCCCAGAAGTTTTCGAATGATGATGCGATTCAATCCATTTCCATACATCTTTTCTGGTAATACGCCCCCCTTTTCCGGTGCCTGGAACTTTTGACAAATCAATCCCATACTCTTGTGAAAGCTTTAATACAGCCGGAGAGAAACGGGTCTTTGCCTCCGAAACCACCGCCTTCTGTTTCATTGTCATTCCGGCTGCCGGCACTTCTTGCTCTGTTGTTTCTTTCTGTGTCGAACCTTCTTCTTCTGTCTCAATGACACAGATCACTTTCCCCACTTCGAGCGTTTCACCTTCATCGGCAGCAAGTTCAACAACTGTGCCGGTAAAAGAAGAAGGGACTTCAGCGTTTACTTTATCGGTTAAAACTTCCGCAATCGGATCGTATTTTTTGACATGATCACCCGGTTTTACAAGCCACCGGCTAATGGTTCCTTCTGTCACACTTTCGCCTAGCTGCGGCATCGTCATTTTTTCCCGTGCCATCGTAACCACTCCTTGTATCTTCATTGCTCCTTAAACCATGCGACTCACTCAAAATAGACGTGTAATAGACTCCAAAAAGATAAGATTTGCATTATGTCGGCACTTCCGAAAAAGGGTTCTAAAGAAAGTGCGGTTAAAACTCTGCTAAATCTCTTATGGCGTTTTCCACTTTTTCAGGAGTTACCATAAAGAATTTTTCCATGGTAGGGGCATAAGGCATTGCCGGAATATCAGGTCCTGCGAGCCGCTTAATAGGAGCGTCAAGATCAAATAAACAATGCTCTGCAATGATGGCCGATACTTCACTCATGATGCTTCCTTCTTTCGTATCTTCTGTAACAAGCAGCACTTTTCCTGTTTTTTTGGCTGCTTCTATAATCGCTTCTTTATCAAGAGGATAAACAGTTCGTAAATCCAATATATACGTTTCGATTCCATCCTTCGCGAGTCTTTCTGCGGCTTGAAGAGCGAAATGAACACATAAACCGTACGTTATAACGGTCACATCATCTCCTTCTCGTTTTACATCCGCTTTTCCGATTGGAAGCACATAATCCTCTTCAGGCACTTCTCCTTTGATCAGCCGATAGGCCCGCTTATGTTCAAAAAATAAAACGGGATCATCGTCGCGAACAGCCGCTTTCAACAGACCTTTCACATCATAAGGAGTGGAAGGCATCACAATTTTTAAACCCGGCTGGTTGGCAAAAACGGCTTCCATCGATTGAGAATGGTAAAGAGCGCCATGAACTCCTCCACCGTATGGAGCTCTTATCACAAGCGGACAATTCCAATCATTGTTCGAGCGATAGCGAATCTTAGCCGCTTCCGAAATAATTTGGTTGACAGCGGGCAAAATAAAATCAGCAAATTGCATTTCGGCAATGGGCCGCATCCCATAAAGGGCCGCTCCAATTCCTACACCGGCTATCGCCGATTCAGCCAACGGGGTATCGATCACTCGTTCTCCCCCAAATTGTTCAAATAATCCTTGGGTCGCTTTGAATACTCCGCCCTTTTTGCCGACATCTTCTCCAAGCACGAATACACGAGGATCTCGTTCCATCTCCTCGCGTATCGCCATGGTCACAGCCTCAATATAGGAAATGACAGGCATGTTGAATCCCCCTTACAATGATTCCTTATAGACATATTTCAGTGCGTCTTCCGGCAAAGCATATGGTGCTTGCTCCGCATACTCCGTTGCTTCATTCACGATCTCCATTACTTCGTTATGGATTTCCTTTTCAAGCTGGTCATCCATGACACCTGCTTCTTTTAAATAAGCGCCAAAAACGATAATCGGATCTTTTGTTTTCGCTTCCGCCACCTCATCCGGGGAACGATAGCTGCGGTCATCGTCATCTGAAGAATGCGGCGTCAACCGATAGGTCAATGCTTCAATTAAGGTTGGTCCTTCTCCTTTGCGGGCACGATCCGCAGCTTCTTTTACCACCTTGTAAACTTCGAGCGGATCCATGCCGTTCACCGTATAGCCCGGCATTCCATAACCGACGGCGCGATCGGACACTCTTTCGCAGGCAAGCTGTTTTTCAAGCGGAACAGAAATCGCATATTGATTATTTTCGCACATAAAAATAACCGGAAGCTTATGAACGCCCGCAAAATTAGCCGCTTCATGAAAGTCGCCTTGATTGGAAGAACCTTCGCCGAACGTTGCTAACGCTACTAAATCTTTTTTCTCCATTTTTCCCGCCAGTGCAATGCCGACTGCATGAGGCACTTGCGTGGTGACTGGAGAGGATCCGGTGACAATGTGCAGCTTCTTTTGGCTGAAATGCCCCGGCATTTGTCGGCCCCCTGAATTTGGATCTTCCGCTTTCGCAAAACCCGAAAGCATTAAATCTTTCGCCGTCATTCCAAAGGACAGTACAATCCCTACACCTCTGTAATAAGGGAGTACATAATCTTTTTTTGCATCAAGCGCAAAGGCTGCTCCCACTTGGGCTGCTTCATGTCCTTGGCAAGAAACGACAAACGGAATCTTTCCTGAACGATTCAGAAGCCACATACGTTCATCTATCTTACGAGCCATAAGCATCGTTTTATACATCTCTAAAACTCTATCGTCGCTGAGGCCCAATTCCTTATGTCGGTTTTGAACCATTTGAAACCCTCCATTCCTTCTCTTCATCACAGATGTATCGCCTTTCCATCAACGGAAAAGGCCGCCTCTCCCAACGCTTCACTCAAAGTCGGATGCGGATGAATGGCATGAGCCACTTCCCAAGAAGCAGCATCTAAAAAGCGCGCCAATCCGGCTTCGGATATCATATCGGTCACATGCGGTCCAATCATATGAACTCCTAATACGTCATCCGTGTCCCGATCGACAATCAACTTGACAAATCCATCGGACTGTCCGTAAACAAGCGCTTTTCCAACAGCTCGGAACGGAAATTTTCCAATTTTCAAATTCAGTCCTTTTTCCTTTGCTTCTTGTTCCGTCCAGCCAACACTGGCGATTTCAGGGGATGAATAAATGCATTTCGGAACAAGCGAATAGTCAAGCGGTTCAGGATTCAAGCCTGCAATATGCTCGACTGCAATCATTCCTTCACGGGAAGCCACGTGAGCCAATTGCAATCCTCCAATGACGTCCCCAATCGCATAAATATGGCGTTCTTTTGTTTGAAAATAATCGTTGACTTGAATGACCCCCTGATTCACTTGAATATCGGTGTTTTCCAAACCGATATCTTCAATGTTCGCCTGACGGCCAACGCAAACCAGAATTTTTTCAGCTGAATACGCCAGTCGTTCCCCGTTTACTTCTACTTGGACCGTAGCCGTTGTCTTTTCTTTTTGAACCGTATCCGTGAGAATTTTGGCATTTGTTACAATTCGGATTCCTTTTTTCTTCAGCCTTATTTCCAATTCTCTTGAAATATCGTGATCTTCAGATGGAAGAAGACGGTTGGCATATTCGATGATCGTGACATCCGATCCAAAGTCCCTTAGCATCGAGGCCCATTCTATCCCGATCGCCCCTCCACCAACAATCAAAACGGAGGACGGAACATTGGATAACTCCAATGCTTCGTTGGAAGACAAAATAAAGTCCCCATCGATTTCCAAACCATTCAACGTCTTTGGCCGTGAACCAGTAGCGATGATGACATGTTTAGGAATCAAAATCTCGTTTTCATTCCCATCGTTCATTTCAACGGAAATCGTCCCGGCAACCGGAGCAAAAATGGAAGGGCCTAAAATCCGTCCGACCCCATGATACAGATCAATTTTTCCTTTTTTCATTAACTGTTGAACGCCACGATGCAGCTGATCCACAATCCGTTGCTTACGTATTTGTACTTTTTGAAAATCGAGTTTAATTTCTTTGGCAAGTATGCCATATTCTTCACCGTTTTTTGTTTGCGCAAAAACTTCCGCGCTTCTCAAAAGGGATTTGCTTGGAATACATCCTTTATGAAGGCAAGTGCCTCCAAGTTTTTCTTTTTCGACAACCGCGGTCTTCAATCCAAGTTGGGAAGCCCGTATGGCTGCTACGTATCCACCAGTCCCTCCTCCTAAAATCACGATGTCATATTCTTTTGCCATCAGGAAATCCTCCTTATCAAAACCAAATTGGCCGCTGATTCACGTTCTTTCTATAGAAAGGATCGATTTTTTCCGTTATGGAATATGGTTGTTACAAATTCTGCCCATATGGCTGCCTTTTTAAATCCCTTAGCGACGGCGATTGAGTATATGTTTGCTGTTGGTTAAAAATTGGCTCCGAAAATGGCGGATTTTTTCAATTCTTTCTTCTGCCATACGGTCGGCCGCTATATAAGTCGGAATCCCGTCTCTTTTAGAAATTTCGAATACCTTTTCAATGTTTTGATAAATTTGTTCTACTTTTTTTAATGCGCGTTCGCGGTTGTAGCCGTAAAGTTCATCGGCAACATTGATTACTCCACCGGCATTAATCACATAATCCGGAGCATAAACAATGCCCATTTCATATAACATATCCCCGTGTTTCGCCTCTTTTAGTTGATTATTGGCAGAACCAGCGATGACTTTCGCTTTCAATTGCGGAATGGTTTCATCGTTCAGAATGGCACCAAGGGCGCAAGGCGAAAAGATGTCCGCTTCTACAGAATAGATGTCATTTGGATCAACCGCTTCCGCCCCAAACTCTTGAACAATGCGTTGAACCGGTTCTTTATGAATATCCGTTACTATCAAACGCGCCCGTTCTTCATGAAGATATTTGCATAAATGATAAGCAACATTTCCTGCTCCTTGCACCGCTATGGTTAATCCCTCTAATGAGTCTGATCCAAATGCTTCTTTTGCCGCTGCCTTCATTCCGACATAACAGCCGTACGCTGTAACGGGAGAGGGGTTTCCTGAAGACCCGAAAGCAGGTGAAATGCCAGTGACAAAATCGGTCTCTTCGTGAATGATATCCATATCCGCTACCGTTGTGCCGACATCTTCCGCGGTAATGTAACGCCCGTTTAAACCTTGAATAAATCGTCCGAGCGCACGAAACATTTCTTCATTTTTATCTTTATGAGGATCGCCAATAATGACTGTTTTTCCTCCGCCCAAATTCAATCCTGCTGCTGCATTTTTATATGTCATGCCTCTTGCCAATCGAAGGGCGTCTTCGATTGCCGCTTCTTCCGATTCATAAGTCCACATTCTCGTTCCGCCGAGGGCAGGTCCCAACGTCGTGTCATGTATGGCAATAATAGCTTTTAGCCCTGAATTTTGATCTTGGCAAAACAATAGCTGCTCATAATCGTATTTTTCCATATAGCGAAATATTTCCATTCTCTATTCCTCCCTCATGATGCTGAATCCATTATAAGCTAAAGGACAAAAACATACTACTTGTCGTCTTTGTCGTCCCTACATGGGAATGCAGGATTTCCTGACTATCATTCCATTGCTCGTGTATAAGCATAAACAGTAGTGATCGAGAATAAGATCCGACAAAGGATATCGTACGAATCACCGAAATCGTAGCATCGCTCATGGTTAATTCCATTTTTTACTGTCTGAATGAGCGCAAAAAAGAAAGACGATTCCTGCTCTATTTTCTAACTTTCTTCATTCATTGTCATGCAAAATGGATGCCAATAAGAAAAAATCGTTTTTCCAGTCGTCCTTTCCCCTTGATTTTGCCGTTTCTTGCAAAAGTGTCATCATTTGCATGCAAATTATTGCAGTTTGTACTTTGCAATTTTGTAATACAAATTACGAATGGAAATTCCTAACCTTTTCGCAGCTTCGGTTTTGTTTCCTTCCGTCTGAATAAGCGTTTCTTGAATAATGTTTTTTTCATATTCATCCATCAAAGAAGATAGTGTTGTCCCTTCTTTTAAGCCATGAATCGGGGATTCAAGAGGATATTCTTTTGGCTGGGATTGCAAAAAGAATAAATGATCGACATCCATCATCGTCTCATGATAATTCATAAAAATCACAGCTCTTCCCAATACGTTTTCTAGTTCTCTTACATTCCCTGGCCAGTCATAATCCATTAACTTTTTCATTGCTTCCGAAGAAATTCTTTCCACATTTCGTCCGTAATCTTGGTTGATTTTTGCCAGCAAGTATCGGCAAAGCAATGGAATATCCGTCTTCCTTCGGCGCAAAGGAGGGATTTGAATGGGCATTCGATTTAAACGATAATATAAATCTTCCCTGAATGTTCCTTCCGCAATGCCTTTTTCTAAAGAAACGTTTGTCGCGGCAATCACCCGAACATTAATGGGAATAGGTTTTGTGCCGCCTACACGAACAATTTCTTGTTCTTGAAGAACTCTCAATAATTTGGCTTGTGTATTCGGGCTTAATTCTCCAACTTCATCCAGAAAAATGCTGCCGTTATTTGCTTCTTCAAACAGTCCAATCTTGCCCCCTCTTTTCGCACCGGAAAAAGCCCCTTCTTCGTAACCAAATAATTCACTTTCCAACAACGTATCCGATATCGCAGCGCAATTCACGCGGACAAATTTATTGTAGCGGCGATCACTGGCATTATGTATGGCGTGGGCAAACAATTCCTTTCCTGTGCCCGACTCCCCTCTTAATAGTACGGTAGCAGGGGTATTCGCACCTAGCTTGGCCTGTTCAATCGCGAATTTGATTTCTTCTGATTCACCCACTATGTCTTCAAACGTATATTTCGCTTCCAACGTACGAATAATTTGTCTAGCCCGATTCAATTCTTGAGTCAACGCCTGTATTTCTGAAACATCATGGATCACACCGACGCTTCCTTTCAGTGTGCCATTGACAATAATAGGCGCTACATTCACCACCACTTCTTTCCGTTTCGGACCAACCTTCATTTTCACTCCTCGAACCGGTTTACGTTTCTCCAATACCTCCATATGGACGCTTTCCCCTTCGGATATGTCCGCATTGGCCGGTTTTCCGATCACCTGTTCTTCCGTTAAACCCGTGATTCTTGTGTAGGCAGGATTGATTAAAATGCCTCTTCCTTTTTCATCCACTACGGAAATGGCATCGTCGCTTGAATGGATAATCGCTTCGAGCATGGTTTGAACTTCTTTTAAATTGGTGATCTCTTCGGCGAGGTTCAGTACTTCCGTAATATCCCGAAAGACGGCGAACGCTCCCATCATATTTTGATTTTCGTCCATCATCGGTATTCGCGTCGTAATAATTTTCAAGCCGTTCGCCAATACTTGTTCTTGATTGACTTCCGCTTTTTTTGTCCTTAAAATACGAGGAAGCCGGCTTGTGGGGATGATTTGCCGTACGGGAGTGCCTATCGCTTGTTCTTTTTTGATTCCGATGATTCGTTCCGCGCTTTTATTATAGAGAATTTTTTCGCGAAGATCAATTCCGACCATTCCTTCATCTGTGGAATCAAAAATGACATTATGCTTATTTTGTTCATTTTTCAGCTGGAGAATGAGCGATTCTTTTTCTTGCAACAGACGGGCCATCATATGGGCGATATTGCCGGGAATCAAGACCGTTTGCTTTCCGCACACTTCTTTCATCTCTTGAAATACCTTTTCATCCCCTGTCACTTCGACAGCCATTCCGATTTCATCCGTTAAAAGCGGCTTCCAATCGGATTCTGTCCGTATCCCCATCTTTCTGGCCAATTTCATGCCCGGAGCATTCTCATGGATATCGACAATGGCCGCTATTTGAAACAGCGCTGTTTCCCGAAGAAATTTTAAGATCGTCATTCCGCCTCTTCCTGCACCGACAATTAACACCTTTTGCAATGTCGCTTCACCACGCTTTGAGAGGTTTTTCATCTTTTACATTTTAATGGAAAATATCCGCTTGACAATTTCGAAAAGTTGGATACTATTTGGTCATACGGACAAAAAGGGGAGAAAGTCATGGCTCGTATTTTTGCGCTATTAATATTGGTCATTCCCGCGCTTCTCGCGGGTCTGGGAATAAAGTGGATGAGAGATACGGTATTCGGTATTCTACACCCGCCCTTTCTTTCTTTATGGCTGCAATTTCTTATCGGCTTTTTACTGTTTGGAGCCGGGCTTTCGTTTGTAGGGGGTTTTGTTTTTTACCGCGACCGTAAAAGAAACAAAGTACAAAAACGATTCCAAAAAAGATAAAAAGAATGGATTCATGAATGACCATCTTGCTCTTCGTGTTCGCAAAATGGATTTTGCTTGAAAAGATTGTCCACAAACAAGATTAGCGGCTTCAAGGGAATGTTTCCCTCGAAGCCGTTTCATTTAACTGATCTAATCCATTTCCATTGAGTATATAAAATATCCACATTGTCGTTCTTTTTATGATGAAAACGATTGGCCATCACTTTGCCGCAGCCGGAGTGCTTTCTTCGGTTCGTCCGTGATAATGGCGTCACACCCCATCGCAAAAAGGCGTTTCATGTCTTTCTCACGGTTAACGGTATAAGGACGTACTTTAATTCCATTTTGACGGGACATTTGAACGATTTCTTCCGTTAATGTCTGATAATGGGGATGAATGGCTCTTGCATGTAATCCTTTCGCATAGACCCACGGTAAATATATCCCGTAGGAATACAAAAGGGCCGTTTCCACATCGGGCGCCAGCCGATAACAATGAACGATCGAGTAATGATTAAAAGAAGAAAGAATCACTCGTTTTTCAAATCCATAGCGGCGGATGAATGCAATGACTTTTTCCTCTAAATGGAATTGCTGAAATTCGTGGCTTTTTATTTCTACATTGCAAATCAAATGATTTCCGGCCAACCAGTCAAACACTTCTTTTAACGTTGGAATTCGCACTTTTTCGTTCTGTTTTTTAAAAATATAGTGTGCGTTCAATTGCTGCAGTTCGCTCAACGTGTAATCTTTTACATACCCTTTTCCATTGGTGGTACGATCCACCTTTTCATCATGAATAACCACTACTTCGCCGTCTTTTGTCAATTGCACATCTAATTCGATTCCATCAGCACCGCATTTTTCCGCTTCTTGAAAAGCCGACATTGTATTTTCCGGCTCAATGCTGGAAAACCCTCTATGGGCAAATATGAGAGTCACGACCCACTCATCCCCTTAATCCATTTTTCCTTTGAAACAAAAAAGAACATTCTTTCAGAGGCTTACCATTTGACCAAAAAAGAATGTTCATACATAAAAATGAAAGAAGTCTTTAACCGCCGCGTAAAAATGGATCAGACGTTGCCACGATCGTTAAAATGATCGTCCAAATAATATTTAAGAAGCTTTATGCTCAAGTCTCAGCTTATCGGCTACCATCGCGATAAACTCACTGTTCGTAGGTTTTGCTTTTGACATGCTCACCGTATAACCAAATAAAGAAGAAATGGATTCTATATTTCCACGGCTCCAAGCAACTTCGATGGCATGACGGATCGCCCGCTCCACTCGGCTTGCGGTCGTATTGTATTTCTTAGCGATATCCGGATACAGGATTTTGGTAATGGATCCCAGCAGTTCAATGTCGTTGTACACCATTGCGATGGCTTCGCGCAAATATAAATAGCCTTTAATATGAGCTGGAACACCAATTTCATGAATAATGCTCGTAATGCTTGCATCTAAATTTTTCGGCTTTTGCTCGGAGGCCATTCGGGAAAAATGAGTGGATTTTTTTAGAATCGATGGTGCTGCTCCGCTTACTTGACGAATATGGCTGATCAAATTCTCCATATCAAAAGGCTTTAAAATAAAATAAGAAGCTCCTAATTCAACAGCTTTTTTCGTCACATCTTCTTGTCCAAAAGCTGTTAGCATAATGACATTCGGCGTTTTTTCCAAAGGATTCTCCCTGATACTTTCCAGTACAGCCAATCCATCAAAATGAGGCATGATAATATCCAATATTAACACATCGGGAGCCGTTCTTGGGAGCATTTCCAAGCAATCATGTCCATTGTAAGCAACCCCCGCTACTTCCATATCTTCTTGAGAAGAAATAGCGTCTACCAACAAATTCACCAATTCGCGATTATCGTCAACAACAGCCACTTTTATTTTTTTCACTACAGGTTTCCTCCTCAATCCTGATTTCTCTCTTTTATATTTCTCATTATATTCATTCTCTGAATTATTTTTTCGACAAATCCAAAAAAAATCCTTTAAGTTTTCAAATTTTTAATGAAGATTTTAGCAATTTTCGTTTTCGGAAAGAAAAAACCAGGTGGATTGCTCCATCTGGTTTTTAACTTGCTGCTTTTTTATTTTTATTTCCGTAAATATCGATCCCCGCTTCATGCAACATCCATTCAATGTGAACGCCATAGCCGGAAGTTGGATCGTTGACAAAAACATGGGTTACGGCACCCACAATTTTTCCATCTTGTATAATGGGGCTCCCGCTCATCCCTTGAACAATTCCGCCTGTTTTATCGAGTAGTCTCGGGTCGGTTATTTTGATCACCATTCCTTTGGTAGCGGGATATTTTTGCGGAATCGTGCTGACAATTTCAATATCATAAGACTCCACTTTTTCACCATTTAAAACCGTCAATATTTTAGCTGGTCCTTCTTTTACTTGATAAGATAAAGCCACTGGCATCGGCTTGTTTAATACTCCATTCGAGATATTTTGGTTTAATTTGCCGAAAATGCCAAATGAGCTGTTTTTGCGAATATCGCCGATCGTTTGGCGATCTTCTGAAAACTGGGCTAACTTTTCTCCAGGATCGCCATGACGTCCTTTTTCAATAGAAGTCACGGTCGATCGTACAATATTGCCATCATGAACAAGGATCGGTTTTTTTGTATCCATATCGGAAATGACATGACCCAAAGCGCCATATTTTTTTGTTTTTGGATCATAAAAGGTCATCGTACCGATCCCTGCTGCTGAATCTCGGATATAAAGCCCCAGTTTGTAGGTATTTTCGTTTTTGTCTTTTAGTGGAAGAAGTTTTGTTTTGATTTTTTGGTTATCTCTTATCACTATGACTTCCAGCGGCTTTTTTTCAATGCCGGCGTGCTTTACTAATCGAGAAATATCGTTTAATTTTTCTACGGGGTGACCATTGATTTCCGTTATAATGTCACCGACTCGAATGCCGGCTTCCTCACCCGGAGATTTTTTCCCAGATGCAGAATCTACCAAGTGATGACCTACGACGAGGACGCCTAGCGAATTTAATTTTACCCCTATCGATTGGCCGCCGGGTATGATTTTAATGTTTTTGACTACTCGTATATCCACTTTTTTCATTGGAAATCCTGCATATTCCAGCAATACTTCTTCTTTTCCTATATCCTTTCCTTTTATAGAAAACGCACTTTTTCGATTATGAACATCAACATGGTCCTTTGAAGAAGCAAATGCACTCACTGCTTGAGATTTGCCGAAAGAAATTTGTTCTCCTTCTGGCAATGATATCGATTTTGGTATGGACATGTATTTTTCAACAGGCTGACACACCAAAGCCATGATCAAAGAAACAAGGAGAATTCCACCAATTATTTTCCTTAGACGATCCAAACTCATCTTTTCACTCTCCTCGCTTCTTATTAGGCTACACTTTTAATTTGACCTTTCCGGAATGGATTTATAACTGTGTAAACAGCAAAAAGCTATCCAATTTAGGATAGCTTTTCAAACTTGTTTAATGGATTTGGCCAAGTCAAGCAGTTCCTTTGCATGCTGCTTCGTCAAAGTGGTCATTTCTACTCCCGAAATCATCCGGCCGATCTCTTTTACTTTTTCTTCATATTCCAACGGTTTGACAGACGTTCTAGTCCGTCCTTCGTCGGTCTCTTTGGAAATATATAAATGAGTGTCCGCCATGGCCGCAACCTGCGGCAGATGAGAAATGCACAGAACTTGGGATTGAACAGATACTTGATAAATTTTTTCGCCGATCGCCTGTGCGACGCGGCCGCTAACCCCTGTATCCACTTCATCAAATATGATGGAAGTAACCCCTTGGTGGCTGGAGAAAATCGTTTTCAACGCCAGCATAATCCGCGACAATTCTCCTCCAGAAGCCACTTTTGCTAAAGGTTTCAAGGGTTCGCCCGGATTGGTTGAAATATAAAATTCCACTTGATCGATCCCGTCTTTATGGAATGTGTCTTCTTCCACAGGTAGGAATCGAATTTCAAATACAGTCTTGTCCATATAAAGCTGTTTTAATTCGTGGTGAATCGCTTCAGTCAGTGTTTCTGCCCATTTTTTGCGCAAATTGCTCAAGTTTTTCGCTTCCAATAACAGATCTTGTTTGATGGACGCTAATTTTTTTTCCAAATCCTCGAGCCTGGTTTCTTTATGGGTTAAAGTTTCGATCTCTTCTTCTATTTTGGCCCCGTACTCCAAAATCTCTTCAATGCTTTGTCCGTATTTTCTTTTCAGAAGATTGATTTCATTCAATCGGGCTTCAATTTCATTTAATCTGTTAGGATCAAATTCGATCGTATCCATTTCTCCGCTGATTTGCCTTGCAGCGTCTTCCAGCATATAATAAGCGTTTGACACATTTTTATAAACGGGTTCGTATTCACTATCCAGTTCAGCAGCTGTCTCTAAATAGCTCATGACAAGGCCGACCCAATCGAGTCCTTTTCCTTCCCCTTGCAGGCCATCGTAGCTTGTCGTAATGGCTTCATATAACTTTTCATAATTGGAAAGTTTTCGTTTTTCATTCAGTAGCTTTTCATCTTCATTCAGCTGCAAGTCAGCGCTTTGAATTTCATTCAGTTGGAATTGAATGAGATCGAGTCGATGAGCCATCTCTTGTTCATTCTCGCTTAATTGGCTAATTCTTTGTTTTGTTTTTACGTATTGCTCATACAGCTCTTGATAGCTCATCTTGGCTTTCTCCAATTCTTTGCCTGCAAATTCGTCCAGCAATTGCAAATGGAGAGCGGGATTTAACAGTTCTTGATGCTCATGCTGACCATGAATATCGACGAGGGAGGCGCCAATCTCCCTCAAAATGGATATCGTGACCAGCTTCCCATTAATTCGGCAGACACTTTTTCCAGAAGTCGAAATCTCACGGCGAAGTACAATCATTCCATCTTCAATGTCGATTCCCAATTCCTCTGCTTTTTGATAACAAGGATGATCGGGATTATCCAGCAAAAACAACCCTTCAATTTCTGCCTTTTTTTCTCCGTGCCGGACAAACTCAGCAGAACCTCTTCCGCCTATCAACAGCGAAATGGCATCAATAATAATCGATTTACCGGCCCCAGTTTCACCGGTTAAAACCGTCAATCCTTTATCGAGGGAGAGGGAAAGTTCATCGATAATGGCAAAATTGTGGATGGATAGTTCTTGCAGCAATTACATCCCTCCAAACCTGTTATTACAGCATTTCCAGAAATCGTTTTTTCAGCAACTCTGTATGTTCCGGTTCTCTGCAAATAATTAAGCAAGTGTCGTCGCCGCAGATGGTTCCCAAAATTTCTTCCCAATCTAAATTATCAAGCAGGGCTCCTACAGCATGAGCATTGCCAGGGAGCGTTTTCAACACCACAAAATGCCCTGCGGAATCAATGCTGACAAAAGCGTCAAGCAAAGCTCTTTTCAATTTTTGCAACGGATTAAAACGCTGATCAGCCGGAAGACTGTATTTGTATCTGCCATCCGGCAATGGCACTTTGACAAGGTGCAATTCTTTTATATCTCTGGAAACAGTCGCCTGCGTAACATTAAATCCTGCTTTTCGCAAATATTCAACAAGCTCGTCTTGCGTCTCAATATCATGATGTGCAATAAATTCGCGAATTTTAATATGGCGTTGTCCTTTATTCATGTATAACACCCCATAAACTTTGTATAAACATGCTTGTTTATACATTTATCATATATTAAATGAACGAGGAAGTATAGTCATAGTTCTTCGCCCGGGCACCCGGGTCTGCCGCGTTCTTTTCAAAAGCCGATGCCGAGAATCTGTATTGTAGTATCTCCTATTGTGTAAAACAAATATGCGAAAACAAAAAGAAAAACGGCCTACCATTAAAGAGCCGCCATTACATTGAAAAGGAGACCCGGCCGCCTCCCGGAAGCAAGGCAATTCCGTCCGTCTCCTGTTTTTAAGATGGATCTTTCGATTTTTTGAACTGCTCATGAGCTTCTTTTACGATCGATTCAATCGAAAAAGGATATTTTTGATCCTCTTGCTCGATCGATCGGCTCTCTCCCGGCCAAAAAAGATGGAGCAAAAATTCAATATTTCCGTCTCCTCCTGTAATGGGAGAGTACGATAAATTTTTGACTATATATCCTTCTTTGGCAGCAAAATCGATTGTTTGTTTGATTACTTCTTGATGAACGCGAGGATCACGAACGATTCCTTTTTTTCCTACTTGTTCCCTTCCCGCTTCAAACTGCGGTTTAATTAAGGCAATGCAATCACTGGAAGGCACCAGCACTTTTTTCAACACCGGAAAAATCAATCGCAATGAGATAAATGAAACATCAATGGTAGCAAAATTAGGCAAGCCTTTTGTAAAATTTTCCGGCTGTACATAGCGAAAATTAGTACGTTCCATGACCACTACGCGTTCATCTTTTCTCAATTTCCACGCTAATTGATTATATCCGACGTCCAATGCATACGACATTTTTGCTCCGTTTTGAAGAGCACAATCCGTAAATCCTCCGGTAGAAGCTCCGATATCCAATAAAATTTTTCCTTTTATATCCACATCAAATTCTTTTAACGCTTTTTCTAGCTTTAAACCTCCACGGCTTACATATGGCAACGGATTTCCCTTTATTTCTAAAGGAATGTCCTCTGGAACCTTATCTCCCGGTTTTTCAAGCCTAGTCTCGTTGGAGAAAACGGTTCCCGCCATGATCGCTCTTTTTGCTTTTTCTCTTGTCTCTATTAATCCTCTTTCCACAAGTAGCACATCTAGTCGCTGTTTTTTTACTTTCATAATCAAGCCCTTTTCTTTTTTTCTGGAATGATGGAATGAAGAATCTTCACTGCATGTTCAAAAGTAAGATCCATTTCTTCCAGCAACTTGTTGACACTGCCATGTTCAATAAAACGGTCCGGTATTCCCATGCGTTCAATGACGGTATGGTGGAAACCACGGTCGTGAGCAAATTCCATCACCGCGCTTCCAAATCCCCCTTGAAGAACCGCTTCTTCGATCGTGAGAATAGGGATGTTTTCCTTTAAAATCGAGAGCAGCATCTCTTCATCAAGCGGCTTAATAAAGCGGGCATTGATCACTTTGACAGACTGCCCCTGCTTCTCCAATTCTTTCGCTGCCTCCAATGCCATAGGAATGGTCGTGCCAAAAGTAAGAATAGCCGCATCTTTGCCCTCTTTCAACACTTCCCATGTTCCAATCGGAATGGCTGTAAATTCCTCGTCCATTGGTACGCCTAGCCCGTTTCCGCGGGGGAATCTCATCGCAATGGGGCCATCATCATATTGCAACGCGGTATACACCATGTTTTGGCCTTCATTTTCGTCCTTTGGCATCATTAAAACAAGATTAGGCAAGCTCCTTAAAAAGGCAATATCAAAGACGCCTTGATGCGTTTCCCCGTCTGCGCCCACAAGTCCGGCGCGGTCAATACCAATGAACACATTCAAATTAGGACGGCATATATCATGGACTACCTGGTCATATGCTCTTTGCAAAAAGGTGGAATATATAGCTAAATAAGGTTTCATGCCTTGTGTAGCCAAACCGGCGGCCATAGTGGCTGCATGCTGCTCTGCAATTCCAACATCAAACATCCGATCCGGAAATTCTTCGGCAAACCCAAGCAATTTCGATCCGACCGGCATTGCCGGAGTAATCGCTACAATTCGTTTGTCCCTTCTGGCCAATTTTCGGACGGTTTCACTGACCACTGCACTCCAAGCCGGAGGAGCATCTACCGGTTTGATGATATCCCCTGTTTCAATCTTATATGGTCCGGTTCCATGCCATGTTCCTTTTCTGTCCGACTCGGCAGGCTGGTACCCTTTCCCTTTTTTCGTAATGACGTGAAGAAGCACAGGTCCCTTTGTTTTTTTGGCATACTGAATATTTTCAATCAATTCATGAAAATCGTGGCCGTTAATCGGACCAAAATATTTGAACCCTAGTTCTTCAAAAAAAACGCCATTGACAACCAGGTATTTTAGGCTATCTTTTAACCTCTCAGCCGTTTGGGCAATCTTTCCGCCTACAGCCGGAATTTTTTTCAATAATTGTTCTAATTCATCCTTCACTCGATTATATTTCCCCGCTGTTCGCAATCTGCCCAACATACTGTGAAGAGCGCCTACATTTGGAGCGATCGACATTTCATTGTCATTTAAGACGACGATCATGTCTTTTTTTTCGTGACCAATATGATTCAGCGCCTCTAATGCCATTCCTCCTGTTAACGCTCCGTCTCCAATAACGGGTACAATATAAGACGATTCATTTTTTAAATCTCTGGCAATGGCCATTCCCATCGCTGCAGATAACGAAGTGGAGCTATGGCCCGTTTCCCAAACATCATGTTCACTTTCAGAATGCTTTGGAAAACCAGAGAGGCCTTTATATTGGCGAAGCGTATCAAATTGATCGGCACGTCCCGTCAAAATTTTATGGACATAAGACTGGTGGCCGACGTCCCATAGAATTTTGTCCTGTGGACTTTGAAAACAACGATGGAGCGCAATGGTTAACTCCACAACCCCGAGATTGGGTCCGATATGCCCGCCTGTTTTAGAAAGTTTTTCGATCAGGAATTGACGTATATCAGCACTTAATGCTTCTAATTCTTGTATGCTTAAATTTCGTAAAAAAGAAGGGTCTTTTATTGATAATAGATCCAAGAGGATCACTCGCTTTCATTCTGTTCAGATTTCAATGATTCTGCTTAAACAGGCATTAAGACCGCTTCCTAAACATTGGAAGAAGCCATTTGTTTAGGAGCACTTGCCTCAAAAACTCAATGCAATAAATCTCAATACATCGAACGGAAAGCACAAGAACGTTGGGCAAAAACGCTCACACCTTTATGACAGCAGCTCTTTTCTTCGACCGCTTAAACGTCCGCATCATCCCGATATTCAAATCGGGCTTTTCAGCTGCCGTCTTTTCCTAAAGCTTCCGTCCACTAAGCCTTATCCGCTTTTTTGCGTATGAGAAACTTCATTTTTCGGCAGTGCCTCTATTGATTGATATGACTGGAACCTGAGCGAATAAACAGCATCTCGATGATGCCAATGTCACTTTGTATTTGATCATATCACAAAACGAATGACCCCACAAACCATTTTGAGAGATAGTGTAACCCTTTATCCAGAGACTCGAATCTCCATTGAAAAACAATGTAGACTAACCGTATATACCCGATTGGTTCGACTCATCATCAGAGAAGGATGCAAACACTCCCGATGATGGAAATTTCACGTCATTAGCTGTCCCTGGTGGCAATCATTAGGGCAATATCTTTTAAAAGAGCTGTCTCAATGTCTAAACGGTTCAACTCTTCTATCGCTTGATCGACATGTTCTTTTAATTTTTCTCTCGCCCCTCTAACGGTTAATAAAGCCGGATACGTATTTTTGTGGTTCGCTATATCACTTCCGACTCTTTTTCCGAGTTTTTCTTCTGAGCCGACTATGTCCAATATATCATCTTGAATTTGAAACGCAATTCCGATGTGGTAGGCATATTTTTCGAAAATAGCCAATTCTGCTTCCGTTGCCCCGCCGATCAAAGCCCCGGCTCTTACGCTAAAGGCAATCAATCGCCCAGTTTTATTTCTATGAACGGCTTCTAGTTCCTCTAAAGTAAGAGCTTTTTTTTCACCTTCCATATCTGCGACTTGTCCTGCTACCATTCCTTCCGGTCCTGCCGCTTTAGCCAATTGCTCTATGATAGCCACTTTTTCTTTTTCATACAAGTCAGGTGATTGAGCGATAATTTGAAAAGCGTACGTCAATAGCGCATCTCCTGCCAAAATAGCGTTTGCCTCTCCGTAAACTTTATGGTTCGTCGGTTTTCCGCGGCGCAAATCGTCATCATCCATACTTGGCAAGTCGTCATGGATTAAAGAATAAGTATGAATCATTTCGAGAGCGGCTGCTGCATCCATTCCCCTTTCAGGGTCTTTCCCAAAACTGTTAATAGCAGCAAATAAAAGAACCGGACGTATTCTTTTTCCGCCCGCCTGTAAAGAATAATCCATTGCTTCTTTTAAAACGGGAGGAGAGTCCAAAGAGGAAATATAAAATCTTAATTTCTGTTCTATTTTTTGTTTGTATTCTTTCATAAAATCGGCCAACGTAGATTGGGACAATGTCTTCTACTCCTCCTCTTGAATACGAAATTCTCTTTCGCCTTCTTCAGTCATGAGCTTTGCTACCTGTTCTTCCGCATCTTGCAATTTATCATGGCAAAGCTTAGAAAGTTCCATACCTTTTTTATAGATTGAAATCGCTTCTTCCAATGGAACATTTCCTTCTTCCAGCTTTCTCACAATGTCCTCCAATTGTTCCATCGCTTGTTCAAATGATAGTTCCTGCTCAATTGCCATTATGATCCCTCCTTACTTCCGTTACTCGGCAATCCAATTGACCGTCTGAAAGACGGATTTGAATATTGTCTCCTCGATCCACTTGTTCGGTGCTTTTGATGACCGTTTGATCTTCCGAAAACACAACGCCATAACCTCTTTCCATAATTTTCATAGGATTGAGGGCGCTAAAAACCGATAAAGTATTTCCCAGCTTTTTCTTATGCTCATTCAAATAGCGAACCATTTGTTTGTGAAGCTCAAGCTGCTGATGTTCTACATTTTCTGAAGCTAGTTGAATTCGTTTTCCCGGATGATGTTTGAATAGTTGTTTGCTCAAATAAGAATAATAATCTTGCAAACGATGAAACTGAAATCTCTGTTCCCTTATTAATTTTTCCGTCAGCCTGTCCACTTTCTCCATTTTCTGAACGTATATCGATGCCGGATTGCGCAAAACATAGGAATCCTTCACCGCTTCATAACGTTTTCGTTCTCTATTTACTTTTTCAGAAACGGCCCGAATCAAGCGCATTTTTTTCGTCAACACTTTCTCCAATACGTCCTCTATTTGCGGTACGGCCAATTCAGCGGCTCCCGTTGGCGTCGGCGCTCTCATATCGGCAACGAAATCCGCGATGGTGAAATCCGTTTCATGTCCGACAGCGGATATAACCGGGATACGAGAATGGTGAATGGCTCTGGCCACCACTTCTTCATTGAATGCCCATAGCTCTTCGATCGATCCACCGCCACGGCCAACGATCAGAACATCAATCTCTTCATTGCGATTCGCTTCAGCAATGGCTTTTGCCACAGAACTAGCGGCATTTTCTCCTTGAACAAGCGCCGGATAAACATATACTTTAGTGATGGGAAATCGTCTTTTAATGGTCGTTATAATATCACGAATGGCGGCTCCCGTCGGAGAAGTAACGACTCCAACAGCCGCAGGAAATGACGGGATTTTTTTCTTTATTTCCGGACGAAAGAGGCCTTCTTTCTCCAATTTTTCTTTCAATTGTTCAAATGCCAGAAACAATTCGCCAATCCCGTCCGGCTGCATTTCCTTGACATAAATTTGATACTGGCCGCTCGCTTCATATACCGTGATTTCCCCTTTAACTAACACTTGCATGCCATTTTCAGGTTGAAATTTTAATCGTCTATTCATCGTGGAAAACATCACGGCCAAAATTCTCGCCTGGTCGTCCTTTAACGTAAAATACATATGTCCGCTCGTATGCTGTTTGAAATTGGAAATTTCACCTTTTACCATGACGTTTCGAAGGTACGGATCCGCATCGAATTTTCTTTTGAGATATTTCGTTAATGCCTTCACCGTTAAATACGCTGGCTGATTCATAAAAAATCACCTTTTCGTCTTTTTCCCGGCTACGGCTGCCGGAATGTCATAAGAAAAGCTGCATTCCACGCCAATCGCTGGAAGGCAGCCTTCTTTTTTATTATTGTACTATGAATCAATTGGAAATGCGATCTTTTACCGTTCTTTTGGCTGATTGAACCGTATTGTAAAGCAACATCGTAATCGTCATCGGTCCAACTCCGCCAGGCACAGGAGTAATGAAGCTTGCTTTTTCTCGAACGGATTCAAAGTCAACGTCCCCGCAAAGCTTTCCGTTTTCGTCGCGGTTCATACCGACATCAATGATGACAGCCCCTTCTTTCACATCTTCTGCTTTTAAAAATTTCGCTTTTCCAACTGCCGCTATGATGATATCGGCTTGTTTCGTATGATACGAAAGATCTTCTGTTTTAGAATGACAATAAGTGACAGTCGCATTACGCTGAAGTAATAAAAGTCCGGCAGGCTTTCCAACAATGTTGCTCCGTCCAATGACAACTGCCCGTTTTCCTTGCAAATCGATCTGTTCCCTTTCCAGCAGTTTCATAATGCCATATGGGGTACACGGCAAAAACCCTTCTTTTCCTATTACCATTTTCCCAACGTTCACCGGATGAAACCCATCGACATCTTTTTCTGGAGAAATCGTGTCAATGACTTTTGATTCGGAAATGTGACCAGGAAGCGGCAGCTGAACAAGAATGCCATGAATTCGCTTATCCTCATTCAATTCGCGGATTTTATCGAGCAGCTCGGCTTCCGAAATGGCAGCAGGGTATTTATAAATTTCCGAATGAATGCCTACTTCCTTACAGCCTTTTTCTTTATTCCTTACATACGTATGGGATGCGGGATCATCTCCGACCAGTATCACGGCAAGACCCGGAACAACACCTTGCGCTTTTAATTCATTCACTTCTTTTTTTATTTCTTCACGAATTTCCTTTGCCGCCGCTTTCCCATCAATTAGTTTGCCTGCCAATGCTTTTCGCCTCCTATTTATTCTCTAGCGACTTTTTAATTCTTGATAAAACACCGTTAATAAATTTTCCTGAACGTTCGTCTCCAAATCGTTTGCCGATTTCTACTGCCTCATTGATTGCCACATTGGCAGGAACATCTTCCCGATATTTCATTTCGTAGACAGCCAATCTTAAAATATTGCGGTCGACTTTTGCCAAGCGGTCAAATGACCAATTTTCCAAATGCTGTTTAATGCAGTCATCTATTTCATCCAGATGTTCATATGTACCGAGTACACATTGATGCACATAACTGTCGTCCACTTCTTCAGGGACTACATTTCGGATAGCTTCCGCTGGATCCGCACCGCTTACATCGATCTGATATAACGCTTGCAGACTTTTTTCGCGCGCTTCTCTTCTGTTCATTCGTGTTCTCCTTCTTTTTATGTATTTCTTGCTGGTATTATATCAAGACAATCAAAAATGAGAAAAGAAGTTCCGATCAATTAAGCAACCATTTGCATAACGGCACGTACAAAAAGAGGCCGACCCAAAAAGACCCGCCCCTCCTTATCATTCAAGAGTTGTTGTCTTTATCCAGACAAAGATGAGGAGGGACATGATCCTCGGCATGGGGTCAGCTATTTTTACACTTCTTGTTCAATTTCGCCGTCATTCGTTTTCGTTTCAAATTGTACTCCTACAATATGGACATTTACTTCATCAGCCTCAAGCGATGTCATATTGAGCAGCGCCTGGCGAATACTGTCTTGAACTTTTTGAGCTACAGACGGGATGGAGATGCCAAAATGGACGACACAATAGACGTCCACCTTCATGCTTTCGTCTGTCAACTCTACTTTTACACCTTTCCCATGGTTTTTCCGTCCTAAACGTTCCGCTACACCCGACGCAAAACTTCCGCGCATTTGAGCAACGCCCTCTACTTCAGAAGCGGCAATTCCGGCAATCACTTCAATGACTTCAGGCGCAATCTCTATTTTCCCCAGCTCATTTTCATCATTGTTCATTTCCAACAGTTGGTTATTTTCAACCATTTTCTGCACCTCCGGGCATATTATGTGTTCATCACATCATACATCTCAAGAAACTTTGTATTAAAGTCTCCTTCCACGAACTTTTCATGCGCTAATAATTTCAAATGAAACGGAATGGTTGTATGAACACCATCAATGACAAACTCGCTTAAAGCACGTTTCATCCGAGCGATCGCTTCTTCACGGGTATCGCCGTAAGCAATTAATTTGGCGATCATAGAATCGTAATAAGGAGGAATCATATAGCCTGGATACGCAGCGGAATCCACACGAACTCCAAGCCCTCCCGGCGGCAAATACATTTGGATTCTGCCCGGGGAAGGCATGAAATTTTTCTCAGGATTCTCTGCATTGATACGGCATTCAATCGCCCATCCATGAAAAGTCACGTCTTCTTGTTTAAGGGAAAGTTGTTCTCCAGAAGCGATACGAATTTGTTCTTTCACAAGATCAACGCCAGTAACCAGTTCTGTTACAGGATGCTCCACTTGAATCCGGGTATTCATTTCCATGAAATAAAATTGGCGGTTACGATAATCATAAATAAATTCTATCGTACCGGCTCCTGTATAATCAACCGCCTTTGCCGCTTTCACGGCCGCTTCTCCCATTTCTTTTCGAATTTCACCGTCTAAAGCAGGTGATGGAGATTCTTCTAACAATTTTTGCAGACGTCTTTGTATCGAACAATCCCGTTCACCTAAATGAATGACGTTGCCGTATTGGTCCGCCAAAATTTGGATTTCTACATGTCGGAAATCTTCAATGTATTTTTCGATGTATACACCGGGGTTGCCAAAAGCAGTAGCCGCTTCTTGTTGAGTAATATTGATTCCTTTTTCCAGATCCTGTGGATTTCTGGCGACGCGAATGCCTTTTCCGCCACCGCCTGCGGTTGCTTTTATAATCACAGGATAGCCAATTTCCTCAGCCAGTGATAGGGCTTCATCGATGTTTTTGATAATCCCATGAGATCCCGGAACGATTGGAACACCGGCTTTTTTCATCGTTTCTCTCGCTACATCTTTCGTTCCCATTTTAGAAATGGCTTCCGGTGAAGGGCCAACAAACGTGATATTGCATTCACGGCATAATTCTGCGAAATCGGCGTTTTCCGACAAAAATCCATATCCAGGGTGAATCGCATCACAGTTAGTCAAGGTGGCTACGCTGATGATATTCGTCATGTTCAAATAGCTTTCTTTTGATGTCTTTGGACCAACACAATAAGCTTCATCCGCAAGCTGGACATGGAGCGCTTCTTTATCTGCTTCCGAATAAATGGCGACAGTCTCTATACCTAATTCCCGACAAGCACGAATAATTCGGACCGCTATTTCCCCACGGTTCGCAACCAGTAGTTTTTTTATCATGCCGATCTCTCCTTATTCTGTTTTCACTAGAAACAACGGTTGCCCATATTCCACCAATTGTCCGTCTTTTACTAGCACTTCCACAATTTCTCCGTCTACTTCTGCCTCTATTTCATTAAATAACTTCATTGCTTCTATAATGCAAACCACTGTATTTTTCTGTACTTTTGATCCCACTTTTACATAAGGATCAGCGTCTGGAGACGGAGATTGATAAAACGTTCCTACCATTGGAGATGTAATTTTATGTAATGCTGAGTCCGTATTGGATGTTTCTGTTTTCTCTTGTGCCGTCTCTGTCGAAGCTTTTTCCAAAGCCGCCTGTTCTTTTGGCACCGCTACTTGGCCGGCAACAGGCTGCAGAGATGCTGCAGGTTGAACAGAAACAGGCTCTTGCTGTACATATGTAACACCGGCACGCTTTTTCATTTGGATTTTAGCGCCGTCTTCTTCGTATACAAACTCGTCAATGCTTGATTGATCGACAAGCTTAATTAGCTCCCTAATTTCTTGGACTTTCATTTTTAGCACCCTTTCTTAAATAATGACTAAATAATAAGCCTAATTAATAACATCATACGATAAGAATTTGTGAAAAGACAAGAACAGCTTTATTCATGTTTCCATGAATATTCCTATTTTAGCCGTTTTCCATGCAATAATAAAGATCTGGATTCTTTTTCTTCCTCCCGGACTTTTTCAGTTTTCGCCAAAATAAATGACAATCCTGCTTTTCGGAAAAGAAAAAATTCAAATACTTTTTTTCATAAGGCGATCATGTCCCACTCTTTGAAAACCACAAATACGTTGAAAAATCATTCAGCCCACAAATAAAACCTTGTCTCAAAATGAATGACAAGGCTCCATTCCATAACACGGAATATTCAGAAAACATTTGTTGTTTGAATCCCTTTTGGCTTCAATGAAATTCCTTCTTCATCCCTCGCTTTGAGGTCTTTTTCATACAATCCGAAAAACAAGTTCATAAGCAAAGATAGATGAATCAGGTGAGTGAAACCTCATACCCTCTCTCAAAAGCTTTTGAGAAATATCACTGATTTATCGTCCGCAGTTTTCCATTCCTATAGACTGTTCTTATACGCTATTTAGAAGGCTGGAATTCCACGGCAATTGGCAAATATTGATTATCCATTTCTTTTTCAACAAGGTGAATGATCTCGTTCGCATCTTTAGCGGAATGTTCATTCGATTTTACTGTAATTAATATTTGCTTTCCGTCATCGCGAACCAGCGCATCTTTATATCCTTTCGATTTGATCAGCGTTTCAAGAACATTTTCTTTTGTTGCCATTTCCGTCAGCTTTTCCATCTCGTCATAAGCTTTGTTTTTTTCTTCAGGAGACAAATCAGAGGAAGCTAATTTGTTGGTCAGCTCTTCCCGCAATTTACTGCGTTCATCTTGAATTTCCAGACGCAGAGCTTCGAATGCTTCATCCCCCGCAGATTTCGTAATGACTTCCACATTATGGTTTTTGGCCGATTTATCTTTTGCCGATTCATCCGCTGCTGGATTGGTTTGTTTTTGTTCTGCCAATTCTCCGCCGTTTTTCGGCTGTTCGGGAGAAGTAATGTAATATACCGATAGCACCACAACTAGGCTAAGCATGGTTAATAGCCATACAGTCTGTTTTTTTAAAAGCATTTTTCAGAATCCTCCTTCTATTTTTTAGGCATTACGGCCACTCTGTAGCTAGGAACATCCAATACCCTCGTAACCGCTTCAATAATCCATTTTTTGACTTCAATGTTTTCTGCTCCTTCCGCTACAACAAGAACCCCGCGTATTTTCGGTTTCATCGTTTCTACGACGAGCGGTTCATCCGTTTCACCTTTTTGCACCATCACCACGTCTTCTTCTTTTGTTTCATCTTGAATGGTTCTTTTCCCTCCTTGTTTATCCTTTTCTTCCGTTGTTTGCTTTTGGGTTTTCGTGTTTTTTTCCAATACTTTTTTTTCTGTTGCTTCTACATTTACGACAACCGTGACATTATTGACGCCCAGCATTTCATCAAGTGCTTCTTTTAGTTGATTTTCATACTGAGTTTCGTAATCTTGGATGTTTTTCGGCTTTGTTTTCTTATCTGTCGCAAAGGTTTCCACATCTTTTTGCGAAGGGGGCTGCACAGTTGTCGTAACTGCCTGATTTTTCTTGTTCCACATATCACTTGCGGCCATCAAGGCGGCTCCAATAACGGCGGCGACCACCAAAAACAGCAATTTGTTCTTTTTCTTATCGTTCTTCCCATCGCCTAGTTTTAGCGGGAGCCATTTTTTATCAGAACTGTTTTTAGAATCCATGCCTATCCGTCCCCTCTTCATCCAGTACCGCGATTTTTTCCGGATCCTCTCCCCACTGTTTGGCTAAAAAAGCAGCGATTTTTTTCTCTTCCTCATGCGGCTTTGAACTTCGAGAATCGTGAATGTCGATATTGACCTCTTGAACCGATTCCGTCATTCCATCTTTTGCGTCTTTTAAAACCACCTTGATTTTATTTATATCCTCCTGCTTATCCCCATGTTGATCTTTCATTTCCACTTGAACATCCACAATTTCTTTTTTGTACTTCTTCACCAGCTCCTTTTCCACTGAATTTTTTAATTGGACAGCCATCTGTTTTAAAATATATTCACGCTGAGACGCTTGTATTTCATTTTTCTTTTGATTCAATTGATTTTCTGCTTCCCAGGTTTCTCCGCCGCTCGTTTTGATCGCCGATACGATTTCTTGCTGGAATTGGCCGGAAAACACCGAGAGCAGCGGCGTTAACAGTACAACGATTAAAATAAGTCCAACGATGATTTTTAAATATTTTTGATAGGTCGAAGAGGGAAGCAGCATTTCGATGGTGACAGCAAATAAAAGCAAAAGAATGATGTTGGCAATCCATTTCGCAAAAAAATCCATGTCAACCTCCTAGCGCATCATCATCGTAATATTTCCGGCTGTCACAATTATCGTAATACAGAGAAAAAACATGATGGAAACAATCGCCAAAGCGGCAAAGACATAAAGAATGCTTTTGCTCATAATATCTAAGCAAGTTATGACGGGGCCTGCTCCAATCGGCTGCAAAACAGCGACGGCCACCTTATAGATCAAGGCAATGAGCAAAATTTTTACTGCCGGAAAAGCGGCAATAATGAGTATGATCGCCATACCGGCTATACCGACCGTATTTTTTAACAACACGGATGCGCTGATGACGGTATCGGCCGTTTCTGTGAGCATCCGTCCGATAACAGGGACAAAATTACCCGTTACAAATTTCGCGGTCCTCACAGCCAGGCCATCCGTCACAGCGGTGGCGGTCCCTTGAACGGAAACGACCCCCAGAAAAACGGCCATAAAAATCCCTAAAAGGCCGATGCTCCAATTTCTTAATAAGGAGGCAAGCTGAGTGGCTTTATACTCCTTTGAAAACAAACTGACCATGCTGACCACGACAGATAGAAAAAGCAGGGGAAACACAATGTTTTGAATAAACAGCCCGCTCGTATTCATTAAAAAGATCATAACGGGATGGAAAAAGGCAGCGGAAACAGCTCCCCCCGATGTAGCAATAAGCGCAAGAAGCAAAGGAATAAGAGCCAATGAAAAATGAGTCATCCGTTCAATCGATTCTTTTGAATATTGAATGGCAATGTGAAAACTATTCAATGCAATGACAATCAGCACCATAAAAACAACGGCATACGCCACTTTACTGACAGTCCCCTGCTCAAAAGCATTTTGAAGCGATTGCAGAAGGGCGCATAAAACAGTGAGCACGATCAACGATCCCAAAAGTTTTCCACTCTTTAACACTTCTTGAATAGAAAATTTGACTATGGCTGAAAACCATGCTTGGATGGAAAACTGCTTTTCGCCTTTTAAATAATCCATAAGTGATCCTGTTTGAGATTCAGGAAGATATCCGCCATACTCATTGACTACTTCTTTCCAGTAATTCATCAACTCATCTATCCCTAGGTTTTCCAGCTGATTTTGCACTATTTCCTTTTGGGAAGGGTGTTCACGAGGATCCAAGGAAGCTTCCGCCTGGACAACAGTTCCAGAAAAGACAAAAGAATAGAGAGCGAAGACGAAAAGCATTGAATAGAAACGCAATCTTTTTCACCATCCTAAAAGGACTCTGTCCTGCCTTCCTCGATCGGAACAAAAGTCCCGGAGAACGCATTCAGGTCAAAAGTCGAATGAAGTTTTTCCTCGTGAAAGTAATCGTTCGACGATGAATTTTGATTTATTTTGCCGGGATCAAAGAAATAATCGTCTCGAGCAGGACTGATAAAATAGGAACAGCCATGGCCAATATCAAGATTTTTCCTGCTAATTCAACCTTTGATGCCAGAGACGAAAGTCCCGCATCCTTTGATATTTGAGAAGCCAGTTCGGCAATATAGGCGATCCCGATAATTTTCAAAATCGTCTCCACATACACCATGTTGATGTCTGTTTTGGAAGCAATTTCACGAATCATTTGAATAATGGATTGAATTTGATCGATTAAAAACAAAAAAATTCCAACACTGACAAATAGAACAAGCAACACAGCAAAATTGGGCTTTTGTTCTTTTAAGAGGAGAGTTAAAAATACTGTTATAAGCGCGATCCCCGCAATTTTGATTATGTCAATCTTCCTCTCCCCCTTTTCTACTGAAACAAAAATACAGATTTGATTTTTTCAAACAAGTCCCCAACGATGGTGGCAACAACAAACAAAATATAGATAAATCCAAATAATGTAACCCACTGGGCATACTCTTTTTTTCCTACTTGGTCCAAAATCGTATGCAAGAAGGCGACAACGAGTCCGACACCGGCGATTTTAAAAATAATATCCACATCTATCCCCATGTACGATTCCCCCTGGTTTTAGAAAAGCAAAAGGACCAAAAGCAGCCCTACTAAAATGCTTAAACTTTTGTACATTTTTTCGTATTTTTTTTGATTTTCCCGCGCTTCTTCCTCTTCTCTTTGCAAATGGGCAAGGGTCAGAAGAATGTGCTTCTGCTGGGTCAGAAGGTCATGTTTGCCTAACGATCCGCCAAATTGTTCTATAATTTCATATTCCGGCCTCTTAAAGGCTGCCTTATTTCTGATAAGATGGAGACTGTTTTTCCATGCTTCATCGACTGAAATTTCTGTCGATAAAATCGTTTCGGCAAAAGTAAGGAACAACTGGGAGACAGGGAATCCGAACTGATGACCGATTTTTCTCGCTGCTTCATGCAAAGGGGTATGCCCGTACATAATTTCCGCCTCCAACGACTGCAGCGCCGCGATCATCATTTTCAATTGCTTCGTCCGATCGGCTAATTGTTTTGCTTGTTCGAATCCGAACCAGACAGCAGACCCCAGAATCAAGATGGCACCAATCCATTTCATCCTTTTTCCACCCTCATTTGGCGGGACAGCCGTTGCCCTTTTTCTCCTCTAATGACGGAAATAGTACCGGGACCTTTTTCTCGTGTCAGTTCCACATACCTTTCGATTAATTGCCGATTGACAATATCAGCAAGAAGAGGGCGTTTTTGAATCTCTTCAAGAGAATCTCCGTGTGTCGTCATGACAAGCTTTACCCCTGCATTGACCGCTTCCAGCACAGCCATTCGATCCTCTTCCCGCCCGATTTCATCTACTACTAAAACATCTGGACTCATCGAACGAATCATCATCATCATGCCTTCCGCTTTTGGACATGCATCCAACACATCCACTCTTGGTCCAAAGGAAAGCTGAGGAATCCCAAACATACAGCCGGCGATTTCGGAACGTTCATCGACAATTCCTACTTTTAAGGGTGGAATATTCAATTGGTCACAACCGGTCGAAACGACTCTGGCGATATCACGGAGAAGAGTCGTTTTTCCTGTCTGGGGAGCCCCGATAATCATCGTATGTTTCCATCCTTTTTCAAATAAAAAAGGGATAAGAGGACGTGAAATCCCTATGATCTCCCGGGCAATTCTTATATTAAAAGAGGACAAATGGCGCAATCCCTTGACTTGTCCATTTTCAAGGATGACTTTTCCCGCCAGCCCCACTCGATGCCCTCCTTCGATGGTAATGTACCCCCGTTTCAATTCTTCTTCCAGCGTATAAAAAGAATGGTGGCTTATTTTACTCATAAACGTTTCCCCGTCCTCTTTCGTGACAACATGAGAAAGAAACAGGGGGCGTCCCTTGACAGCGATCTCAAGCGGACGACCAATTCTCATACGGATCTCTTCCACTTTCATCCAATAATTGTCGGGCAGTCGCTTCATTTCATCCGCAATTGTCTTTGGCAAATAATCAAAAATTTCTTCCACATTCATTCCTCCTAGTACAAGCCCCCTCTACTACAAATATATTTTCGATCGAAGGAAGTATGACTTCATTTCACCCAAATCCAAAAGCAGGCAAAAAAAGAAGCCAGATCAAAACCCATAAAAGGATCTTGATCTGGCTTCCTTTAACTTAAAATGTAGTATGATTACGCTCTTGAAACGTATGAGCCGTCTGATGTATTAATAACGAGTTTGTCGCCTTCATTTACAAAGAACGGAACTTGTACGACAAGCCCTGTTTCAAGCGTTGCTGGTTTTGTACCGCCTGATGCTGTATCCCCTTTAACTCCTGGTTCCGTTTCCACGACCGTCAATTCCACTGTATTCGGAAGTTCGACACCGATTGTTTCTCCTTGATACATCATAATGAAAACTTCCATATTTTCTTTTAAGAATTTTAATTCGTACTCGATTTGGGAGCTGCTTAATTCGATTTGTTCGTATGTTTCATTATCCATGAAAACGTGTTGATCGCCGTTTGCATACAAGTATTGCATTTTTCGATTATCAATTTGTGCTCTTTCTACTTTTTCGCCGGCGCGAAACGTTTTTTCCTGAATGGCGCCTGTACGCAAGTTGCGCAGCTTCGAACGAACGAATGCCGCTCCTTTACCCGGTTTCACGTGCTGGAAATCCAGTACGCGCCAAATTTCTCCATCAACTTCAATCGTCAAACCTGTTCGAAAATCATTTACTGAAATCATGTATGGCTTCCTCCTGTAATTTACAAAATAATCAATTCTTTTGTTGAATGTGTGATCGTTTCATTGCCGCTGCTTGTGATAATCGTATCGTCTTCAATGCGTACTCCGCCAAGGCCGGGCACATAGATCCCCGGTTCAACCGTTACAACCATTCCCGGCTGCAGCACAATATCCGAACGCATAGACAATAAAGGCTTTTCATGAACTTCCAATCCAATTCCATGACCAAGAGAATGGCCAAATCGATCGCCGAAACCTTTTTCTGCTATGTAGTTTCTCGCAATCGCGTCTGCTTCTTTCCCGGTCATTCCCGGTTTTATTTTTTCCACCGCCAACAATTGAGCCTCGAGAACAATTTGATAAATGTTTTTCAAATCGTCGGAAGGCTCGCCAACGGCAACCGTGCGAGTGATATCGGAAACATATCCTTTGTAAAGGGCTCCATAGTCAAGAGTGACTAAGTCCCCTTTTTCGATGATTTTATCGCTGGCCACTCCGTGTGGCAAAGCGGATCTTTTTCCTGAAGCAACGATCGTATCAAACGAAGAAGAAGTTGCCCCGCACTTTCTCATAAAGAACTCAAGTTCATTGGCGACTTCAAGCTCAGTGATTCCCGGTTTGATAAAGTCCAAAATATGTTTAAATGCAGCATCGGCAATATCGGCAGCTTCCTTTAATATCTTAATCTCTGATTCGCTCTTAATCAAGCGCAAGTTTTCGATGATATCACCGACAGGAACTAGCTCGCCTTTAAAAGCTTTCTGATAGTCTTGATAATTGGAAAAGGTTAAGTGATCTTTTTCAAAGCCTAATTTTTGAATGCCTAGCTTTTCAGCCTGTTTCGCCACTTCTTCATGAATGGGAACGGCATGTTGGACAATTTCATATCCTTTTGCCTGATTCCCAGCTTGTTCCACGTAGCGAAAATCGGTAATAAATAAAGCTTTTTCCTCAGAAATAAGCGCTACTCCGCTCGTTCCGGTGAAATTTGTCATATAGCGTCGATTAAAGGGGCTTGTCACTAGCATCCCATCAATACCGGCTTGAGCAAATTGTTCACGAAGTCTTTTGATTTTTTCCATTAAGATTCTCTCCCCTGTATGTACTGAATAATGGCTTGAAGCGCCAACTCATAACCCAGTGCCCCCAATCCGACAATTTGACCAATGGCTTCGGGAGCGATGACAGAATGGTGTCGAAAGGATTCACGTCGATGTATGTTTGACAAATGAACTTCTATCACCGGGACTTGAACGGAAGCTATTGCATCTCTTAGCGCATAGCTGTAATGCGTAAAAGCCCCTGGATTGAAAATGATGCCTTCTATCCCTTCGTCTTCTGCTTGATGAATGCGGTCAATCAGGGCCCCTTCATAGTTAGATTGGAAACAAACCACCTCTGCTCCAAACTCTTTTCCTTTTTCCCGAACTCTTTTCTCAATGGAATCCAATGTTTCGTTTCCATAAATCGCCGGTTCTCGTTTTCCTAAACGATTTAAGTTCGGGCCGTTTAATAAAAGTATATGCACAGCGACCACCTTATTGAAAAAGATTTCTTTAAAACATTTTATCACAAATATCCCATATCTTTCATTAGCCTTCTCTGAAAGACCGTACTTTTCCGTTGGGGGAGAGCGTATAATAAACAGGAAGCTTTTAACTATGACCTATTATTTATTTTCTTGTTTTTGAAGCTTTTTATAATATTGACCATATACTTCTCCATATTGATAAGAAATGGAAAATCCGACAAATAAGCCATAAAGCGAATAGAGACAAAGACTTGTCACATAAGTATGAAAAGAAATGTGTTTCCAATGTTTTATGCCGGGAAAAATCGGATTGAAAATAAATATGACAACCAAAAACAAGGCAATCCCATACCCTACTCCCATCCACATAGATTTTACTTTTTTGAAACAAAGATAGTAGATAAAGGCCGCAAGGATCGAAACGATTCCATAAGCGAACAATGTCATGAAAAAACCAATCCATGTTTCCCGCCATTTTCCTACAGTAAACGGTTCCAGCAAAACGTTCGGTTCAATCGTGGTAAAATGAAACCAGTAGGCAAAATAAGCCACAAAACTCCATAACAATCCTCCAAAAAAGCCTGTAACGGCCACATATGCAAACATTGACATCGTTTGCTGACTGTGTTCTGATTGATTCTTTCCATTTGCATTTCCGTCCATGTTGCCCACCTCCATTTGACGTGAAAGTTTCGCTTCATCATAAAGATTCTCTCCTGACTTGCATCTGACATATTCCCTTTGATATTTTGTGAATAATGACCAAAATGAATTCCTCAACCTTTCTGTACGTCGTTTGGAAGGATGATCTATCAACGTGAAGTTCGCAAACACGCATGACTCAAGACCAAAGCTATTTCCTCCTTCACCACAAAGCCTCTTCTATTGAAGTCTTCTTTTAATATGTCCTATCTAAAAAAAGTTTTTCGTCCTTTCGTGCAGACCTTTCCTTATTCAGAAAAGAAAGTTAAAATAGGGATAACAAAAGTTTACGATGAGCGAGGGATTCCATTGAAACAAACAAAGCCTTTATATGGAGGCCAAGCCGTAATCGAAGGAGTGATGTTTGGGGGTAGACACTTTACGGTCACCGCTGTCAGGAAAAAAGACGGTGAAATGGAGTTTTACCGCCTTCCTCGAGAACAAAAACCGATCTTTCAAAAAATCAAAAACATCCCATTGCTGCGGGGGATCGCGGCCATCATCATCGCAACCACCACCGGCTCAAAACATCTTCAATTTTCTTCCGATCTGTATGAATCCAATTGGGAAAAAGACATGGATGATGAAGCTCCAAAAAAAGAAACAAAAAAATGGACGATGGCCTTAAATGCAGCGATCGTCGGTATTCTGTCTTTTCTGTTTGCCAAATTTGTCTTCACCCTTGTGCCCGTGTTTTTGGCAAATTCACCCGTCCCATTTTTCCCGGAGATTTGACTCAAATTTTCATAGAAGGTATGTTTAAACTTCTACTGCTTCTAGCATATATTCATTTTATTTCGTTGACTCCCCTTGTAAAAAAAGTGTTGCAATATCACGGAGCAGAGCATAAAGTGATCAATGCCTTTGAAAATGGTCTCGATTTAACCGTTGAAAATGTTCAATCTCAGTCGCGCTTGCATTATCGCTGCGGCAGCAGTTTTCTTCTTTTTACCGTCATTGTCGGAATATTTGTATATATGTTTGTTCCGGTTCACTCTCTTTGGCTGAGAGTAGTAAACCGGATTGCTCTGATACCTGTTGTGCTGGGTCTGTCTTTTGAAATGCTACAGATCACCAACAAACTGCGAACAGTGCCGATATTAAAATATTTAGGCTATCCTGGCTTATGGCTTCAATTGCTGACGACAAAAGAACCGAGTGATGATCAAGTAGAAGTGGCCATCGCTTCCTTTAACGAACTACTCCGTTTGGAAATGATGGAAGAAAAAAGATTAAAAGAACAGAAAATTGTCTAAACTATTAATAGATCATCCATCGACAATGAATTTCATACCTGGCAGGGAGGTGGGTTTCTTGAAGATTCGCACTTTCGTTTTCTTTTTAATCACGGGTCTTGCCGCCATCGGGTTATTGTCTTTCTTTGCAGGCTCTCCTAATGCACTGGGAAAGCGAATCCTGTTTTTAATCTTTGTTGCAAGTCTTCTGTATATCGTCTACAGAATGGGAATCAAAAAGCCGGTACGCAAAGACCAGCAAGCATTTTTAAGAGCAGCTAAAAAATCCAAGAAAAGAATCAGGAAACGTCAATCATCCCGACTTTCTACCCAAAAAAGAAAACCGATTCGCAGAAGAAACGACGTCCATCTGACCGTCATCGAAGGAAAAAAAGGGAAAAAGAAAAAACGAGCTTAACCCTTGGCTCGCTTCCATTAACCATAGCTCCAGTTTTTTAAAAACCGCCGAGTTTGTTCGCGTCCTAATTCCACAAGGACGCGTTTTTCATTATCATTTAATTCAAACTCCGTCAAACTAATTCCATTCGTTTTAATAAATACAATATTTTTCTCCAGTTTACGGGATATATAACGGGCATCGTGAGCATCTTTCATCGTTTTAAAAAGCGCGCTAAACAACTCAATGGCATTATGAATGTTTTTTTCCTGAATATCGGAATCTCGCGGAACCAGCTTAATGCCGATCACCGGACGTTTTCTACCCTCCTGGCCGAAAATCCACATGGGAAAGTTGCTCAAAATGCCACCATCCGCGATCAACGCTGTTCCCTTAGCTGTTTTAAGCTTTGCCGGCTGAAAAAAATAAGGGAGCGAACAGCTCATGCGAATCGCTCGAGCGACGGAAAAATTCTCAGGCGAAATGCCGTAGGGCTGAAGATCATCCGGCAAAACGATTAACTGGCCGTTTGTCAAATCGGAAGCGACGACTCTCAGTGTCTCGGGAGGTAAATCAGCAAATGTCCGAACACCTTTTTGCGCCAATTTTTCGCTTAACCATGCTTCTAATGAATCTCCTTTATAAAGTCCTAATTTCCAATAGACTTTTAGCCAATTTAAAAATGCCGGAAAGTATCGTGGAGAATCGTCCAACAAATCCTTCAAGTCCACTTCATCTATTAATTGGTAAATTTCGCTGCTTCTATAACCGGCCGCTATAAAAGCTGCAATGATCGAACCGGCACTTGTACCCGCAAGCCTGATAAATTGATATCCTTTCTCTTCCAGTTCTTGATAAGCGCCAATTAACGCAAAACCTCTTATTCCCCCTCCGGAAAAAACCCCATCGATTTTCATACGGCCCCTCCTTCGATGCAAACTTTCTTTTATATGTTTAAGAATGGGGCACGACAATTAGAACTTCCGGATACAAAAAACGAGGCTGACTCTAAATGCGAATCAGCCTCTTAGAAAGAGATTTCTCTGAAAAACAGCAGAAATTTTATTTTATAGTCCACATTTTAATTGTGCACCACAGTTTGTACAAGTATTGCAGCCGCCGATTTCTTCAATCGTCCCTTTGCGGCAGATAGGGCATGTATCGCCGACTTCGTTGCCTATTTTCACAGATGTTGAACGAACATCTTGAATCGTATCTAGTATGACGACATGTTGTTCCGATTTTTCCGCATCATTCACAATCGGCTCTTCCTCTGGATGGTTTTCTTCTGCTTTTAACGTTAATACTTGTGAATCACGGCTTCCGTCAACATAAACGGTTCCGCCTTTTGCCCCGCCTTTATAGAGACGCTCGTACACTTTCTGCACTTGTTCAACCGTATAACCGCGAGGAGCGTTGACCGTTTTGGAAATCGAGCTGTCTACCCAGCGTTGAATCACACATTGTACATCGGCATGAGCTTCCGGAGATAGATCCATCGCCGTTACAAACCAGTGCGGCAGATGATCCGGATCAGCTTCTGGATGTTGATCCAAATATTCTTGTACGATATCCGCTTTTACCTCGATAAATTTTCCTAACCGGCCGCTGCGGTAGTATGTAAAGGAGAAATACGGTTCCAATCCTGTGGATACGCCCACCATCGTTCCTGTGGATCCAGTCGGCGCCACCGTTAATAAATGGGAATTGCGAATTCCGTATTTCAAAATATCTTGACGGATATCTTCCGGCATTTTTTTCATATAACCGGATTGAATAAAGGACTCGCGAAGCTTATTCGTTTCTTCTTCCGTTTCTCCTACCAAATATGGGAAGCTTCCTTTTTCTTTCGCCAATTCAATCGATGTTCTGTAAGCCGTCGTTGCAATCGTTTCAAATACTCGGTCAACCAGCTTGTTGCCTTCTTCCGAACCGTACTCTTTCTCGCAGTAGATCAGCAAATCCGCCAGGCCCATCACGCCTAAACCGATACGACGTTCGCCGAGGGCTTGTTTTCGGTTCTCTTCCAGGAAGTAAGGAGTGGCATCGATGACATTGTCTTGCATGCGAACGCCCACTTCCACCGTCTGTTTTAATTTTTCAAAATCAACCGTCTTGTTTTCTTTATCCACCATTTCGGCAAGGTTGACTGCTGCCAAGTTGCACACAGAATACGGAGCCAGCGGCTGTTCACCACACGGATTGGTTGCCACTATTTTTTGTCCGTAGCTTACCGCGTTCGTCATTTCATTAGCATTGTCAATAAAGAAAATGCCCGGCTCTGCAGAGTATGTAGCGCAAATGTTGATTAAGTTCCATAATTCACGTGCACGAATTTTACGGTATGTTTTCACTTTGTGGCCCATTTTCTCCCATTCGCGCACATCTCCGACTTTGTGCCATTCGTTATTGTAAATTTCCATTTCTTTTTCATCGTAAGATTCCACAGCCGGAAAACGGAGTTCATATTCTTCATCTTTTTCGACTGCTTCCATAAATTCCTTCGTTAAGCAGACCGAAATATTCGCTCCCGTCAAAAAGTCCGGATTATGGACAGAATATACTCCACCTGTACGAAGCTTTTCTTCGGCTTCTTGAATAATTTTTTCGCCAAAACCGCCTTGTCCCGGAATGTTTTTATAATTGAGAATCCCTTGATACATCGCTTTTTCCAGTTCAGTAAGCGGTGTGAATTTCAGTTTGTCGCTCGCAGCCTTTTTAATTTGTTCGTCGTTTGAATTTTCAATTAAGAAACGCAAAATACGCGGATTTTGCATTTTGGATATAATAAATTCCACAATATCAGGATGCCAGTCTGCCAGCATAATCATTTGAGCTCCACGTCTTGAACCGCCTTGTTCCACCAGGTGGGTTAATTTAGCAATATCATCCAGCCAAGAAACGGATCCTGATGATTTTCCATTTACCCCTCTTGCCAATGCATGACGAGGACGAAGCGTTGATCCGTTCGTTCCGACCCCACCGCCTCGCGACATAATTTCCATTACTTGTTTGCGATGTTCGGAGATGCCTTCACGGGAGTCCTTTACAAACGGCATCACATAGCAGTTGAAATAAGTAACATCCTTTCCGGATCCCGCTCCGTACAGCACACGTCCAGCCGGAACAAAATTCAAACTGACGAGCTCGCGATAAAATTTTTCAAACCATTCTTTTCTTTTTTCTTCCGTTTTTTCAACGGAGGCTAGGCCTGTTGCGTTTCTCTTTGCGATTTGTTCATAATAGACTTCCAGAGGTTTTTCAATGACGTTGAGCGGCCGACGAACGATACCTGTTTCCAATTCTTTCGGATCGTCAATGGCACTTCGGTATTCCTCTTCAATCCATACATCTGCCTTTTTGGCTTCCCAATCAATCCCGACGATATACCCTAATCCGCGGGCCGGAAATTTTGGATCCTCTTTCACCGTTAAAACGACAAAATCCCCTTCTGCCAAAGTAATTTTCTCTGTATCTTTAAACGAATATCGATCGATCATGACCAGCCGGGATACACCTTTAAAGGTGATTTTCATGTCATCCGTAATGGGATGAACCTGAGGGAAAAGCTGTATATCCTTGTTTAACCGTTCCTTGTTAATCGTCATGTTTTTATTCAACGCAACAGACATATCGACAACTCCTTTTCTAGCTTTAAACGTTTCTTCATTTGGACAAACCCAAGCCATATATTATACTCACAAAAACGAACCGCACAATATATTGTGCCGTTATCCCTTTCACTATTACTATATATTGATTTATATTTGCTTTTTTGTCAAGCGAAAAAAAAAGATGGTTTCGTTGGGAGAATAGAGATATTTAGGGGAAAACGACCATAATTGCCGAAAAATGATCATTTCTGAAACTTGCAGAATGAAAGGCAACATGTATCACCACTGCCCTCCAGCAAAAAGAAGGCACGGCAACGAAAAAAGAGAAAAAGCGGATGCGGTCTCCGCTTTCTCCCCAGTAGCTAACGTCTGAAATTCCATTCATCCGATTCGTATTTTTCTTTGGCTAATTTTTCCACAAACGTCTTTTCCTGTTCGGACAGCTCGTATGGTTCCAATTGGATATTTAAGCCATCTTCAAATCCTTTTTTAAAAGCTTCCTTTGCCATTTCAATGGTAACAGGATTTGCACTGATTTCATTAATGGCCACCGCTTTGTTTTTGAACGATTTCATCATCCGTTCTTTTACTCTTTCACTCGGATAGCGAAACAAACTGAAAAGTTTCTCTTCATCCAAATCAAGCAAAATGGAACCGTGCTGCAGAATGACTCCTTTTTGCCTTGTTTGAGCACTTCCTGCCACTTTCCGTCCTTCCACTACTAGTTCATACCAACTTGGGGCATCAAAACAAACAGAAGAACGCGGATCCTTTAATTTGTTTTTTTCTTCTTCCGTATGGGGGATGGCAAAATAAGCGTCTAAACCAAGGTATTGGAACCCTTTAAGGATTCCTTCGGAAATCACCCTGTAAGCTTCCGTTACGGTTTTCGGCATGCGCGGGTGCTCTTCCGTTACAATAACACTGTATGTAAGTTCGTGTTCATGCAAAACGCCTCTTCCGCCTGTGGGGCGACGTACAAATCCTAAGCCGTGTTTTTTAACAGCTTCCAGATCGATTTCTTTTTCCACTTTTTGAAAATAACCGATCGATAATGTCGGTGGATTCCAGCCGTAAAAGCGAATCACAGGAGGAATGTCTCCTTTGCTGTGCCAATCCAAAAGAGCTTCATCAAGGGCCATATTGAAAGAAGGCGAACATTTACCGGAATCAATAAATTTCCACACTTCTTTTTTTTCCATTCCATTCACCCTCTTTAACCTGAAAATTTCCTTCTCTAGTCTATCAAAGGATCCGGGAAAACACAAAGAAAGAATTCTGCACGATTGAGTCAAGTATTTGTGGGCAGTTTTTTTCTCCCTAACAATGAAAGCGGAT
>ERZ1673783.21-NODE-21-length-63596-cov-21.809965_pt1 | contig 63596 bp, 62 predicted proteins | sample MGYA00580133_ERZ1673783 | MGnify/ENA primary metagenome ERZ1673783 (study PRJEB41219, sample SAMN04549595) | soil metagenome | isolation source: soil | place: USA: Texas, Big Bend National Park | collected 2009-03-17 ...
CTACCTTTTTCTTTTGGTCTAGCCAAATGCTTGACACAAAATTTTATACATCATCCTTCTTTCTCCTTATTAGAAAGTTCGAAAAAAGTTTATGTTCTTTTAGTACAATCTTTTCTAAGAAATATATGTATATACAGCAAGTGCAAAAAAAGGAGCTCTTACATGATCATTAAATATTATTCTTTTACCATTAAATAAAGAAAGTATGGAACTCCAATGATCGACACAACGATTCCAACCGGTATCTCTGCGGGTGCTACAATATTTCTTGCGATCGTATCGGATATTAACAAAAGGAGCGTCCCTACTAAGGCTGACACAGGCAATAACAACTTATGTTTCGGACCTACTATTTTTCTGGCAATATGCGGAGAAATCAGACCTAAAAAAGAGATCGTTCCTGCGACAGAAGTAGCGACTCCGGCCAATGCAACCGCAAAAAAAATCAGTATCCGTCGTGCTTTTTCCACTTGAACGCCTAATCCGATGGACAAGTGATCGCCTAAAAGGAAAACATCTAAAAATCTTGCCTTATAAATTGCGAAAAACAGAAAGACTATGATCCATGGTAATATGGTGATGACATATATCCAACTAGTCCCCCATATGCTGCCTGAAATCCAAACCATTACTCTATTAAATTCCTGTGTGGTAAATCGAAGTTGAAAGATAATCATGAGAGCTTGAAAAGCAGAGTTTATTCCGATCCCGATTAAAATCAATCTTGTAGGATTGATCCCTTTTTTCCAGGCAAACAAGTAGATGAGCACGGCCCCCAATATCGATCCAAAGAAAGCTACAACAGGCATCGTCCATATAGTTAAATTACTTACCCCGTCGTAAACATTCCCGTTCATAAAATATATGTACATCACGACGGCTAACGCCGCTCCCGAACTAATTCCCATGATGCCAGGATCCGCTAAATCGTTTTTAGTGATGCTTTGAAGAATGGCGCCAGATACGGCTAAAGCTGTACCTACCAGTATCGCCATCACAATTCTGGGGAGTCTCATACTAAAGAGAACGATTTCTTGTTTTCTAGTACCTTGTCCAAGAAAGGTTTGAACGACTTCCCATGGTTTGATCGAAAAAGAGCCTAATTGTAAACTGATCAGAATCGTGAATAGAATAAGAATTATAAAAACCGTTGTAATCCAAATCACTCTTTTCCGTTTACCATATGTGATCATGACACTCTAGCACCCTTTCTTACAAGATACAGAAAAAACGGCACTCCTAATAAGGCTGTTATAGAACCCACGGGAGTTTCGTAAGGCTGATTGATCATTCTTGCGATGATATCGCTAAACACTAGCAAAGTAGCCCCCAACACAAATGAACAAGGTATGATCAATCGATAATCCGGCCCAACCAAACTTCTTACTATCTGAGGCACTATAAGCCCTACAAAAGCAATATTTCCCGCCACTGCTACGGAACTACCACTTAACAAAATAACGATGATGATTCCCATTATTCTTACAGTATTTGTCTTTTTCCCTAGACCAATCGCCACTTCTTCCCCTAAGCTTAAGATGGTAATGCTCGGTGAAAGGATGATGGCCGCAATGACTCCCCAAATCCCTGCGAAAAAGAGCAACTGGACCCCTTCCCATTTTGCCGTTGTCAATCCACCTACAATCCAAAAACTCAATTGCTGTGATAAATTGTGGTACATGGCAATGGCCACCGCCACTGATATAAACAAAGTCCCGAGCGCTGTTCCGGCTAAAGCCAGCTTGGCGGGATCCACACCATTTTTCGACCTGGAGCTGAGAAAATATACTAGTAATCCACTCAAACTTGCACCTATAAACGCAATAAACATAAGGCCTGCGCCACCTATTTTCGCTTGCATTGCAAAAGCAATGGATATCGTGAGAGTGGCGCCTTGAGTGATGCCTAAAACGGAGGGTTCTGCAATCGGATTCCTTGTCATTCCTTGCATAACGGCGCCTGATACGGCCAGGAATGCTCCAACCAGAGCCGCTGCGACTGCTCTAGGCAATCTCACATCTCTCACAATTTGAGAGTCTAAAGCATGTTTTCCCGTAAAGATACTGTTCATGACGGTCGAAAAACTGATGTCTTTCGCTCCTAGAGAGATGGAAAGTCCAATACCAAAAACCAACAGTATCAACCCAACTATCAAGAGAGAAATCGTCATGATGACTCGCCGAGACGTCAATTTTTGATGATATACTTGTGATATTTCATCCATTGTGTATTTGCTCCTCCTGAAAAAGCAATACGGGCTGACAAAAGGTAGGACTATTCCTTTCGTCAACCCTGCTGATTATCCTATTTCTTTGTTATTTTTTCTTTAATGTCATCTAGCAGAAGTTCTTTTCCGATTGGTTGATAACATTGAGTAAAGTAAGGGGAGCTATTAAGGAATGTTACATTCCCTTCTTTCACAGCTCTCATCGATTTCCACACAGGATTGCTTTCTAAATTTTTCTTATCTGCATCGGTGGCAATCATAATAATGTGGTCGGCATCAATTTTGGATAATCCTTCAATCGTCACTACAGGCAATGTAATTCCTTTTTGTTTTGGCAGATTAGCTGGTTTTTTCAACTTCATGTCATCATAAAGAATGGAACCCACACCGGCATCAGCTAATACAAAAAATTGGCCGCCGCTCGCTAATACGGATAAATACGTTTGATCCCCATTTTTAGCTGTAATTTCTTTTCCATCTTCTTTCGCCTTTTGGTCATAAGCGCTCAGCCATTTTTTGGCATCTTTTTCTTGGCCAAATAACTTGGCAACATCCATCATTCTTGCTCTCCAGTCATTTCCATAATCCTTCATTACAACAACGGGTGCAATCTTTTTCAATTGATCATAAATTTTTTCTTGTCTTTCGCTCATGATAATCAAATCAGGATTCGTATCCAATATCGCTTCTACATCCATCGTATCGTTCATGTTGTAACCTACAATTTTCGCATTCTTCATTTTATCTTTCAGATAGCTTGGGAACTCTTTTATGTTATAGGCATCACTGTTGGCGGTCGCCACCGGCGTATGACCTAGGATGAGCAAGTCTTCGCTGGCACCGGAAATATCCGCAATGCGTTTCGGATTCGCCGGAATTTTCACATCGCCTTTCAGTGTGCTGACCACTCTAGTTTTATTATCCTCTTTGGCTTCTTCTTTTTTATTAGAGCACCCAGAAAATATAGTAAGTGTTAAAAATAATGCGACGATAAGCGCTAAAGACATTTTGTTCTTCATGGTGTTTCCTCCTACATTTCTTAAAATGACTAATTGATGCTGTTATATAAATGGGCTTTTTGAACATTTGCTAGAGTTTTGTATCGACGGAAAGTGAAAGAGAATGAACCCACTCCTGTAACGCTCTTCTCGGTTTTGCTTTCGGTATTTTCTCTTCATCTATGTATCCTAAATGAACAGAACCTATGATTTTTTTAGAAGAAGGGATCCCTAACTCTTTTGCAAATATCGGATCATGAATATAAGGATTAGTCCGCCACACAACCCCTATATTTTTCTCCCAACATAATAATTGAAGGTTTTGAATAAACGCACAAGTAGCTCCTATGGATTCAAAGTCTTTTTGTTCATCTCCAAAGAGATCCGTTGCTACAATTAACGTAATAGGAGTTGATGAAAAATACTGCTCATACGCCTCTCTTATCTTTTTCACACGCTCTTCAGAATAAGCAGCCAACACTCCGGTTCTTTCGTAACTTTTCATCACACAATTCAAAAAATACTTTTTCTCATCCTCAGTAGATACGATGGTGACAGACCAAGGTTCTACTTTGCTGTGAAAGGGTGCATAAGCAGCCATTTCCAACAATTGTTCCACTTCTTGCAAAGGAATGGGAATTTCTTTTGTTACTCGAATCGTTCTTCTTGACACAATGACCGATTCGATGGAAGATTCCGGTTTTAGCATCTCCATAAGCTCCACCTTCTCCTTATATCAGATCCCCGCCGCTTTTCCAATGTCAAGTTGCTCATCTTTCAGCAAATCGTAAGTTAGACACACAGGTCTTTTCGTTCTCGGATCTTGCACAATTTCTGCGTCAATCTGAAAGACCTTCTTTAATATTTCAGTCGTCATCACTTTCTCTGGCTCCCCTTCACTTACGATTTGCCCATTGCACATAGCAACCATATAATCGGCAAACCTCGCTGCATGATTCAAATCGTGCAATACCATGACAACTGTTCGACCTTCTTTTGTATTTAATTCTTTAAGCAGCTCGAGAACTTCCAGTTGATGGGCTAAATCCAAATACGTGGTAGGTTCATCTAGTAAGATGGAGTCCGTTTGTTGGGCAAGTGCCATGGCAATCCAGACACGCTGTCTTTGCCCGCCAGATAAAGCATCAACCGGACGATCTTTAAATGGTAATGTTCCTGTGACAGTTAAAGCCCAATGAATGATCTTTTTGTCTTCCGCTGTTATTCTTCCAAAACCGCTTTGATGAGGAAAACGGCCATATGTGACCAGTTCAAAAACCGTCAGCCCTGATGGCGCATCCGGTGCCTGCGGCAAAATAGCCATCTTCTTGGCAATCTCCTTCGTCGATTGTTTATGAATGGCTTTTCCATCCAAATATACAGTACCTTTCTTTGGTTGCATGATGCGCGCCAACGTTTTTAACGTAGTGGATTTTCCACAGCCATTAGGACCTATAATAATGGTCATTTTCCCTTTAGGGATTTTCAAATTCAGGTCCTGAACAATTCTCCTTTCCCCATACGAAATATCAAGATTCTCAGTAGCTAAGTAAGGCATTGCGATCCTCCTTTCTTTTATAATGACCCGATCTCCGCCTGTATTGCTTGGTTTTATCCAGCGAAATCGCTTTTATGTCATGAAAACCGCAATTATTATAATGATAATCATTTTCAATTATAAACGTGGAATCGCTAGTGTCAAGATTATTTCTTAAGAAACACAGCTTAGTCCCTTACGGCATTTGTGTGATCCTACGAAAAAAATCAATAAAGCGAAAGCGGAGAAAATCCCTTTTCAGAAAAAGATAAAATGCAAAGCCGAAACAGGATATAAGGATATCGAAATATCTGATTTTATATTCTTCAAATCAGCGTTAAAAACAAATTCCACACCTATTGTAAAAAGAGTAAGAAAGCTTTTGACTAAAAAGGAACTCGCAGCCTACATGCAGGCTGACTCCATAACATATTGAGTCAGCCTGGGCTTTTACAAAAACGTTTGAGTAAAATCAATCGAGTGAAAATTCAGCCATAATACGATATGATGACATCAATCTTTTTATGAAAAACGTGTATGAATCCATGTTTTAATAACCAAAAACCGTTCACAACAACATTCTTCTTAAGATTGCTGATCATTGAGAAAATATTTTTCAATATCATCCAACATTAAATTAGCAGCGATGACACCGCCTGCCGTATTCCAAATAGCATCGTCCACTTTATAAACTTTATGATTCTTCGAAACGGATAAATTTTTGAAAATCGGATCAGAAATCCAATCCTTTTCTAATTCATTTCCTTTATTGTCACCGGTATCATAAGTGAAATAGAAAAGAATGTCGCCATCCATAGCAGACGCACGCTCTTTTGTTACGTGTTGTTCTGCAAAGTCGTTTTTATCTTGTGAGGCAGGGCGAGCAAATCCTAGTTGGTCTAAAATCACTCCAGAAAAGGTGTCTTTATGATAAATCCGAACATCTCCTGGAACAAATCGAACGACAGAAACTTTCATCTTTGTTTTGTCCCCTAGCTTTTGCTTCAATTCCTTTACACGATTATCAAATTTGGCAATGACTTCATTGCCTTCTTTTTCTTTATGTAAAGCTTTCGCATAAAGTTTGAAATTTTCTTTCCAATCTCCGCGTAGTACATCAGAAAAAACAGTAGGCGCAATAGCGCTTAATTGTTTATAAATTTTTTCTTGGCGCATTTTATTCCCAATAATCAAATCCGGTTTCAATGAAGCGATTTCTTCTAAATTTGGTTGGTCTTCTGTACCTACTACTTTGACGCCTTTCATCTGATCTTTAATATGATCATACCAAGGATTCCCTTCCCATGATTGAACAGCTCCAACCGGTTTCACACCCATCGCAAGCAAAGCTTCTGTCCCTTCATTGGTTAAAATTACAACACGTTTCGGTGTCCCTTTAATCTTTGTAGTACCCATGGCATGTTTGACCGTATAGCTGGTGCTCGGAGAAGCGGTGGTTTTCTTCGAAGATGTATCTCCGCTGCTGCTACAAGCTCCCAGAGCAAAGACAGCAACAAGAATAAGTAAAAAAGTAGTTAGTTTGGTAGAAACCATTTGCATATTATTCCCTCCCGAGATAATTGATAGTAATTTTCATTCTCAAATACCATATTATGAGTGATAGAGCCGGTTGTCAATGATTAATTGAAAATGATTATCATAGTCATTGACAGTTTATTATTAATTTTCTAGACTATTAATGAACAAGTATGTTGAAATCGATTAAATAGACAAGGAGAAAGACCTTATGTTAAGCAGCTTTACGACACGATTGGTTGGATTAATCGGGGGATTCATTCTTTTAGCGATTTGTATTGGCTTGAGCATCATCTTAGGATACACCGATACAAACGTACAAGCAGTGATAGATACTTTTCAACATTTTAACGGCTCAAATACTCAACTTGTGATAAAAAATGTTCGTTTGCCAAGGGCTTTGATTGGCGCGTCGGTAGGTGGTTGTTTAGCTGTAGCGGGAGCTCTTATGCAAGCTCTTACCAAAAATCCTCTTGCCTCTCCTGACATTATGGGAGTAAATGCAGGTGCCGGCCTCTTTATAGTAGTCGCTGTTACCTTTTTTTCTGTTAGTTCGCTCCATTCCTTTACATGGATCGCTTTTCTAGGAGCTGCCATTGCCTCTTTTATTGTCTACTGCCTTGGATCACTTGGTAAAGATGGTCTTACACCGATGAAAATGACATTGGCGGGTGCTGCGATTGCGGCTATGTTTGGCTCATTGACCCAAGGGCTGCTTGTTATCAACGAATCTTCTTTAGATCAAGTTTTATTTTGGCTGGCAGGATCTGTTCAAGGACGAAAGCTTGAGATTCTTTTTGCAGTACTTCCCTATATGATTTTTGCTCTTGCTTGTTCCTTTTTATTAGGAAAGCAAATCAATATTTTAGTCATGGGTGAGAAATTGGCGAAGGGATTGGGCCAACGAACAGGGATGGTCAAACTCCTTATGTCTTTAATGGTCGTACTCTTGGCCGGAGGGGCCGTTGCGGTTGCCGGTCCGATCAGTTTCGTGGGTGTCATGATTCCGCATGTTGCCCGTTGGCTGGTGGGAAATGACCATCGTTGGGTTCTCCCTTATTGTTCTGTTTTAGGTGGAATTTTTTTGATTATCGCGGATATTGGCGCCAGATATATTTTAATGCCCGAAGAAGTACCCGTAGGCGTGTTGACGGCTTTCATAGGGGTTCCCTTTTTCATTTACATAGCGCGCAAGAAAGGAGAAGCGTTATGAAAAATCATCTGTCTTTGCGAACCAAGTACTTTTCTTTTTTAATCAGTAAAAAGTCTTTATTTCTTATTCTGTTTCTTTTTATCCTTTTGCTCGCTTGTTTTACAATCAGCGCAAGCTTGGGAGAAACGTTTATCAACCCATTTCATGTGATCGAGGTATTAGTCGGAAAAGGAAATGCATTTGAACAATTGGTGGTGACTCATTTTCGACTTCCTCGGATTCTCATTGCTATTTTAGTGGGAAGCAGTTTGGCTGTAGCTGGCGCCATTCTACAAGGAATGACGCGCAATCCCCTAGCTTCTCCTGACATTATGGGGATTACAGGAGGAGCCGCTACTGCGGTTGTGCTCTTTTTGACATTCTTTAGTGACAAAGATAATAATTTGACCGTCAGCATTCAATGGTTACCTTTGAGCGCATTCGTAGGAGCCACCGTCGTTGCACTGCTTTTATATATCTTAGCCAACCACGGCAGGAATCTTTCCCCTATTCGTTTAGTGTTAATTGGAATCGGTTTATCTGCTTTCATGAAGGCCGCTACGACACTCTTTATGATTACCAGTCCTATTTACCGTGCGAGTCAAGCCAATATTTGGATTACGGGAACTGTCTATGGATCTGACTGGCAAGATGTAAACATACTATTGCCGATTACGACTGTATTAATGTTGATCAGTTTCCTCATCATTCGGGACATAAACATTCAAGAATTAGGCGAACCAATCGCCAAAAGTGCAGGAAATCGTGTCCATACATATCGTTTCCTGTTTTTATTGATTTGCACAGGTTTAATCGGCAGCGCAGTTGCTTTTGGAGGAACGATTGGTTTTGTAGGATTGCTGGCCCCTCATATCAGTCGGAGATTAGTCGGATCTTCCTTTGGGTATCTGCTTCCTTCATCTGCTATCATGGGAGCTCTTTTAGTATTACTGGCTGACCTGGTTGGAAGAACGCTGTTTTTACCCATTGAAGTTCCGGCTGGTGTTTTTACGGCGTCTATTGGAGCCCCCTATTTTGTCTATCTTTTATTGAAACAAAGGAATCAGTAATTGCTTGGAAAGGAGAGAATGACATGGAAGCCATTGAAACAAAATCATTGACTTTATCATATGGAGACAACATCATCATTGAAGAGTTGGACTTACAAATCCCTAAAGGGGAAATTACGGTTTTTATTGGCAGTAATGGATGTGGCAAATCCACATTGTTACAATCTTTAGCTCGATTGCTTAAACCGGCTAACGGGACGATCCTATTAGATGGAAAGCAGATTTTGAAGCTGCCAACAAAAGAAGTGGCAAAACAGCTTGCCATTCTCCCTCAAGGTCCTATTGCACCGGAAGGGATTACCGTATTGCAGTTGGTTAAACAAGGACGCTACCCCCATCAAAGGTGGTTTCAACAATGGTCAGAGGAAGACGAAAATAAAGTTCTAGAAGCATTAAAACTGACAGGAATGGAGACGCTGGCAGACCGTCCTGTGGATTCCCTTTCAGGTGGCCAGCGGCAAAGAGCGTGGATTGCCATGACGCTGGCCCAAGACACTGACACGATCTTATTAGACGAACCTACTACGTATTTAGATATGGCTCATCAAATTGAAATTTTAGATTTGCTGTTTGAATTAAATGAAACAAAAAAACGCACGATTGTAATGGTGCTGCACGATTTAAATTTAGCGTGTCGCTATGCTCATCATTTGGTCGCCATTCATGATAAAAAGGTATATAGCCAAGGAAAACCTGAAGAAGTGGTAACATGTGAACTTGTCAAAGATGTCTTTCAAATCGATTGCCAAATTGCTGTTGACCCTATTTTCGGCACACCGATGTGTCTTCCCCATGGAAAAGGACGCCGGATTGTACAAAAAGCCGGCCCAACACTACGAGTTGCGGACTACTAATCAAAAAACGAAATAGCAAGCAAAACATACTGTTTTTTATAAAATGACCGGCTCATTCGAAATGAAAATGAATCATCTAATCGAATGTTCCTTTCTACTTTAATCTACTCATTTTTTGTTCAACTGGTCGACTGTGTGGTTCATTTGGATTCATCATTTTCAGGTGCTTTACTAATCTTTATAACGGCTAATAAAAAACATGAAATCATCCATTCACAACAGGCAGATCTTATTTGAAGATTGGCAGAGAACTGCTCCTTGTTTATGACTAATTAATACTACCATGGTTTCTCTTTTACAAGATGTAAAAGAACTTCAATGAATGGTTCATTCATTGAAGTTCGCCCTTTAATATTGAGAATTTATATGATAGGGGGTGGGATCATAAACGTTTTTAACGCAAAAACGATAATTACTTCTTCTTGCTAGTCTGAATGGCTACTTCATACAGTGCATTCGACACTTCTCCATACTCGCTGGCATGCGGACGATCCTCTCCGTCTGCATAACCATAATCGAACATGCGATTTCGATTCAGTGCCAACTTTGTAAACGTTGGACGCAACAAATCAAAAAGCTTGAATCGATCTTGTAAATGCGAAAATCTTCTTTGATATGAAAGGATTTCTTCACGAACAATGCCCCAAAAACGATACTCAGAAAATTGTTCTTTTTCCTGTAAAATGTTGCTTAAATAACGGAAATGACAAATAAATAATCCGGTTAAAATAAATTGTGTCAATCCTTCAGGCGGCTCGCTGCGCAATACTTTTTTCAACTCAGGAGACAACACCTCAAGTTCCGGAAGAGGCTGGTCGCTAATATTGACATCATCGACAAAATCTTTCATAATGATGCGCTCCGGCTTGTAATCTTTTAACACAAGCACCGTATTTTGGCCATGCGGTGAAAACACGGTACCGTACTGATATAAATAATGAAGCAACGGTGGCAAAATCGCTTTTGCAAGCTTTTTCACCCACTGTTCTACCGTAAGACCGGATCGTTCTACCAATTTGGATACGAACGGAGTTCCTTCATGGTCTACATACAGCAATGCTGCAAGTGTAATCGCTCGCTCACCTTCTTTCAGTTCCTTATAGACGCTTTCCCTCCACACCACACCAAGCATTTCAAGATATTGATAAGGAGCTCCTTTTAATTTCGTATACGTGCGGTGATCGACATTGATGGTCGCCACTTCTCCCAACAGACCAAGGCGGCATTCTTCCTTTAAAAACCAATCGTTTTCCAGAATATTTTTCATATACGTCGTTACTTCGGGAGCGATCACCGTTCTCTCGCTCGGTAATCCCCTATAGACAAGTGTATTAAAAATGCTCATTGGCAGCTTCACATGAAACTTTTCCTTGCTTGTTACATTCACAAAAGTACGAATCGACTGTTGAGGCAGATATTCATCTTCTCCTTCTCCTAACGGAATCAACTCTTTTCTTGCTATTTCAGCAGCAAACATAGACACAATCACATTGTTCCATTGCCACTCATGAATCGGCATGAAGTAATAATCCTCCGCATTGACTCCTGCTTCATTCAGCTTTTTTAGAAAAAGCTGATACGTCTTTTCACCAATCTCTTGTTCGATCACATGCTGATAAGATAAACCTTCTACTGAATGAAAGGTGCCAATATTTTGATGAACGGCAATCCATGACAGCTGGACTTTTTTCTTTTGCTCAGGCGCGTATTTGACATAGTCATCATACCCGAATCCAATACGGCCTTTATTGTATGTGATCCATGGATGCCCCGTCATTTCACCTTCCAGTTCCGAATAATCTAATGAAATCAGCCCTTGCGACAACGTTGATCTTTCTTTCAAATGAGTATCCGCTACTAATGTATGTAAATACTCTTTTACTAAATGTCCTGCCGTAGAACTTGACATGTTCCCTTCTTCTTTTATACTTAACAAAAAAGCAAGAGATTGTGGTATATCGCTTTTTTCATTCGTTACCACTTTGATGCTCTCAGGTAAAACATAATAACTGTCAAATAGGCGAGGTTTTGCCTGGAAATAGTAAACATTTCCTTTTTGATCTTTCCATTCGTAATACCGAATGCCTTCTGACTCATCCTCACTGATTACCTTAGGTATTATAATTTCCTCATATATGAACTCTTGAATCATTTTGGCTAAAAGTCGTTGATCGGCTTCTTGAAAAGCTTTTTCTGTTATCATATGGACAGGCGTATCACAAATTTTCACGACGTTCAACTCCCCTTTTCATTGAATTTGAAGATGATGGATCCATATGGATAGAACTCAAGATTATGCTCAGTGTCGAACCCAATAAAAGAAAACCACACAGGAGAAATGGTGCTTCCAAGCCGTTATGCTGCACCATCATCAAAGCAGCCATCGGTGATAAAAGCAGGGAAACATTTTGCATCGACGAGACAATACTATAAGACAATGGCGCTTTTTTTCCGATTCCCATTTGGAAAAATAAAAGATCTAATGCCGCCAGACTTACAAAAAAACACATACCATACAAGATTCGAATGAAAACAAACAACCATATGCTTCCGGCAGCCGATTGGATAATAAGCAATCCCCCGGTTATACCCGTTAAGCTAATGAAAATGGCTTTCATATGCGTTTTTAAATAACGCTTCGGCAATAAAAATTGCAGTACAATCGCCACAATACTTGGTAATACATATAACAAGCTTGATACTTGTTTTGTTAGACCAAATCTTGCGTCAAGAAAAACCGTAAAGTAGGGACGTATGGCATTATGTCCAATATAAAAGAGAAAGACAGTGAGCAAATATCCTAAAAATTCCACCGACCACCTTCTACTTTTTCTTTTAACAGAATCTTCTTTCTTTTTTACACACCCCCTTTTTCTCATCGCTTCATTGCGAGAGAAAATAAAGCCACTTGCGATCGCAAAAACGAAATCTATGAATGCAAAAACGTAATAGCTATCGAACGGGAACGGCTGGTTCACCATAAAGCTTCCAGCCATTCCCGATACGACCACACTCCCATGAAAGATCCATAAATAAGTCGTCGTGGCTCTTACTTTTTCTTCCTCATTTTTGCTTGCAGCCACGAGCGTCGGATAAAGCAAATAAATTCCGCTTTGGAAACAGAGTAAAATAAGTGAAACGATTAAAAAATAAAGGAAAGTATGGCCCATAGGGAGGAGGATTTTGCACCCTCCCATAGCCGTCAACAAGATTGGTATACATTTCTGAAAATCTCTTAATTTCCAAATCATCGCCCACAATGGTGTCATCACAATCACAACAAGGCGACAACAAATGATAAAGAAGCTCGTTGCTTGCACCTCATCCACTTGAAAATAGCCTGAAAATAGCTGCGGATAAAAAGGGGATAACAGCATTTCTGATATCAACGTAAACAGTAAACAACTGTAAATAAATCCTTTTTCCCTGTTCGTCATTTCTTTTTTTCTACAGCCCGAATTGTTGAAACACATTTTTTTCATAGGTTTGGTAAATTTCTTTTCCTGCCAACTGATTGATAATCGTTGCATTTCGAAAGGCGCCTAGTCCCAAATCAGGTGCACCTACACCGTGAGTATGAAGTTCGCCGTTTTGAACGAATATGTGGTTTTGCCCTTCCTTGTTCAACTTCACTTTATAATTTTCCTGAATGACAAGTTGTCCGTCCTCATCCCAATCCACGATATGCTTGATTCCTTGCAAACAATCCGGGATATAAGGATGATATCCCGTTGCCAGGATCACAACATCACTATTCAATTGGTGACTCTTTTCTTGTTCATGTTGGTACAGCGTTAAACGATATAGATGATCCCACTCTTCTATAGACACTAATTCGGTTAATGCTTGCAGATGAACATTCAGCACTTTATTTCCCACTGTCCGTTCATACAATAACTCGTAAATGTCGGCAATGGTCTTAAAGCTGATCCCTTTGTAAAGCAGCGCTTGTTTGCTCAAAACTTCTTTTTTCTTTTCTTTCGGCAGCCTATAGAAATATCGTGTATAATCTGGCGAAAAATGCTCGAGACCAAGTTTGGAATATTCCATCGGATAAAATCCTTTGGATCTTGTAAACCAGTTCAATTGGTAATCATGTTCCGGCTGCTTTAACAATAAGTCGTGGAAAATCTCCGCTGCACTCTGTCCGGATCCAATCACCGTAATCGAATTCGCGTTCAAAATATTATCTCGCTTGTTCAAATACTGTCCAGAATGAAAAACTCGATCACCAAGAACGTTTTGAAACTTATCGGGAACGTACGGTCTCGTTCCTACGCCTACTACTACATGTTTCGTGTGATACGTTTTTCTTTCCTTTTCTTTCTGGCAATAAACGGTCACCCGATAATATCCTTCTTCTGTTTGCTCAATGTTCTCTACTTCACATCCAAACTGAAGCTGTGGAAGCTGGCTGGCCACCCATTGGCAATAGTGATTATATTCCGTACGTGGAATTTGGAATTTTTCAAAAAAGTAAAAACGGTACAACCTGTTATGCTCATGTAAATAGTTGATAAAGCTGAAACGGCTTGTTGGATCGACCATCGTTACGGTATCTGCCATAAAAGGTACCTGCAGAGTCGTTCCTTCCAACAACATTCCCGGATGCCAGTCAAATTGATCTTTTCGATCAAAAAACAAGGAACGACAACCTGTTTTTTCCAGTAAAGCAGCTAATCCAAGATTAAAAGGGCCGATTCCGACGCCAATCACATCTAAAATTTGTTCTCTTGCCAATCTGTCCATCTTTTTTCAAATCCTTTCCTCTCACAAATCATAAATAATCCTGTTTTATCAGGGAGATCGACCTCCTTTACGGGCTGAAAACCGCATTTTTGGAATATATGAATCATTTTTTCATTTTTCACATCGGGCTCGGCCACAATGCGAGTCGTTTCTTGTACTTGAAATTTTTTATGCAAAATGGTTAACAATAATGGATAAATGTAGCCTTTTCCCAAAAACTCCTTTGGTCCAATCAATAAATGAATGCCTTGATCATATTCATCAAATTGATAATATTTCCCGATAATATCATCCTTCACCCAGTAGGACTCCCAATAGCTCATTGGAATCCCGTCCATTTCTCCAATGAGAAGTATTTGATGATCGTCATGCAGAAATTTCTGTAAATGTGCTTTATACTCGGTAAAAGGGATATTTAAGTTCCAAAAGGGAATGACATGCGGCTCATGCATCCATGAATGAAGCCGACTCACATCTTCTTCTAAACGAACCGGCCGAAATGTAATCTTTTTTTGAATGACGGGATCATACCTTTCAAATGGATAGCTCTGTTGAGCCATGATATCACACTTCATGCCATTCACCCACCGCAGCAACGATTGGATTAGGTACTCGAACATAAACGGATTGCGATGCAAGAGACCCTACAAGCTCGTCCATATCATGCACTCTTGTCAGTAAGTTCCCCTTGCTCGGCAGCTCTCTTTCCGTTAGCAGAGATTCTATCAAATTCGTACGATCACCCAGTTGAGCTTTTAATTGATTCAACTCTTCTTTAACCATGATCAACAAACGGTTTTCATCTATTAAACGGTTCACTCCGAACGCGTTAATTAAACCAAATAAATGATTAAACAATACGTAGTAGCAAAAACGCTCCTTTGCAATAGCATCGTCGCATACTGTGTCGCTTTTTTCGTTTAAAGTGCCAACCAGTTCTTTAAGAGCTTCCGCTTTTGATCTCATAAAATAATAGCCTTGGTTATCGCGATAATAGAAAGTGGATGGATAACCTTCTTCGTCCAGTTTGACGATGGAGTTTTGCTGATGGGCTTCTAAAGCAATCCCATACGTTTCGTATAACCAGTAAAGAGGACGCAAACTGATCTCTAAATAACGAGCAAACCACTCCTCGCTCACTTCCGCAACGGAAGTCCCTTCTCGGTGTGCAATGTCCAAAATGATGTTGGTTAGATGGGAACGTCCTCCTGTAATATGGTCTTGACATAACGCCGCTAATAAAGTAGTCCGAAGTTCATTTCCTTCTTGAAATGGATTATCACGAATGACGACTTCGAATCCAGTTTCATAAGAATCGGATTTTAACGAAATATAAGCAGGATCTTCAATAATGCGAAATGAAGGGTGCTGTTCTTGTAATTGTTCACGAATCTCTCCGTGAAGCAAACGACTCACTTCCACCCCGCGATGCAGCTCTTTTCGCTTATTAATACGCAACGAATTGGTGATTTTCACCGGAATCGAAAATTTATACATGAACTTTGCCTCTGGGTGGTATACAGTTCGTACGGAAGAAGTTGGATAATATTTTCTTCCATGAGGTCCAAGATAAGCCATTTTCCCTGATTGGATCAGGTCACACACATATTCATTCCCCAAAAGCTTCCTTGCCTGAAGCGGGTGAACTGGTATAAGAGAAAAACCATCTTTCTGACAATATTTTTCTTTAAAAGCTTTTGAAACCAAAGGATCATACAACAGTTCTTCTTTAATAAGAGTGGATGCCTTTTTTGCCAATACAGAATCTTCTTCCACCAGTTCATTCACAATTCGAAAATAATGAAGCTGAAAAGCTCCTTTTCGTTCAGGAGCAAAGATATGCTCTTCATCTTCATCGATTCCTTGTCGGCTTTTCGGCGTCGGATGGAGCTGGTGTCCGACGATCAATGACTGTTCCGATTGGAGGTAGGTTTTTTCTTTTTGATAGCATTCTTCTATATCCTCCTTTCTTTCTGTAAGAATGGTTTTCATATTCTGATAGCTTAAAATGATACGAAGGATCAGTTCGTCTGAATGAATGGGCTTGTCCGATTCGAGTCTGCATTCTTTTTGAATCAACAAAGCCAATGTGACATAGTCGAGTTCTTCCATTTCCCCATCTCTCAATTGATAATAAATAGGAGATGAATAGAGGTGGCGGCCTGTTGGCGACTTATACTGAACAGGAACATATACTGTAACAGACTGCTGACCAAAAGAAAGTACTAATACATAGGGAATATCTGGTATTTGGACTTGAACAGGAATGTCATCCGGATGCTTCCATTCCCCTCTTCCCGTCTCTTTTACATAACAATTAATTAAGTTTTGCATCGTAATGTGGCTCGTAATGAATGGAATATTCATGCCTTTTCTCTCCTTGCTCTTTCTCTATTTTTTCTCCCAATCTCTTCATCCGTTCTATATGTTGCTTCATATGATCGATCGTATTAAGCGGATTAAGCATCGTGCATTTTAAATATAGTTTTCCATTTTGTTTTGTTTTGGCTATAATCAACTCGCCGTTTTCGTAAAGGGCTTGCTGCATCTTACGGTTCATTTCATCCACATACTTTCGGTCTTCCATACGTTGTGACGGTAAATAGCGGAACAGAATGGCATTCATTTCCGGATGGACCGGCACTTCAAAACAAGGATCTTTTTTCATGAGAGATGCCGTTTCTTTCGCTAAATCAATCGTATAATCAATCATCTGCCCCAAGAGATCGGTCCCTAATAATTTGAAAGTCATCCATAATTTCAAAGCGTCGAAACGCCTCGTTGTCTGAACACTTTTTTCAACAAGGTGGATCATCCCTTTTTCCTGATCTTCCTCAGGATTCAAATAATCCGCATGATAAGCAATACGGTGAAAATCTTGCTTATTTTTCACAAAAAAAGCACCGCAGCTGATGGATTGATAGTATAACTTATGAAAATCGATGGTGATCGAATCAGCCAAATGCAATCCATCTAATAAAGACCGATATTGATGAGAAAAGAGAAGCGCTCCGCCATAGGCGGCATCGACATGAAGCCATAATCCTTCGTCCTTTGCCAATCGTGCCGTCTCACTTATACTATCAATGCTTCCAAAATCTGTTGTCCCTGCTGTCGCTACTATCATAAAAGGAATCAATCCTTCTCGACGAAGCTTTTTCAGTTTGTCCCTCGCATCATCTATGGACAGCTTCTGCTGATCATCTGTCGATACTGTCACTACGGCATTCGCTCCCAATCCAAGCTGTGCGGCCGACTGCTGCACAGTAAAATGAGCATGCTCCGAGCAAAGGATGCGCAGCTTATTTGCTTCATATGGCAAACCCTTTTGATGGGCATTCACCTTGAAGTACGTTTCACATGCTTTATTCCGAGCAAGCAGCAATCCCATATAATTAGATTGAGTGCCCCCGCTTGTAAACACACCATCAGCTTCATGAGAATAGCCAATTTTTTGAGTAAAAAATTTCACAAGCGCCTCTTCCACATAGGTAGCAGAGGGGCTTTGATCCCATGAATCCATCGACTGATTTAACGCTCCAATCATCGTTTCTGCCGCAATCGATGGAAGCAAAGGGGGACAATGCAGGTGTGCCATAGCGGAAGGATGGGAAATCCATAACGAATCTCCCACAATAACGTCTTGAATTTCCGCCATCACTTTCGCTACTTCTTGGCCGGCGATTGGAATGTGGAGCGACTCCTTCACTTTTTCCTCTATCTCCAAACAGCTTGTCCCGGAAAACGGCTTTTTCGCCTTTTTCGTTTGTTCACATATTAATGTCATGATCTCATCCATGAGTAAGCGATAGGTTTTCTCGCTTTTACCGTCAGGATGAAGAAACCATTTTTGAAAATTGGAATTCATGCCCATCACCTTCTAGCGCAATCCAAAATAAGATTCAGCATTTATTACGGCTTCATAAAGTCGCTGCAATACATCACCGATTTGTTCTTTTGAAATAATTAACGGCGGCAACAGTCGAATGACGGAGCTGAAACGACCCCCAACTTCCAAAATCAACCCGCGGTTAAAACATTCTTGCTGAATCTTCTTGGCAAGCTCTGGATGGGCAGGGTAACTTCCGATCGTATTTGGTTGTTTGGTCGGATCAATGATTTCAATCCCGATCATAAGACCCCTGCCTCTTACATCACCGATGGAAGAAACTTGTTTTTGCATTTGTTTTAATTGCCCCATGGCATATTGTCCTAATTCATGAGCATGCTCTGGCAAGTGATATTCTTTCACAAACTGTATAGTAGCTTTTCCCGTTGCCATTGCCATTTGGTTTCCGCGAAACGTTCCGATATGGGCTCCCGGCTCCCATTTATCAAGACTTCTGTCATAAAGAACGACGGATAAAGGCAAACTTCCTCCGATGGCTTTGGATAAAACAAGAACGTCCGGTTCGATTCCTGCATGTTCAAAAGCAAACATTTTTCCCGTTCGACCGATCCCCGTTTGCACTTCATCAATGATAAGAGGAATATTACGTTCTTTAGTGATTCGTCGAAGTTCTCTGAGCCATTCGATCGGGGCTGGAATCGAACCTCCCTCTCCTTGAACCACTTCCACAATAATTCCTGCCGGAGAAACAATTCCGCTTTCTGGATCGTCCAATAAATGTTCAATGTATGTGCTGCTGATACGGTGTCCTTCCGCTCCTATGCCAAACGGGCAGCGATAGGCATACGGATACGGAAGAAAATGAGTATCAGGAACAAGCGCGTGAATCTTCTTTTTAGGATTTGTCGTTCCGGAGATACTCAACGTTCCATGAGTCGAACCATGATACCCTCCTTGGAACGATAATATCGTTCGATTTCCCGTTGCTGTTTTCACAAGTTTCAAAGCAGCTTCGACTGCATCAGCTCCCGTTGGTCCACAAAAATGGATTTTTGACTTTTCAGCAAACGAAGAAGGTAAAGAAGCAAATAGTTCATCAATAAAGGCTTCTTTAATTGGTGTGGTTAGGTCAAGCGTATGTAATGGTACATACGCTTGCAGGACTTTTTCAATGGCTTCTCGAATCACTTCATGATTGTGACCCAATGCCAGCGTACCCGCACCTGCCAAACAATCAATGTACTGCTTGCCGTTCATATCTGTTATATAAATGCCTTCAGCTCTTTTAATCGCAAGAGGGAGTCTTCTTGGATATGACCTGGCATTCGATTCTCTTTTTTCTTGCATCGCCAATAGGTCTTGATTTCCTACATGTGTAAAAACATGTGCTTTCATCCTTCACCACTCCTTTATTTTTCTCATTCTCCATTCATAACAGAAAGAGGGGGTTTCTATTCATATATTGAGAATGATTTTCATTATCGATTGCAAGTATTATCTTAATTGATAATGATTATCATAGTCAATATCTTTTTGCAAAAATGATAATTTTTTCCTAAATTAGAAAAAAGGGTATATTATTTAAAAAGGTTTTAAATCTTTTAATTTTTCTTAGTTTCTGTTGTCTTCAAGCTTCACTCTCTAACCCTTCATCCATTAATAGAATTGAATGACAAAGTACCTACAAATGAATCCCATATGATTGGGATAAAAGCCATAAAATAAGAAATGATGATTCAAATAAGAATGAAAATCTTCTAAAAAACAATAAAGGGTAACCAAATATTGGCTACCCTTTAGCAAATTAAGCTTCTGGTCTAAATGTTTTACAATCTGTTTCTTCAGTACTCGATGCCTGTTTTCCTTTGTGACTGACTACATAAATAGTATCAGCACTGCATTTGTTTCCATTGCTCCAATATTTGCAATTATGAACTTCACAAAGAACATCTTGAGCCATATTAGTATCCCTCCCTAATGGTTATGATTCGCCATTTTTCGGTTATCGATACTTATTTTTTGTCCTCATTATTTTGTGATGCATACAAGAAATGTCAAAAAGGCTTCCTTATCATATAAAAGGACTAGTTGAGTTTTTCTCCAATCCATGAGTAGGTGCTTATTTCGAATTTTACTAAAGTACTCCTTGCCCCAGAAAATTTAAAGCATAACGGCTGAGAATGAAAATATCCACTTAAATTATCGAAATTTTCTAAAAATATATTGCGTATGGACCATTGTTTTTTTAAAATAAACTCATGGTTCTGATATATGTAAGCGATTTCAGAACTAAATCATTTATAAAGGAGTGACGAATGTGGAAAACAAAGAGTTTCAATCATCTTCCCCGCCGGAAAGCACAACGATCGACTACGAAAAAATCGCTGCCAGCGAACCATTTCAACATCTTGTTTCATCAAAAAGAAAACTTCTTGTACCACTCACAGTATTCTTTCTCGTTTTTTACTTTGCGCTTCCTTTTCTGACCTCATTCACTAAAGTGTTAAACAACTATGCCATCGGCGATATTTCTTGGGCTTGGATTTTCGCCTTTGCCCAATTTATCATGACTTGGACGCTTTGTACGGTATATGTCAAAAAGGCAAACAAATTCGATGATATGGCAGGAAACATTTTGGAAGAATATAAAAACAAGGGGAGTAACGTATGAGTATAACGGCATTTATTTTATTTGTTATTATTGTAGGCATTACCCTTGTGATTACGTACTGGGCAGCGAAGAGAACCAAAACAGCTAGCGAGTTTTATACAGCCGGCGGCGGACTCAACGGCTGGCAAAACGGTTTGGCGATTGCGGGCGACTACTTGTCTGCCGCATCCTTTTTGGGAATTGCCGGAGCGATTGCCTTAAACGGATTTGACGGGTTTTTCTACAGTATTGGCTATCTTGTTGCCTATTTAGTTGTTCTGTACGTCGTGGCGGAGCCATTGAGAAACCTTGGAAAATATACTTTGGCAGACATGATTACCGCTAGGTTCGACCAAAAGAAAATCCGCGCGGTTGCCGCCATCAACACCATTGCCATTGTGATCTTTTATATGATCGCCCAACTTGTCGGGGCGGGAGCACTCATCCAATTATTGCTCGGCATTGATTATTGGATCGCCGTTTTAATTGTCGGCATCATGATGACAATATACGTGCTGTTCGGCGGAATGACCGCCACAAGCTGGGTGCAAATCATCAAAGCCGCCTTGTTAATGCTTGGAACGGTCATTATTTCTTTCTTAGTTTTAATGAAATTTCATTTTAACCTATTCAATATGTTTACTGAAGTAAAAAACGCTACACCTCATGGCGAAAACTTTTTGCATCCGGGAATTAAATATAAAGATCCGATCGATACGATTTCGATTACGCTGGCATTAGTTCTTGGAACAGCAGGCCTTCCTCATATTTTAATGCGCTTCTTCACCGTAAAGGACGCAAAAACGGCCCGCAGTTCTGTCGCTGTGGCCACATGGGTCGTGGGATTGTTTTACATTTTGACCATCTTTCTGGGCTTCGGCGCCGCTGCCTTTGTCGGGTCCGAAAAAATCATTCAAGCGAACGCAGCAGGGAATATGGCCGCTCCGTTACTGGCGCAAGTGTTGGGCGGAGACTTTCTCATGTCTTTCGTATCTGCCGTCGCTTTTGCAACGATTTTAGCAGTTGTAGCCGGGCTCGTTTTATCGGGGGCTTCCGCTTTTGCACATGATATTTACGGTCAAATTATCAAAAAAGGAAACATAACGGAAAAACAACAAGTGTCAGCTGCTCGTTATTCTTGTATTTCCGTCGCTGCATTATCCATCATTTTAGCCTTATTTGCTCAAAAAATGAATGTGGCCTTTCTTGTTTCATTAGCATTTTGCGTGGCAGCCAGCGCCAACTTGCCCGTCATTCTATTTACGATTTACTGGAAAAAGTTTAATACGGCAGGAGCCATTACAGGAATGCTTTCCGGTCTGGCTTCATCCCTTATACTCGTCATCATAAGTCCAAACGTGATTGCCCCGGAACCAGGCGCCGCGATTATAGTCGGAAAACCGCTTATTTCATTAACCAATCCTGCCATCATATCCGTGCCAATCGGATTTTTAGGAGCTTATTTAGGTACCGTTTTGTCGCCAAAACGAGATGACAAAAAATTCGCTGAAGTGACGGTCAAAGCCAATACAGGCTTAAAATAATTTTCTTTCATCTGTAGGAAAGTCATCAATCCGTCACCAGAAGCTGTTCCCGTTTTGCGGCATTTCTTCCTTTGCTTTCGGAAAATCTATTTTCAAACGGATCTATATCTCGGTAAAAAGAAAACACGCAACCCTCTTCTTTTCTCTATACTTGAATCGACCTGAAGCAAGCAATAAAGAATGGGGTTGCGCGCAGTACGATTTTTACATGACTCTTCCCTGATTAAAAGATGGTCCAGTCATTTTGATAGAATGAACAAATTTCGGAGGATATACTTTCATTTCTGCGTTTCATACAAATAGTGCTTATGGACTCATCGAAAAGATGGAATGATGTGATTCATTATATCAAAATTCAAAATTCCATGAAAAAGCGGATTGATTTTACGATGAGGCTAAAGTACTGAACAAAATAAGACAAAACAATGGGGAAGCAAATTCGCTGCATCGCATCTAATCAAAAGAGATAGCCAGGCAGAATGCGAGCATAAAGTATAAAAGCTTAAGCAAGAGTTCTTGCTTAAGCTCCTTGACACATACAATACTTGATCTTTCAAATATTTGAACAGAAAAAGTTGGAAAGAGCGTAATGAATTCATTTTGTTCTAGGAATATCAGGAATCCATATTTTTAGGTTGATGTGTTATGAATCTCTTCATTTGTAATAATAATTTTTGAATCACAAATCCAACCAATAAAATGACAACAAGCAACAATGTAATCGTCGCCCCGGGTGGAGTCCCCAGCTTATAGGATGAAATAAGTCCGGAAAAGATGCTGATTCCTGCTACTGCAATCGCTGTGATGAACACCATTTTAAATCCCTTTGCCATTCTGATAGCAAAAGCAGCGGGCAGAACCAATAGTGCTGAGACTAGAAGCACTCCAACCATGGGGATAATAATTGAAATGCACAATCCTGTCATAACGCTAAAAGACAGCGATAAAAGGTTCGTATTCACCCCACTGGTGAAAGCAGTATCTTCATCGAATGTAAGCAAATATAAAGGCCTTCTTAAAAAAAGAAAATAAAGCAACAAGAGTAGTGTGACTCCTATCATTTCATATAACTGCCGATCCGTAATGGTCACAATCGAGCCAAACAAATATTGTTCAATATTAGTGGTCATTCCGCCTTCTGTCAAGCTTAACAGGAACAAAGCGAATGACAAACCTGCTGCCATTAAAATAGCGATGGATACTTCTGAATAGGTTCGATACGCCCTCCTCATATATTCAATTCCAATGGCTCCTGCGATAACGACTAAAATACTGGACAGTATAATAGGCGAATGGATGAAATATCCAATGGCTACCCCGGCTAGAGAAATATGAGATAATGTATCAGCCATTAAAGCTTGTCTCCTTAAAACAAGGAAAACTCCGAGCATTGGAGCGATAATGGCAATTAATCCGCCAGCCCAAAACGCCCGTTGCATGAATTCCAGGTTAAACATTTCCATCCGCCTTGCTCTCCCCTTTCTAAATGGATGATTTTATCTAAATACGGTTCTACTTCATTCTGCTCATGAGTCACCATAATGACCGTACGATGATGTTGTTTGACTTGGTGATGCATAAATTTATAAAAACCTTGCCGGCTTTCATAGTCCATTCCTGTTGTAGGTTCATCCAATACGAGTAAATCCGGATCAGACGCCAATACTCGTGCAATACAAATTTTTTGTTTTTGACCACCTGATAAATCCCCGATTTTATGATGGCGAAATTCCCACATTCCCACCATTTTTAACGCATTTTCTACTTTTTTATGATCGGTTTGACTCAATCTCTTTAACCACTTCCCGCGTCGAAACCTTCCCGATTGAACTAACTCTAATACGGTGCTTGGAAATCCAACATTAAAAGAGGCGATTTGTTGAGGCACATATCCGATGGTTAATCGTTTTCCTTGAATATTTTGTTTGCTGATGGTAACCGTTCCTTTCCAAGGCTTTAGCAAGCCTAGCATCACACGCAGCATCGTTGATTTAGAAGCTCCATTTGGTCCTGTAATTCCTACAAATTCCCCGCTATGAATCTCAAAGGACACTCCGTTTAAAACGGGAGTATGCGAATATCCAAAAACAACATGATCTAAAGATACTAATTTCAACAACTTCTCCCCCTTTCCTATAGAACAAATAAAAAGTGGGCGCCTATTTTTCAAAGACGCACACTTATAAGATCAATGACCTCTGCACAAAATTATGGATTCATTAATGATTTTTTCAAAGAGTCTAGATTTCTTTTCATGATTTTCACATAATTAAGACCTTTATCTTGCTCTTCTTTGGTTAAACCTTCTAAAGGACTTAATACCTCCGTTTTCGCACCTACCTCATTCGCCAAAGTTTGAGCTACTTTAGGTGAAGCAATCTCTTCAAAATAAATGATTTTCACCTGATGCTTCTTGGCAAATTTTTTGAGTTCCGCTAATCGTGCCGGACTAGGCTCTTGTTCAGGAGTAAGTCCCGAAATGGGAACTTGTTTCAACCCGTACTCTTTAGCTAAATAACTAAAAGCAGTATGTTGTGTAATAAATTCCTTTTTTGGTGCATTTTCAAGTGTCGTGCGGTATAAATGATCAAGTTGTTTCAGTTGCTGAATGTATTGTTGACTGTTTTTTTCGTAATAGGCTTTATGTTCAGGATCTTTTGCCACAATGGCTTTCGTAATGTTTTCCACTTCTTTTTGAGCTAATACCGGATCCAGCCATACGTGAGGATCTAAATGAGATCCTTTATCTCCTTCTTCTTCCTCTTTAGACCCTTTTATCAAAGAAATCCCTTTACTAGCATTCACAAATTTTACATTATTTATACTTTTTTGGAGATCAGGAGCCCATGTTTCCAGCTCAGGGCTGTTATAAATCAGCAGGTCTGATTTTTGAATTTTTTCGATATCTTTAGGAGATGGGTCCCAATCATGCGGCTCTACATTGGCAGGAATTAAAAGATCTACTTGCGCTTTGTCTTTTGTAATGTTTTTCGTAAATTCATACATAGGGTAGAATGTAGTCGCAATATGTAGCTTAGAATCTTTCGAATTAGATTGGCTTTCATTGTTGCTGCATCCTGCAATCGCTAATGAACACATCAGCAATGCCAAGAAAACCTTGAATCGGAAGCGTTTCATCCTCTTTTCTCCTTTTTTATCGATTTATCTTAAATGGAATGGATATTCGCAAATCAAAATGATTACGATTTTGTCGTGTTAGAATAATACTATTAGAACTACAGTGTAGTCAAGTAAAAGTTCTATTCTTTATTCTTTTACTTTCTTGAAAAAGAAAAGAACACAATTATTTATTGCAAAAATGATTTCACTTCTAAATCTTAGTCCATTGAATCAAAGAAAATTACCAGCTTGATTTTTTCACGCCCGGAATCTGACCTTTATGAGCATACTCACGAAAAGCAATGCGGGACATTTTAAATTTTCTTAAGTATCACGTGGCCGCCCAGTTATTTCGCATCGATTTCTCAATCGCGTTGGAGATGAATCACGCGGTAACTTTCGCAATGCCTCATAATCTCCTTTTTCCTTTAATTCCTTGCGCAGGGCGGCATATTTCTCAACCATTTCTTGACGTTTTTTTCTTTCACGATCTTAGATTTTTTAGCCATTTTTTCATCCTTTTAAAAAATAAGTCTTTTCATCCTCCAACATCATTAATTGATAATTATAATCATTACGATATACTAGATTCGTTATAAATCGTAATGATTACGATTTATAACGTATTATAAACGAACTTTGCTGCCATTACAATATATTCTCAAGAAAGATTTTTACGCATACAAACGTAAAGACAATAGAAAAAATGTCTTCCCTCTTATTATTGAAACGTCTTGGCTATTGAATAGCCTAATGGAAAACAACATCATGATTCTTACAAGGAAACAATGACACGTTTAAGATAAAACTTTTATTCATTGTGAATTAACCAATAATAAAAGGCTTGCAGACTGTCAAGCAATTTTGACTTTGTCGACAAGCCGTCATTTTAAAAACCAGATCGAATTCTGCTTTAAACTGTAAGTATTTTTTTAGTTTGAACCCTTTTCTTCTGAAAAAAATTGCTTCTTTAGAGGGCAATGTATAGCGTCTGACAAAAAAGCCGTTCAATATTCCCCTATAAAATGGTAAGAAATACACACCGATTGAACTCATCGTACCGTTAAATCAGCTCTAAATACTCCAGCCCGTATCGAATACCCCCATCATTCACGTGCTTGGTCGTGAAATCAGCAAAAGGCTTTACCTCTTCATGGGCGTTTCCCATCGCAATGCCCATTCCAACATAAGAAAGCATTTCTTTATCGTTTAAACCGTCTCCGAATGCTACCGCGTCATCAGGGGATAGTTTCAAGTGCTGCAGCATAGCTGCAATCCCTTTTGCCTTCGATAAATCGGAAGGAAGCACATCCATCGACAACGGATGCCAACGAATAAAAGAAAGATCGTTAAATTTCTCAAGGTAATGAGTCTCTTCATGTTCTTGGCAATAGAGCAATGCTTGATAGATACTAGTATCCTTCCAATAATACGGTTGGAAACTAGGCGACTCCAGCTTGAGAAATTGAAAACTTTCGACTACATGGGGATGCTGTTTTTTGTTCGCATAGCATTCTTTATGGCTCAAATAAACGATGGGATGGTTGAATCGATGGGAATATTGCTCCAATTGCTCCAAACTGGCGGGATGAATCGGTTTTTCAAAGATGACTTTCCCTTTATATACAACGTACGAACCGTTAAAGCTTACAAAAGAATCAATTCCTAATTCTTCAGCAATATGACGAAAATGAAATGGGGCTCTACCAGTCGCAAAAGACACTTCAATGTTTCGCTCTTTCAGCTTTCGAATGGCCTCTTTTGTGTCAAGAGGTATGGTCGAATCTTTATTGACTAATGTGCCGTCAATGTCGAAAAAGACGATTTTATAAGACATAGTCTCTCTCCCTACATATTTTTTGAAAATGGCATTTTTTCACCCAATCACGATTTATCTGACCATTTTCATGGCTTAATTCAATCATCCCGCGAACAGAAGCTCCTTCCATTCATTTTATAACAAGAACGCAGCAAGAATGTCCAAACACGACACAAAATTGCCCGTATAGGACTTGTATGTATATAACCCTCCCATTTTAAGCAGGTGCCTATAAAAAGAGTTTAATTAATGCTTTGTCATTTTGATGATGAGGAGGATTCAATGTCATTATACGCATGAAAAATGACTTGGGTAAGGTTCCTCTAAGCCCATCCAACATATTCGCCACTGTATTGAAGATCTCCTTCATATTTAAAACTTTTCTTTATCTATAAACCTCCCGCTTTTCCCGGGAGGCTGGAAATGGTTGCTGAATGCGTTCTAAAACGAAAAAATCCTTTGAAACGTCAACTTTCATCAACATCACGATCATCGTTCGGGATATCTATAGCTGTCATCTCAGCTATCATTCTGATCATCCGGCAAAATCTCTTTTATGAAGCAACTCTCGTAACCATAATGGCATACAGGTGCTTCCGGCACCACTTCTAATAACACGGTGTCATCGTCGCAATCCACCACAATGCGCTGAACGTTTACAAACCGGCCATCTTCTTCTCCCTTGACTTGTACTCTTCCAAGAGTACGCCGAAACAAAGTCACTAATCCTGTCTGAAGGGTCTTATCCCAGGCTTCTTTGTCCATAAAGCCAACCATCAAAACATCTTTCGTTTCTGCATGCTGAAGTACAGCCGGTACAAGACCATTAAGTTTCGAAAAATCAAGCTCTGTTGTTCCTGTGATTGTATGATCCACTGCCATATCAGAGTCCTCCTTTTTTAAAATCTTTTCTAAGCAAAAAGCAGCGCCTCAGATCCTAGCATTTTTGCTGCCTCTTTAGGATTTTCATTCGCATATACAGCCCGGCCTACAATAGCGTAGCACGATGACCTTCCGGCAGCGGCAAAAGCGTCGCGGATTCGTCCCCCCATGGTGCCAATACCCGTCATAAATAGCGTAGGATTATGTACCCGAGCAGATAAAAACTCACTAACCCTTTGGACTCCGCTTAGATTGGTGCTAGGTACGATAAAATGCCTTACTCCCAGATTTACTGCAAGCTCCATGATTCGGGATGGTCCATCATCAGCAACAAATCCACCACCACTCACTTTGTACTCATCCATCGGAAAATCCCCCCCAACGATAGGGCATAGTCCGTTCCTTTGCGTATGTTTGATGAACTCCTCAACTGCTGAGGGCCCAGCTAACGGAAACAGCACTAGAGCATCTACCCCCGCCTCTTGGCAGATGGCACAAAACTTTTTGGCCATGTCAGGAATGTCCAGCCCTGCTTTCTGGTGGTCGTATAATATGGGTAAATCGGTGATTTCACGGATCGCTCGAACAGCATGATTCAATCCTAACCGTAGGGCTCCTGCAATCCCCAGCTTATATCCCACCACGCCTTCTACTTCGCACGTTTCCTCCACCACCCGACGAATAGCATCGAAGGACTCCAAATCTAGCGCCGGGATGATACCATTCTGTGTACGAAATTTTATATCAGCCAATTTTCATCTCCCTTTCTTTCCAATTATTTCGCGCCCAATCCTGATTGCATCGGATCGGGCGCGCTTTTCTGTCTAACCGATCATGACAATTTAAACTTTGTCACGAATGGCAAGACCATAGACAAATTGGGCTGTCGGACCTCCTTTTCGTTATATTGAACAACCATCCGAATGCTTGCAGACAGTTTTAAACACTTTTAGCAAGATATTGATCTGCAATTCTGTTAATTTTTCTCTGAATTTCTTCTGACAAGATGATTCGCTCTTGACTAGCTTCCTGCTCTTTTATCCGATTTTGAACTTGTTTCCAATGAATTTCGTCTGCAATTTTTAACGTAGGAGTGCCAATGCCATCGTGGTGATAAATAACCTCGTACAATCCAGAACGATCGCTTTCATTCGCTGTTTCAACCACCAGTTTACCCTCAATGTATACAACTTTCACTTCTCCCGGAATGCTCCGTTTGATTGGTTCCATTCCGAACTTCATACGGTCTTTGCCGTTGCTGTAAGCAGTTTTCATCGCCCACCCGAGAGTGTCTCGTGTCATGTGATGGTAATATCCTGAACCGATTCCATAAGCAACAAAATTGAGGGGGATGCCCCGTTCCTCCAGAATGGCGTCATACCGCTGCATCACCTCGAAGCTCATTCCATCTCCGATAAAAGCGCTGACTGTATCAAGAAGGTCATTCGCCTTGGCTACTTCGTAAATTTTAATGGCCTGTTCAATAACATTCCCGCTATCAGGCCGCATGGCGATCTTGATTCCCTTTTCTTTCGCGTAACGTCCCAAAGACGGCAAATATTCATGAATGACACGGTTTGCATCATAGGTGTCGATCAATAACGCCACAAACTTCAGACCATCTTCATAAGTGACATCGATGGCATGAATAAAGCTGTCATATTCGTTGTCGAACTGCTGAGTGACTTTATGAGACTGTGCAGACACGCCTCCGATCACTGCATATGGGGTGTGCTGAGCCGTATGGAAATCATCCGTTTCATGCAGTGAAAGGTTCCATGCCGTGCCGGCCCAATAAGCATCTTCCAAGCTTCGATGAGCTCGGAATCCGTAGCTATGGACCCGCCAGAAAAAGGAGTCATCAAATCCGTAAAGTTCTTTTTTCCGTTCCAAGTATTTACGAATATGAAACGCTTCCGTTGCGCAGTTGCTTGGAAAATATCCGTGCAGGAAATTGGCTTCCCACCATGTTACGAGTTCACCAAACCCCTTAATAGTGTTGCGAATTTGAGCGAATGGTGTTCCGATCGGGCACCAAGTGCCTTCTGGCAGCGTTTCAATAGAGATAGGAGCATATCCGTTGCATTCTTTTACAACACGCATAAAGAGCTCGGTCGGGAAAACCATCCCCATCTTCTTAGCGTACCGTTCTGCTTCTTCGACATGCTCTTTCTTAATTTGGATGGATAATATCGAATTGACAATTTCTCGAAGACCGTACAAGATCATTCCAGCTTTGCGATTGTATATATGGCTGATTTCCCAATCTCCATTCAATTTCAGCCGGTGATGGGACGGATTATAACTGTCTGTTAACATGACGGGATTTTTGTAAATATCTTTTAACATCAGATATCCTCCTTTTTTCATTGATTCATTTTTTAAAAAGAATTGATTTATCATCACGTTGTCATCAACTTGGTCTAGCGATTCTTAATCCAGAGTGAATTGACCTCAGGTGTAGGACATCCTCGTTGAAAAGATCATTTATAGCGCTACTGCAGCCGTTGGTCTACCCTAAGCAGGCGTTGTTGCCACGGCCACCGCATCCTTTCTCACCTCCTTAAAATAAAAAAGGCGCCTTACGAATAATCACAGGCGCCTTTGGTGGTCCAATCGGCAGAAAATATTCCGATATATCAGAATTTTTTAATAGAGGTTGAAATTCATAATGATGAACACAAATTTCTATCATTGCTCTTGGATGTTATTTTTGGTATTTGACAGAATTGGTGAACTCGAAATACGAATAGGTGCTCTGGGATAGCAGTTCAAACTTGATGTCGACTACAACAATTAAACAAATTCTGATCTCCCTCAAAAGAAAAAAGCGCCTTGTGAGTAAACACAGGCGCCTTTGGTGGTCCAATCGGCAAGAAATTATTCCGATATATATTATATGAATAATATGTTTAATAACTTACGAGAATATTATCATGAAAAATAAGTGTTCGTCAACCAATTCCAGCGTAAAATATTCAGATTTTTTAAAATATAATAATCTATTTTGTAAAAAAGGTGTATTTTCGGTATAATCCATAAAATTTTTTACACCATCTAATTCATATATAAAATAGTACTCATCGCACAGCGTGAGGGTTTTATGATATTCCGGCAAGTCGTCAGTACTTTAAAACCTTTTTATCATTCCCGTTCAGTTGGCCACATTTCCTCGTTGTAAGCCATCTCCCAAAACATGTATTCAAATCGAGTTGTGTTCAAGAAAATTTCTTCCAGTTTCGCAAGTTCTGATTCTTGTTTTCCTTCTGCAAGATCATCGAGAAGATGGATGCACCATTGAGCGAGTTCTCCAAATTCCTCCGAGCTGTACATTTGAATCCATTCTCCATAAAGTTCATGATCACTTGCCCCCGGCAAACGGCTTAATTCTTTTCCAATCTCCCAATAGCTCCACATACAAGGAAGTATAGCGGATACAAGTTCCGCAAGCGTACCATTTTGGCCGACATGCAGCATATAATGCGTATAAGCCAGCGTAGTGGAAGAAGGTTTGGCTTTTTCAAGCTCCTCTTCGCTAATGTCAAATCGTTTCGCATATTGGCGATGAAGAGACATCTCCTCATTGATGGTGGAATGCAAAAGCGCTGAAAATTTCACCATTGTTTCTACATCATCAGCCTTAACAGCACCCAATGCAAATAATTTGGAATATTGAATCAAGTATAGGTAGTCTTGAATCATATAAAATCGAAATTTTCTTGGATCAAGAGAGCCATCTCCCATTTCCTGTACAAAGGGATGAGAATGATTCTTTCTCCAAATAGGTTGTATTTTTTCGTATAATCTTTTACTAAATTTCATCATAGCCACTCCTTTTTTCCATCGGATTTCGTATGACACCATTGATAAATAAAGGTCAACATGACTTTCGTATAATCGACCAATTGATCAATCGATATATGTTCATTCACAGCATGAGCGTTGTGCAAATCACCCGGTCCATAAATCGCTGTAGAAATACCGGCTTCACCTAGCCATCCACCGTCAGTGACTGTTTGGGACACATCTATGATAGGATCGGTTTTACAAACGTCTCGGTGCGAACGGGCTAACAATTGTACTCCGGGATGCGTAGGATCCACTTCCAGCGATGGAAAAATTTCACCGCGATCTTCAATCATGGAAGTGCCCCCCCATTTAAAAGTGGGGGGATTTTCTCTTAACCACACATCTCCTTGAGCTACCATTTTTAGATGCTCCTCGATTTCTTTTGCAACCTCTTCATAAGATTCATTCGGATAATAATGAACCGTGATCCATAATCGGCATTCATCCGCAATAAAAGCGGCATGTCTTCCGCCCTCAATCACTGCCGGGTTAATGGTATTGGATCCCGGAGGGAATCCCGGATAACTTTTCGTTACAGCCCAATGACGTTCCAGCTCCTGTAACCCCTCTATTACTTTCATCATTTTTTCAATCGCGTTTGCGCCAAACAATCTCCCACCGGCATGGATCATGTTTCTTCTCATTGCATCGTGAAACGTTTCTTTACTTTTAACAGTGATCCAGCCGGTAATAACACCGCCTTGTCCTTGAATATGTAAGTCGCTTGTATCTACAACAACTGCAAAATCAGCCTTGTACCCGCGTTTACAGCATTGCAGCGTTCCTGCTTCGCCTACTTCCTCCCCAATAACCGATTGAAAGATGAGATCCCCTGGCAATTCAATCTCTGCTTCACGAAGCAATTGAATAGCAAACAGTGCTCCGGCTAGCCCGCCCTTCATATCTGCAGCACCACGCCCCACTACTACTCCGTCTTTCACTACTGGTTTAAAAGGATTCACTTCCCAGTCCTCATTTTCATCCACTTCTGCGACGTCAATATGACCATTTACAATCAGACTCTTATAATTTTGGGAGTTCTTTCCTTTTAAAACTCCCACCACATTAGGATCACCGGGATAAACATCCCACATATCAATCTTAAAACCTAGGTTCTTCAAGAATTCTGCCACAAATGATTGCGCTTCTTTTGTATTTCTGGCCGGCGGGGCAGGAGTTCTAAAAGAAATAAGCTTTTTCAATAGATCAATCAATTCTGGTTTTCGTTGATCGACTTGTTCAACAATCCGATGTAAATTTTGGCTCACCGAATACTCTCCCCCTTATATGCATAAAAAAACCACTTCTTGTTCAAAGAAGTGGCGACGGCATCATCCAATCGAAAAACAAAGCATGTCTTTCGAAAAAGATGACGACAACACCGCTTCCCTACGCTAGTATTACCTAGTTCAGGTGATAAGGGTTAAGGCCATTATGCCTCTCTCAGCTTTTCAAAAGCACCCCTAGTGGTGTATAACGATTCGATTTTATAAAAATTTTCCCGAAAATCGTAATAATGACTATTTTTGTTCATTTTAACATATCAAGACTACTTGTTCAATTGCACAGGAGGATTAGTATGACCTAGCAGCCTCAAGATTTTTCCAATAAGCAAACTCTACTCTGATTTAGAATGAAATCCACACTGAAATGGATTATAGAAACCCTTCATCTTAAGAATTTTACGAGCTCACTTTCCCTTCAAAAACCAATTCTTTTAAAGGTTTTCTCGTATTTGGATTTTCACGCTTCTGCAAGTTTTCATCAAGTATTTCTTTTTCGCCTTGATAACCAATAGCAATCACGGCATGTAGATCAAAATTTTGCGGAATATTTAACAATCTGCGAGCCTCCTCTCGATCAAATCCTCCAATGGCATGTGTTACAAGACCGAGCAAAGTGGCCTGAATTGCTAAATATCCCCAAGCAGCGCCAGTGTCGAACGCATGTGCACCATTAGGATCACCATTCTCTCTTTGTTTGTTTGAAGCAACTAGAACAAGAACGGGAGCATTTTCTGCCCAAGTTCGATTAAAAGGATGAAGAAATTGGTGGAAAGTTGTTAATTGCTCAGATGTTTTCGCCACAATAAAACGCCAAGGCTGGTCATTATAGGAAGAAGGAGCCCAATGAGCTGCTTCAAGTACACTATACAAATCTTCATCAGAAACTTTCCGATCGGAAAATGCGCGAGGAGACCAGCGATTTAAAAATAAAGGATTAACGGAATGCTCAGCTTTTCGAAATTCTTTCACTTCATTGTATAGCCGTTCGACAGGATTTACAGTTAAACTCATTTAATATACCCCTTTCCAAATTTAAATGATGATTATGAATCTTCGTTTCTGTTTCGTTCTAAAGCAGTTATAAACTGCCTATTCTTTCAGTCGGCCTATCCGCTGCTTAAAAGACTTAAGGTTCGATAAAAAAATTTCTACCGGAATGATCTTTTAGAGGCTGATTTTTGAATATCAGTGACTCGATTTTTTGTAAGAGGAAATCTCTTTTTCTCCGTAATATCCAATTGGGTAATCTCTCCTTCATGTATCGTAATTAATATGGATCCATAATCTAAATTATTAATTGCTGCAAGAATTTCATTTAGCTTTGAATCGTTATAAGCAGACATAAGGTTCCTCCTCATTCATTATAAATTCTATTATTCTTATTAATTAACTCGTTTTTAACGCAATAAAAGTGAAAACATTCATTTTTCTCTTAAGAATACACCGTTGTCGAATAACCCAAGTCTTGCGGGCGTTCTTTCGCAAATTCAATTGAGATAATAGAATCTTCTAACGATCGTTTGCTATAGGGAGTTTGAAAATGGGTCGTATATCGGTTTCCACACTTCCGCAGGAAGAAAATAATTGAAATTTCCGCAAACGAAAGACATCTACGTTTTCACTTTTTAAAAAAGAAAACCCCCTATGTTGCCATTCTGATCCTTGCGGCAAATTATAGGAGGTTCTGGTTGTCCAGTCACCTATCAATAGAAAAAATGAAAATAACAAGAGTTCTTTTCTGTTTATGGCTTGAAATCGGCCAGTGATTTCTTTTGGAAAATGCCAGTTGTGTCTTGATATCTCGCTTGAATTATTTAGTATGAAAAAATTCAATCAATTTTTTTGTAAGTCCCCCATTTCCAAAACGGATAAATTTATGCTGCCCGGATCCATTTTCTGTCTCCCTGACAAATTTAAGAAAAGCTAATATATAGATTCGTCGAGAAATAATCTCTTCCAACCCATGTTCATAAAACCAGTGATCAATGGTGTTATAGACCCCTCTATTGATGCCGTATTGTTGATGGCACCAATGAAAAAAACTCAAATCCGGCATATTTAAATACTTGTTCTCCCTTAGGGAGTTTTTCTTTTCTTTTCGAACGGGTGGCTCCCAATAGATTAGATTATTGTTTGGCATATAGATTTCCTCCCTAATGTAGTGATTAATAAGCTAAAGAGATTCAAACACGCCTTGTAAAAAGGAACTCAGATATTATGCTGGAATACTATAATCAATACTATTCTTATCGGAATTAATCGATTTATTTTTCTAAATATTAGCAACAGACCATTTAAAAGTCAATACCTTAAAGTTTTATTTTCATTTTTTCCATTCTATATTAAAAACCAACTTGATTTATAGGAATAATGTGTTTAAAATAAATCTCAAACTTTATTGGAAAGGAGTAAGGAGATGAGTATTCGGGAATACAAGATTCATTCCAGACAGGATATTATTGACTTTGTCAATTCCAATCCCGTCACCCCAAAAGGAAAGAAAATTATTTTAGTCGCATTAGGAGGGATTTTTGTAGATGCCTATGATTTCACTAGTCTGGGCATTGGAACAGATCAATTAAAAGAACAATTTCATCTCTCCCCCACGGAACTAGGGAGTCTTACGGCGATCATGGCTTTAGGTGCTTTGTTAGGCGCTACACTCGGAGGATATTATACAGATAAGTTTGGAAGAAATAAGATGTTTCTTATAGACTTGTTTTTTATGGTATTTTCTGCTTTAGGAGCAGCACTTTCCCCTAATTTATTCTGGCTCGCCATCTTCCGTTTTTTGATGGGGATAGGCGTCGGGTTAGATGTGCCAGTTGCTTTAAGCTTTATTGCTGAGTATAGCAATTTGAAGAAGAAAGGACAGTATGTAAACTTGTGGTGCCCGTTATGGTACTTAGCCGCCACCGTTACAGGCTTCGTTGTTTTCCCTTTTTATTTTTTTGAACAACAAGAAGACCTTTGGAGATGGTCGGTTGGTTTTGGAGCAGTAGCCGCTCTTATCGTCTTGATCACAAGATATCTGTTCATGAATGAAAGTCCGATGTGGGCAGCCTATCACTTGCCTCTAAAGGATGCAGCAAATGTTTTGGAGAAAACTTATAAAATAAAAGCTGTGATTGTTCCCAATAAGGACCAAAACCTTGAAATTCCTGCAAAAAAACTATCGTATAAAGCGATTTTCCATGGAAAATATAAAATACGTACATTATTAGCCTCTGTAATAACTTGCACACAAAGCATGGAATATTTCGCTGTTGGTTTTTATATCCCTACCATTTCTTCTATGATTTTTGGAAAAGATTTGATTTACGCCATTATCGGGACGATATTTTTTAATATATTTGGGGTCATAGGGGGATTTACTCAATCATACCTTACAGAAAAATTAGGAATTCGAAGACTTGCGATTATAGGTTACGTTATCGCTGCGGGCAGTTTATTGACCTTAGGTATAACGGGTAATCAATTCTCTGTCCTATTACCTACAATTTTTCTCGCTTTATTTATATTTGGTCACTCTTTTGGTCCAGGTTCACAAGGAATGGCGATGGCGACTCTTTCCTATCCTACGGAATTGCGTGGTTTAGGAACGGGCTGGGGACAAGGTACAACCCGTGTCGGAAGTATATTAGGCTTTTTTCTATTTCCTGTCGTCCTGTCTTTGGTAGGTTTTCAAACTACCATCCTTTTCTTGACGATTATCCCCACGATTGGATTGATCGCAACCGTTTTAATAAAATGGGAACCTATCGGAAGAGATATCGAAAAGGAAGCAGTTGAAAACACAATCTTACCACTAAGTGAAGGGAAAGCTTTTTAAAGGAAGTATCAGTTCCATAATACAAGCTGATTGGTATTATGTCGCTTGCAGACAGATAATTAAGAATATTCAGTTTTTTAAGCGATATTATGATGACGCTCACTCGTGTTTGAGGTGCTGAGGCTGTATAACATTTGGGGAATGGAAGATTCACGTTTTAGATTTAGGATGGACATCAAGATATCCATTCCCCTTAGCGTAAAGTTTCTCATTTGCTTTATGACCATATTATTTCAAACAAAAAAATATATATAATCCCATGTTATTGGCTTATCCTTGTTTTTTACAATAAAAAAAGCATGTAGACAAAGCTGTAAGTGCTTCGCTTTGTCTGCATGCTGATCTGTCCGTCATATGGATGCATTTGTAGGACTAAAACTTCTTCTCATTTATTCGTCTTGCAAGAAAGCGTTTTTCTAAATTTGTCCCTATTCTTTTCTAATTGTTCTAATTCTCTTTTCGTTATATTGTTTTTAGATTCTTCCATGAATCTTTCATAAGAAACAAATTTTCTTAACAGCATAACTTCTCCTTTCTATTATTATATGAATATAAGAAAGAGTGAACCGATCATTGCTCGTTAAATTCCATAAACTGTCTATTCGGCAAAAAAAACACATTCTTTTTATCGCTGCTGCAAATTCCAATGAAATGGATCTTCTAATGATTTCCAATCACGATCAAACTCATCAGGAGTTAGAAGGCATTTATCTAAATCTTCTATCAATTCAGGTGGATTTAAATCTCTACCTATGAAAACAAGTTTCGTATGTCTATCTCCAAACTGAGTATCCCAATCATCTAATAGTTGAGGCTCTTCTCTAAAAATCTGTTCTTGTTCCCGCTTAGGCAGGGAGGCTACCCAATAAGAAATAGGTTCTATGGATACAGAAGGACCCGCCTGCGACAGCAGCAATGCCAAATCATTTCGAGTTGCACACCAGGCAATCCCTTTCGCTCTCACGATATTTTTGGGCATAGAGTGGATCCAATTGTTAAATCGTTCTGAGTGGAAAGGAAGACGCCTTGCATATACAAAAGAAGAAATGCCATATTCCTCTGTTTCCGGTGTGTGATTTTGATGTCCACTTGTTAATTCTTTTATCCAACCAGCGGAAGAACTTGCTTTTTCAAAGTCAAACAGACCCGTATTTAATATCTCATTTGGTTTGATTACTCCATTGATCGTACGGATGATTTTAGCATCCGGTTGGAGAGTTTTCAGCACATTTTCAAGTATGTCCAAATCCTCTTTCGTCACAAGATCACATTTATTGATGATCAGAACATCACAAAATTCAATTTGATCAATCAGTAAGTCTGCGATTTCTCTCGTATCGTTTTCTCCTACCGCTTCCTTGCGATCCAGCAAACTGTCGCCCGATTGAAAATCGTGCCAAAAACGATAAGCGTCTACTACTGTTACCATAGTATCCAATCGGCAAAATTTAGTTAAATCAATTCCCATTTCTTCATCAATATAAGAGAAAGTTTGGGCAACTGGTACAGGCTCACTAATCCCGGTAGACTCGATGAGAATATAGTCGATGTTTCCTTCGTTAGCGATTCTCTCAACCTCTATTAATAGATCTTCTCGAAGTGTACAACAAATACAGCCATTAGACATTTCAACAAGCTTCTCATCCGTTCGAGACAACCCTCCACCCTGCTTTACCAGATCTGCATCTACATTAATTTCGCTCATATCATTTACTATTACGGCAACTCTTAAGCCATCCCTATTGTTCAAAATATGATTGAGTATCGTGGTTTTGCCAGAACCTAAATACCCGCTCAATACTGTAACCGGTATTTTCTTTTTATTCATCATCATTCCTCCTGAACATTGAAAATGATTTGAAGCGTTCTTTTCGACCAATAAATTCAAAGAAACGAATACTTTATTTTCCATTTCGTCGCAAGAACTGTTTATTGATAAGGAGATCACCATTGTTGCCTTTTTAATTTATAAATGAAAGCGCGGGATTCTTTCTAAACCACGAATCCGTTTATCATTATTTTTGAACGGTAATGGAAGCTATAGCATCATGCAGATGAATAGATTCCTCATTTCTGCATTCGATTGTAAACGATTCTATCCACTCTATTTCGTAAAGATCTGCCGCCACAAGACGTACCATATCTTCTACAAAACGAGGATTTTCATAAGCTTGTTCGGTTGGTTACTATCTTTTCATCTGTTCTCTTCAATACAGGATGAATACATGCACTCGCATTAGATTCTGCTGCATGTAATAAAACTTTCTTCCAGTCCGTTTCATCTTGATAACGAGGTGAAAGTTGAACCTTCATGGTCACATATCCCCGCTGATTATGAGCTCCATACTCACTTATTTCTTTTGAACAAGGGCATAACGTTGTAATTCCGCAAGTTAATGCCACTTCATTTGTAAAGCCCGATTCCTGATGGTATTGAGTCACCATTTTTGCATGGGCATGGTTAAGACCTGTTAACTCCGAAGAAGGTCCTGTACGTTCATAAAACCACGGGAAATTCACTTCTATTTTCGTATCTTTTTGCTCTAATCGTTGTGACAACTCTCGTGCAAAATCATGTAAAGTAGAAAAATTCAACGTAAATCCTTTATGCCTGTATTGTTCTAACTGTTCCATAAACCGACTCATGTTGGTCCCTTTCTGGTTATGCGGGAGACTGGAAGTTAAAGAAAACGTCGCTATGGTCGTTTGTAGTTTCGGAGGCAGTAGACTATTTACGTTAACAGGCAGTTTTACGTTGCTGATTCCAACTTGATCGATAGAAAATAAGAAATGATTCTTTTGACTTTGTATATCTGCCATCTCGTGTTTTTGAGTTGGTTTTATTTTTGTACCTGGTGAGACAGATCCAAACAATCTATGCCTTTCTTTTTTTGGCGGAAGTTGAATATTCATGTTTTTCACCCCGTCTTACGATGATTGTAAAGCGATGTCGTCTTTTCATATAATTCCCACATAAAGAAACTTCCTAGCGATAAGAGAATCCATACTACGTTCATTTCTTGACAAACTGAGTTTGATGTTATTTCGTTTCCCGATGCAATGTATATCTTTTTAAACGCGGTGAATACTTTCTTAATTCTAAACGCTCTGGATGTGTACGTTTATTTTTCGTAGTAATATAATTTCGATCTCCAGTTTCTGTGCAAGCTAATGTAATTTTGACTCTCATTTTCTCTCCTTTAGGTTAATAAGATGCTAAAAATGGTGGAATTGGATCCTTAAATAAAGCCCAATCTTGTTGAATCTCTTCTTCCGTTAGCAAACACTGATCCAACGATTGTTCAATGGCTGATTGGTTCATATGAATACCAATCATGACCAATTCCGTCATTCGATCACCTTATGTTTCACCCCAACTTTTTTAATACTTTCTCTATAAATGTCCCATCCACTACTTAGAAATACTCTTTTTGATAATCGAAATCATTACGATTTAATGATTGTCACGATACCCCCTGTTTGCTGAAAATACGGTTTTCCCTCCGGCTCTGTCAAATTCCCCTGCTAATCAAAAATTTTAAAAGAAACATCTCTTCGATCCGATCGTTCCTTATCTAAGTAAATGCGGCTTTCTGTTGCCTTTAGCTGTATGAATGAATTTTATCTATTTGAGACTCCCCCCCTCTTTTTATCCAGCAACCATTCCCAAAATCCAGTATCGCCAAGTAAATGTTTATGTATTTGGGCACTTATTTTTTCCAAACGATACTTCTATCTTTGGAATGTTTTCATTGGACTAACCTGTTTATTCCACCAATAGATAATCGATCCTTACTAGCACATTTTAAAACGTAATGATTCCGATTTGCAAGATAAAAATGAAAAAATGTGAAAAATTTCATAAAAAGGCTCACGAATCTCTATAAGTTCGATTCTACTTACAAATAAGATATGATCAAAAAAAAAATGAATTTCTTCCAACGGAAAGATACGACTTCGATTCCGTGGATCGAATACTTTTTTGAAGCATATAGTGTTCCATTTGTACTACTCCCAGATTCCTCTCCTTTCGAAGCAGTTGCTCACTTGCCTTATGAACAGAATGAATATAATTTTCCAAATTCACACTTTTAAGGCCTTCCCCTTCTAAACCATATGAAAAAAGGAAAAGATACTGCCAAATGTGAATGGTCATTAAAAATGAGTGATTACTCACTTCACAAAATCCTTTTTTCCGTTTAGTATAAAAGTGAGTAATCACTCAAGAAAGGAAGGAGACTCTATGCCCGAAAAACCGTGTATTTCTTTGGAACATGTGTCTAAACGTTTTGGGAAAAAGAAAGTCATTGAAGATGTATCATTAGAAGTTTTCAGAGGAGAAATTTTTGGAATGCTTGGACCTTCAGGGGCTGGAAAAACCACAATTGTCAAAATGATCGCTGGAATCGATGAACCTACCGAAGGAACGATCGATGTGTTGAATACAAAAATGCCAAACCTTCGTGTCATGAAACAAATTGGTTTTATGGCACAGTCTGATGCCTTATACAATGAATTAACAGCCCTTGAAAATTTACAGTTTTTCGCTTCTATTTATGGATTAAAAGGGAAAAAGCAAAAGCAGCGTATCAACGAAGTCATGCAGCTGGTGAATTTAACAGATCATTTAAAAAAGAGCGTCAGCCAATTTTCCGGTGGGATGAAGCGGCGTTTGTCACTTGCCGTTTCTTTATTACATGAGCCGGAAGTTTTAATCCTAGACGAGCCAACAGTCGGAATTGACCCATTGCTTCGCCAAGCCATTTGGGATGAACTGGAACGAATTCGACAAAACGGAACAACGATTGTCGTAACTACTCACGTCATGGATGAAGCGGACAAATGTGGGCGTCTTGCCATGATCCGCGACGGTCGTCTCATCGCGTTAGGCAGTCCGGAGGAATTAAAGAACCGGACGAATTCTCGAACCATTGAAGAAGCATTTTTATATTTTGGAGGTGCACGACAATGAGAGTCCGCGCGATTGTCATTCGTATCATTCGCCAATTTTTCCGAGACAAACGTACACTTGCGCTCATGATTGTGGCTCCCATGTTTATCCTATTTTTAATGAATCTTGTGTTTAATGGAAAAGATTATAAACCAACGATTGCGGTTGATCCCAACGTTCCTGAAGTTGTTGTTGATAAATTAGCCAAACATGATGCGGATGTTAAAGAAATGACAAAAACGACCGCTCATCGACAGTTAGAAAAGCAGCAAGTGGATGCGTTTATGGAAATGGATAAGGGAACTCCAAAGATGACGTTAGAAGGAAGCGATCCCAATGTGAATAAAGCTGTCCTTTTGACGGTGCAAAAAACGATGCAAGAATTAGCTCCTCAAACCCCATCTATGCATTTAAAAACGTCTTATTTACATGGTTCCGAAGATATGGCGTTATTCGATTATTTCGGACCGGTGTTAATCGGCTTTTTCATATTCTTTTTCGTATTTTTAATCGCAGGTGTTTCTTTCCTTCGCGAGCGCACAGGAGGAACATTGGAACGAATACTAGCCACTCCTTTAAAACGTTGGGAAATCGTAGTAGGGTATGTCATCGGATTTGGGATTTTTACCACTTTTCAGGCGAGCTTAATCTCTTGGTTTGCGATTGATATTCTTGACATGATAATGGAAGGCTCATTCTTATACGTCCTTTTTATTACATTTTTATTGGCCATGACCGCTTTAACTTTGGGAACGTTGCTGTCTGCCTTTGCTAATAATGAACTGCAAATGTTTCAATTTATACCGTTGGTCATTGTCCCGCAAATTTTCTTTTCCGGGTTGTTTAACCTAGAAACCATGCCAGAGTGGCTTCGTTCATTAAGCGTTGTTATGCCTCTCACATACGGAGCGGATGCGCTTCGGGAAATTATGATTCGCGGCAACGGCTGGAATGAAATTGCCCAAGACGCCTATGTATTACTTGGCTTTTCCGTTTTGTTTATGATATTAAATGTGATAGCATTAAAAAAATACCGAAAACTGTAAGGGGTAGTATGAATGAACGAGCAACAGTGGATCAAAGAGCTGTTGAAAGTGAACGGTGAAGATGTCAAACTGAGCGAAAAGCAAATAAAAATTTTAGAAGCGGCCATTGAAATTTTCGCTGAAAAAGGATATGCCTCTACTTCGACGAGTGAAATCGCCAAAAGGGCAGGCGTGGCTGAAGGAACGATTTTTCGCCATTATAAGACGAAAAAAGACTTATTATTAGCGATTGTGAATCCAACACTGATTAAATCCGTTGCTCCGTTTTTGGCAAAGGAATTTGTGAAAGAAGTATTTGAAAACGAATATCAACATTTCGAAGATTTTATTCGAGTGCTTCTCAAAAATCGTTATGATTTTGTTAAGAAATATTTGCCTGCAATTCGTGTATTCTGGCAGGAAATTGCATTTCTTCCTGAAATCAAGGAGCAATTGCAGTTTATTTTTACGAAACATGTGTATGAGAAGTTTAAAAAAATTATTGAACATTTCCAAAAAAAGGGAGAGATTGTCATGATCCCTCCAGAGTCTGCCATTCGGATGATCATTACAACCATAGTTGGATTTTTCATCACTCGGTTTATCGTATTGCCGCATCACAACTGGGATGATGAAACGGAAAAAGCAGAAATTGAACGAACCATTCAATTTTTGATGCATGGTCTTCTGAAAAAATAATTATAATGACCAAAAAGGATTATGAAATTTTATCACAAATGACAAAAACAAAATCTTTTCACTTATGACGATCCTTCCATTCTTATTTAAAATCAAAAGAAAAACGGATCTTGCATAAAGAAAGGCTGGCTCAACATCGCTAAAGAGTATTGAACCAGCCTGTTTTTTCATATATCGGGTGTGGAAGCAAATGCCTGATGGTTGAAATTAGAATGTATGAGCTAAATCTTTTGCACGAGCAATCGCTTTTTCTTTGATTTCTTGTGCTTTATCAGGCATAGCATTTTGTCCTTCAACAAACAATCCTTCAAAAGAAGGAACGCCAAAGAAATTCATAATCGCTTGTAAATAGCGATGACCCATTTCCATTTCAGCTGCAGGACCTTCTGAATAAATACCTCCGCTAGCTTGGATATGTAACGCTTTTTTATCGGTTAGCAATCCAACGGATCCTTGTTCAGTGTATTTAAATGTTTTTCCTGCTGCCGCCACTGCATCAATATATGCTTTCATTACAGGCGGGAATGAAAAATTCCACATTGGAGTAACGAATACATATTTATCTGCAGCTACAAATTGATCGCTTAATTCAGCAAGACGTCCTACTTTTGCTTTTTCTTCTGCAGTCAGTTCTTCAAATCCTTTTCCGGATTGAAGTTTTCCCCATCCGCTGAATACATCGGCGTCAATTTGTGGGATATTTTCTTTGTAAAGGTCAATATGAATGACTTCATCATTCGGATTGACTTCTTTATATGTGTCGATAAACGCTTTACCTACAGCCATGCTGTAAGATTGTGTTTCATCAAGCGGATGTGCTGTGATGTATAAAACTTTTGCCATTTTTGTTCCACCTTTCTTCATTTATATTAAATTAAAGATATTTTATTGTTGTCTTAATAACAGCAATTTCATACCAATGAAATTGTCTCTAAATTAAATATCTTTAATTCGAGATTATAATACCGTACTTTTATTTTTTTGTCTACCATTTTTATTTGGAAAAGAATAATCCGTGTTTTCAAGTAGACATACTTCATTATCGGCTGCATTTAATGAAACTTTACAACTTTTTAAAATATGTCTGTTGCTTTTTACTTCTTAGCCAAAATGATTTCATGCTCCTTGCGTATATACAAACAAAGAGGTCCTGCCCAAAAGGCAAGGACCTGCTTTTATACAATAATGATTTTAACAACAATCAAGGAAACATTATTCATCATCTAAATAGAAACCGGGGATAGGGCTTTTGACATAATCACGACCTGCTTTGCTAATCTCTGGATTCGTTCCCTCACTTCTCCATCGATGATGACATTTCTTTCGTTGAAATGTTCCCTATGAGCATAAACATACTCAGGTGCAGTATAAGCTCGAAAGTACCCTGCTATCGGCTTTAATTGATTTTCAATCACTAGAAAATGCTGAAAAGTACCGCCCGTTGCCACAAAGCCGATGACTTTGTTCCGAAAAGCCGTTACCGGTGCTAAGTCCAATAAATTTTTTAATGCACCAGATAAAGAAGCCTGAAAAATCGGTGTCCCGATGATATAGCAATCAGCCGAAGCAATGGCATTTATGGCTTTTTGCGTATCATGGTTGTATTCTGTCAACGGCTTCCCATTGCAAAATTCCAATTGATACTGTCTTAAATCCAATAGCTCTGTATCCAATTCATGGTCGACTTTTTTTGCTTCCTCAAGTACTTGATGAACAAGAGAAGCTGTCTTCGCTCCTATAATCGTTCCTGATATTCCTAATAGTTTCAACTATTTGCACCTGCTTTCGTATAAATAGGATTCCGTACAATGCCATCATACAAATGATGATTCAGTCGTCTAAGAAATGGGCGTCTTCTCACTTTAGCGGTCATATCTGGGGTAAAACGCTGAAATAAAATTTGCGACTCCCTTTCTTTTAAATCGAGCGAAACTTGACTGTGCAAGAATATCATGCTTTTTTCGGACGAAGGAGGTGCGGCCGCTGCCAATATGGCATCATTTTCATATGCCCAGATTCGCTGCATCCAAATATCATAATGTTCATTTCCGTCGGAAGAAGCCGCAATAATATCCGCTCCTTGTTTGGCAAGAACGCGGTAAGATTCAGGGAATAGCATATCCTCTCCTGTAAGAAGCCCAACCCTTGCAAACGGCAGCTCAACGGTCAAAAAAGAGGACTTCACTGAATCGTCTTCTTGATCACTATGAACCTGCGAATATTTCCCAAGACAACCGGAAGGACCGACAAGCAGACTATTAGCTCGACGATTTTCCATTTTCATGGAAGCGACTATATAAACGCTAAATTCGGAAGCGATCTTTTCCAATACATGTTGATAATCATGAAATTGTATCTCTTTTTCAAAAAAGGTGATTTCCGGAAGAATAATGAGGCGATGAGAGCTCGTAAATGTAAACGTTTGTATCATATGACGAAGTTGGTCTTCGATAAAAGAAATGGACTGTTGATACTCCAAAGAAATAGTGAGAATATCAAAAGGCTCCCGTTTAGGCGAAATTCTTGTTTCTCCCTCTTCCCAAAGATAAGTATTGAGCAGAATATCTTGATAAGCTTTCGGTTTTCGATTTTTCAAAATCTGTTTCTGTTGATGGACAGGTAGTTTAATTTCTCCAAATACGATGCCATCTCCCGAAATAAGCGAATCAATCACTTCTCCCGAATGATCAATGACCGCACTTCCCCCGGTGAATTGAGCACCACGCTCAGTTCCCCAACGATTGGCCGCAATCCAATATAATCCGTTTTCTTTAGCTCTTAATCGCCACGTTTTACTTGGCGGCTTGTTTCCTCGGCCAACCCAATTAGTCGGAAAAGCCATGATATCGGCCCCTTTTAAAGCAGCCAGCCTAGCCGGCTCAAAATACATCGCATCCATGCAAATGAGGATGGCGATTCTGCCGATCGGTGTATCAAAAACAGGAATGTCATTTTTTCCTTCTCGCGCCCACCTAGGGTCTGCCGAAAACAAATGGGTTTTTCGATAACTCCCGACAACTCCTTCCGGACCGATTAAAACAGCGGAATTATAAAAGACTCCTGTATTATGATCCTTCTCCGGAATTCCAGTAACAATGTAACAATCATACTGTGACGCAACGGCGGAAAGCATATCTGTTGTCTCTCCCGGAATCGATTCAACAAAGGGGCTAATTTCTTCTCTGTTTTCCCACACGTACCCGCTCGTTGCCATTTCCGGAAACACGATCAGCTTTGCTCCTTGTTTGGCAGCTGCTACGGCCTTTTCAAACATTTGGCGCCGATTTTCATCCAATTGTCCTTGTTCAGGTTCAAATTGAACGGCAGCCACCTTCACTCGAACATCATATTCCATTTTTCCCCACCACCAATGCTTCTTTAGACAAATCAATATAAACGGCGCTTTCTTCTCCTGACGTCACCACAATATTCAAGTTGGATTTCAATTGCCCGACCACGCCGGCGGCAATGCCTTCATCCCGGAAACAACGGATCACTTTTTCCTCATCCTCTTCATTGACCGTTAAAACAAACCCATAACCAGGATACATTTGCAGCCATGTTTCCATTTCTACTGAGGGGGGTATGGGAATGGCCTCCAGGTTGACGACCGCCCCGCATCCTGAATTTTCCGCCAGCATCGCTACAGTTCCGAGTACGCCGGCATTGCTGATATCTCTTGCCGCATAAATAAGCCCAGATTCGGCCAACTTCGGCATTACTTCCAATTTTCTCTGCAACTCCCGAGGCTCCAGCATACTGGTGCTGTTCCACTGTAAATAGTGTTTATACGGGTTTCCGTTTATATCAATGGCAATGATGATGGATTGTCCCGGTTTTCCTTGTGTCGCTCTCAGCACTTGATTGGCTTTCCCGATAATAGCTGTTGCCACTCCGGGTGCTTCCTCCGGGAAAAAGTGTCCTCCCACCATTGGCACTCCAAGTTTGCGGCACCCTTCTGCCATACCCTCCGCAATTAAAACGGACAAGTCTTCATCAGGAGCACTAAGCAGATTCACAACGGCCATCGGCCTGCCGCCCATCGCGTAAATATCGCTTACACTGACTAGCACCGCGCAATATCCTGCCCAAAAAGGCTCTTCTTTGACTAGCTGGGGCAGGATGCCATCACAAGAAAAGAGAAGATATCCATCATCGGTTGTCAAAATCGCTGCATCATCCCCTATGGGATCAAGCACGAAATGAAAATTCCATACATCTTTAAATACGGACAATGGGGGATGAATCGCCTTTTTGCGTTGCAGCACAGCAGTATTTTGCAACTTGCTCATAAGCCTTTGGAATTGGGTCATTTTGTATCATCCTTTTGTAAAAACTATTCTTCGATACATGTGCGTATTCATATGGCGCTCCGAATTTCTTTTCTGCTTCCAGGTTCCATTAACAGACGATAGCGAATCATTCAGTATCAGAAGTGAGTGATCTTGATCATTGATTAGAGATCAAAAACTCCATTTACTGAAAAAAAGACTTTGTCAAAAAGAAGGGAAGTCGCCCCTTCTTTTTGTCGGTATAATCGTATTCAATTGTCCGTATTCATACGGCATGATGAATACGATTGTCCTTAAGATTGAGGTTGTTTCCATTATTCACTGGTGTAAAACGGTGATAACTGCCGAACCGCTTGCTTATTAGAAAACTTTTACTGCAAGAAGAATATGGCGACATCTTTTCAAGCATTTCTTACACTTACTCTCTCTTTTCACGAAACAGCTGTTTTTAAAGAAGTGAAACCTGCGTTTTCAATAATTGTTCCAATGCTTTCTTCTCCTCCTCCAAGCGGACGAATGTGGATGCCGCGAATTCCTTCAATCTCACGTACTTTCTTCATAATATCCGTGGCGATCTTGAGTCCTTCCTCCCTGTCATTGTGGACAGCCAATCGTTGTTTCACCCAATCAGGTATAGTAACCCCCGGTATTTTTAACGCTTTCTCGACGTGAGCAAGGTCACGTAACGGCATAATGCTAGCCATAATGGTGATTCGATTATGCAGATCGCGACGACGGGCTTCCTCCATCCATTCTTCCAATATATCCAAATCGAAAACGAGCTGTGTCCGTACAAATTTGGCACCCGCTTCCACTTTTGCTTCCAGACGGTCGATTAATTCTTTCACAGGTTTTCCCACAATATTTTCCACTGTTCCAATCGTCATTTGAGGAGGCTCCTCCATGACAGTGCCGTCAAAAAGCTTTCCTTCTTGAATGAATCGATTCACATATTTCACCAATTCCATCGTTGGAAGATCGTACACTTCCTTAGCATCCGGTTCAGTGCCGACTTTGGCAGGATATCCTCCTAAAATAGTAATGTTGCGAATTCCTAAAGCGGCAAGGCCAAGCAAATCACTTTGAATTCCCAAGCGATTGCGATCACGTAAATTGATTTGAACAATCGGTTCTACGCCTATTTGCTTAATAAAGAAAGCGCAAACGGCAGGCGACATTCTGGCGACCGCAAGAAGATTATCGCTAATATCGACCGCATCTACATATCCTCTGAATAAAACGGCCTTTTCAATGATGGAACGAGGATTCCAGTGGCGAGGAGGCACCAACTCCGCCGTTATCGTAAACTCTTTTTGATTAACCTGTTTATCTAAATAAATCGTCATCTTTCTTCCTCCTTACGAAATAAAAATGGCTCCCTCCAACTGCCCACAGCAGCAGAGGGGCACTGCATCTTAAATTTGGAAAGTACTTAAAATAAAAGCACCGCTTCGATGATACTCAATTAAGCAATCTTGCAAATCAAGAGGATGACACGGAATAGCTCCTTCTATCAAATCTTCCTCTCTTATCCCATGAAGACCCAATCCGAATCGACAGACATATACTTTTCCGCCTTCATCGATAAACTTTTTCAATCCTTCATTAATATTGAACATACCACCGAAGGCTTCTTTTCCAACCGTCGGAAATCCCCTGGTCGCTACGGCGTTCATGGCTCCTGTTCCGTAAAAATAGATGGCTGTTTCAAAACCTTTCCTTTGTGCGCGAATCGCTTGCAAAACAGCGATATAAGATAGCGAAGATTCATGCGCAATACCATGTACTAAAGCCAAAAACTTTTCGCCAGGATTTGCTTTATAATCGGGAAATACTTTTGTTTCCCCGTACAATTTGCTTCCCGTCGGCAAAGACGGATGAGGAATTTCATTTAAAGATTTCAATTCATTTTCAGTTAAATTGGCCATTTTCATTACCTCCATTGAAATAAATATTGGTCTAAAGAATATATGGTAAAAGAGCCATTGGCTCTTATGCCAACTTGCTAAAGTAATGTTCTTCGGCATTTGCCCAAAAAACGCGTTCCTTGATTTCATCCGAAATGGGGGCGCCTTGGATTTTCCAAAATTCACTTTCATAATCGCTCCAAGGCTCATCGCAGCCAAACAAGAAACGATCTACGCCTATTCCCGTTCGATCGATTTCTTTCAACAGTTTGCGGACGCCAAAACCAATGGCCCAGCTTGAATCAACATAGATTTTGTATCCGCCCTCTATCAAATCTTTCCATTGAGAGATCAGGCGAATATGACCACTGCTGCCTCCCCCCATATGTACGAGATGAATTTTAAGATCTTTTCCATAACGTTTGATTAATTCAAAAAAGTTCCTAATATCCGATGTTCCATGCGGACTTGTATGAAAATGGATCGGAATATCCCTTTCCATCGCTTCCCGAAAGATTTTCTCATGAAGCTTTAACGTTTCTTCGTCCCATTTTCTCGGATCCGGAGTGCCTCCCAGCAAATAGCTCATCTTTAGCGCACATATGCCGGGCTCATCCAGCATCTTTAAGGCTTTTTCCGTTAATTCCCGGTTTTGCGGCAATCCGGATACCCACAGAGCACCTGCCACTCTTCCTCCCCCCTCACGGCATAATCGAACGACCAGTTCATTCAATGAAAAAGGCTGTTCTTGAACAGGAATGCCGTAATTAGGGAGAACAAGCGTCTTTTCAATTCCCCTAGAGGCCATAAAACGTTCCAATTCCTCCGAATTTGCCGGACCCGGTTCAGCCGGTGAGATAGGCTCTTCTGATTCGTAAAAAGGCCAAGGATCCAAAACTCCAACATGGCTATGAACATTAAAGACTTTTCTTCCAAACCCCATCTTAAGAGGTTTTTCTTCCCTTAAAGAATCGTGATTCCCTTCGGTGAACGAATCACTTGATTCCGACCGATTGCCGTTTATCGGCATTTGGGGATGATGATGCATCATACACATTTAGATCAACCTCCATTATTTGATGTGGATGCCCATGGTAATGAAACGGTTTTCCTACAGATTTCCACCCCAACTTTTCGAATAATGTGACATTTTGAAATTGAACAGAAGCCAAAAATCGATCAGCCTTTTGATTTTTCACTATTTCGACCGCCGCTCGAATCAAATAAACCCCAATTCCCTTTATGCGATAATCAGGATGAACAGCAAGCCTTCCTCCCCACCATACTTTGGGATTTTCCAGTTCGGGATAACAGCGTACAGTGCCAAGAAGAAGAGGATTTTTCCGAGACCAAGCGTTTATGTGAATGGCTCTTTGATCATGCTCATCTGAATCATCCTTCTCAAACAAGCGCTGTTCGTTTACAAAAACGAGCCGTCTTAACGCCAAAGCCGCCAAAATTTCCTCCTTGTTTTGCGCCACTCTAATCTCCCAATTTCTCAACCTTCTCCCCCCTATTTTTTATGTTCAAACAAATGCAGAGCGGAACAAGCGCCACATTTTGCGCATCCGGCCGAGCTGTTGGCTGACGACAATTTTTCTTCGTTCAGTACTTCCGCAACACGGCGGTAGACCTCTAACATCCATTCACTGGACGGGGGACTAGCATTTTCCAGCATTGTACCTCGAAGCGGGCGAAGAGGAACGACAAAAGGATAGACGCCTATACGTGCTGCTCTTCTGCATCCTTCAATGGTTTTTTCCAAATCCTCGCCAAGGCCCATGATGACATAAGTGCTAACCTGATTTTTTCCAAATACGGACACGGCTTTTTCAAATGCCCGGAAATAGGTGTCAAGCGATATCTTTGACTTGGATGGCAGCACTTTTTTTCGTACCTCTTCATCAAAAGATTCCACATGGAGTCCAATCGAGTTCGCACCTGCATCCTTTAATACTTGATACAAGGAATCATCTTCAGGGGGTTCGCATTGAACTTGAATAGGAAGTTGACTGACTTTGCGAATCCCTTCCACACATTTGGCCAAATATAAGGCTCCACGATCCGTTTCATTGGGTGTACCCGTCGTTAAAGTAATGTGTTTGATTCCATCCAGCTCTTCAGCTGCTTGAACCACTTCAGCGAGCTGCTCTGGTGTTTTGATCCCAATCGTATTTCCCTCTGCCAAAGAATTTCCAATCGCACAAAACTTGCAGCGCTTTTCCGGAGCCCAGCGTATACAACTTTGAATGACGGTGCTTGCCAACACATCGGATCCATGCAGGACAGCAATTTTGTTGTAGGGAATGCCATCTTTCGTCTTTAAATCATAAAATTTCGGACGTTGAATGGCTTCAAGAAAAACGGAAGATATAGTTTTTCCATCATGCTGTAACGAAAAACCGTCAGGACCTTTTGTTAAGGAATAGGGGGACTGTTCAGCCGGGCCATTGAACGTTGGGAGCATCACCGCTTGCCCTCCCAGTAGAAAAGCTTGATCATCCGTCGGACCTGCTCCCCCTTTCCTTCCTCCTTTTACAAGGCCTCCCGTGCGAACTCCTTTGTTATGAAGATCAACCAGTAAAGTTTCCAGTTGAGAATCATATGGTATCGGATTGGGCTTTCGTTCAGTTGAATTCATAAAATTCCCCCTAATATGATTTTTCTGAAATATAATGACGTTAAATTGTATAACATATATTGTTATGTTATATTTCTTATAGTAAATGTCATGAAGGAATTTGTAACCAGCCAATGAATGACTTTTTTTGCCGACCATTTTTTATCTACTCATAAACCCTTGGTATCACTAGTTTTTTTCTATGAATCAACGAATTTTTTTCAAGGGGAAAGTTGCTTTTTTCCTTGGTTTATAATGTTAAATAATATTACATAAAAAAACAGAATGGCTTGTAACAGGAGGTTTTGCAATGGAATGGAGACCGAATAAATTAAACAAACTGCCATTGTATAAGCAAATTGCCAATTATTTAGAATCCAGAATCATCAACGGAGAGTTTCCGCCGGGCAGCAGATTGCCTTCTGAACGAGAATTAGCACATCAACTCGATGTGAACAGAAGCACCGTGAATGCTGCTTTTGAAGAGCTGCGTTCGACCGGTCTTGTCAAGCGTATTGTAGGATACGGAACAGTTGTGAATAAAAAAGTATGGAAAAACGGGCACGGTCGAGTGCCAAATTGGGATCAATATGTAAAAGAAGGTTTTGATCAACCGAATAATCCTTTAAATCAGCAAATTTACCGCTATATAGGTTCCGATGATCGACTGATCAATTTTGCGATCGGAGAATTAAGCGCCGATTTATGGCCTGCAAAATTGATGCAGAGCATTTCTGACACCCTGTTCAAAAACCATTTTTTAGGCTATGAAAATGTTCAGGGAAATCTCCAACTGCGCGAAGCCATTTCCGATCATCTGAAACAATACCGTCAAATTGAATCCACCCCTTCTTCCATTCTGGTTACATCAGGAGCTCAGCAAGCCATTCATCTTATTATCCGCGGATTGCTCCATCCCGGAGATTCGGTGGCAATCGAAGATCCTTCCTATGCTTATTCATTACCTATTTTTCATTCTAAAGGGCTCAACACCCATTTTCTTCCAGTTCATGAGAATGGAATCGATCCTGAACAGATCATTGCTATACACAAAAAGCATCGTCTCAAAATGTTATTTTTAAATCCTACTTATCACAATCCGACTGGTGTTTCCTTAGACCTCGATAAAAGGAAGAAAGTGATGGATATATGCACGAAATATGGAATCGCCATTGTCGAAGATGATCCATACAGCCTTCTCGGCTATCATCAACCTCCCGCACCTACATTGAAATCCATGGATCAAGAAGGCCTCGTTCTTTATGTTAGTTCTTTATCCAAAATCGTCGCATCAGGGCTTCGAATTGGATGGATTTTAGGGCCGCAAAATGTCATTAACCGACTAACGGACGTTAAACAACAAATGGATTTTGGACAGCCGAATTTACCGCAATGGATTGCCGCTAATCTATTACGATCTGAGCATTTCAATGAACATATTGAGAACTTGAAGATAGAATTGAAGAAAAAAAGAGATTTAACCATCCAAGCGCTGCAGAAAGAATTAAACGGAAACGTTCGCTTTTTTCTACCGAACGGAGGCATTCACTTATGGTGCCAGTACAATAGCGACCAAGTGGATGAAACATTACTATTTCAACAAGCCGTTAAAAACGGAATGGTTTTCGCCCCGGGAAGCATCCTTGGATCTCATCGCCGTTATTTAAGGTTAACTTACGGTCGTGTCAATACAGATTCCATTACAGAAGGAATTCATCGATTTGCAAAAGCGCTGAAAGCTTTGATATAGACCCTTAAAGTAAAACTTCCATGAGTGAAGTTTTTCTTTTTGGATGGCAAGTTGAACGAATAGATCCATCATCTTAGACATTTTTCGTGTTGAATGCCTAAAAATTCCATTCGCAGCAGCCTGCCACTTTTTGCTGAATTCACATGTATTGGTTCGACAATGTCAATATTCTTTTATGTAATTCGTCATATTCCATTCTCTCTTTACACATACTAAATATCACAATGGAAAGGTTTTGGTATTACTCAGCCGTGACACGATCAATTCATCAAAACAGGTGATACAAATTGAGAATTTTCCTCCCTATAGCAGCGCATGTCATAACTGCTTTCTTTTCGGCCATTTGGAATAGAAGAAAAGAAAGCAGCCAAGTTCGAAAACTTTATTTTTGGCTAATGATCAGTGGATTTATCTGGTCGCAACTTCAAACCGAATATTTGATTTGGCGCGTCAATCAAAAGACCGAGCAGGAAAGCGATTCATTTTATTCAACCATGAAAAAATGACGTATGATCAGACTCTTTCTTGTCGGATACATGGCCCTGCAAGATGTTCACCGCATCACCGTCCTATGCACGGTGATTTTTTCTATTTTTCCTCGTCCCTTCGTTTACCACAGTCATTTTACTTCGACGGCTCTTTATTTTCATGAACAGCTATTATGTTGAAACCAAGAGTCTTCATGAATATTGTTCGGGAATTGTTCAATTTTTTCTCTTTTTATGCTATGTTTTTTCTGTATTTTAAAAAAATTACGAAATGAGGTTGTCCGATGGAACATTTAAAATACCCGATTGGTCGATTTATCATGCCGGACCCCATCGATAAAGACATGAGAAAACATTTTATCCACGTGCTGCAACAATTGCCGGACCTCCTACAGAACGCTGTAAAAGACTTAAGCATGGAACAACTTACAACGCCTTATCGTGAAGGTGGATGGACGTTGCTGCAAGTGGTCCACCATCTTGCTGACAGTCATATGAACGGATATATTCGGTTTAAATTAGCATTAACGGAAGATCAACCCACCATTAAACCTTTTAACGAAAAGAAATGGGCAGAACTTCCTGACAGCCTGCAGATGAATCCAGCCATTTCGATTTCATTGCTGGAAGCCGTACATAGCCGCTGGGTTTATTTGCTTCGCTCGCTTGACGAAAAAGATTTTTCTCGCCGCTTTATACATCCGGAAAGCGGAAAAATCATGGATCTAAATCAAGCTCTTGCTTTATATGCTTGGCATTCCAAACATCACCTCGCCCATATCACTTCTTTGCTGGAAAGAATGAATTGGAAATAATTTAATTCCAAGTTCTGTTACTTTATGCCGATGGCTGCAAAATCATCTATATTCTTTTATAGGATGATAGATGAAAACGATCCAAATATATAAAAAGCAGGTGGTGTGATGCTTTTACAAGGTTTAAAAATACTCGATTTTTCTATTCTCCTGCCCGGACCATATGCATCCATGATGTTGGCTGATTTGGGCGCTGATGTCTTGCGAGTCGAATCTCCCACGAGACTTGATTTAATCAGGCAATTTCCCCCGATGGACAATGGTCATTCAGCCGCCCACAGTTATTTAAATCGATCGAAGCGCTCGATAGCCCTTGATTTAAAACAACAAGAGTCTGTGGAGATCGTGAAACGTCTAGTGAAAAAATATGATATTATTATGGAACAATTCAGACCGGGTGTCATGGATCGGTTAGGTGTCGGATATGAAGCATTAAAGAAAATCAATCCCCGTATTATTTATTGTTCCATAACAGGATACGGCCAAACAGGTCCATATAAAAATCGCCCCGGACATGACAACAATTATTTATCGCTCTCCGGTGTGGCCGATAATATGAGAAGAAATGGGGAAAAACCAATTGCCTCCGGTATACAAATAGCGGATGTTGCCGGGGGATCACTGCACGCTGTCATTGCCATCTTAGCAGCTGTTTACCATCGAGAAAAAACCGGGGAAGGTCAATGGATCGATATCAGTATGACAGATGCAGCTTTTGCTTTAAATGCCATTTATGGATCAGGAGCATTGGCATGCGGTGTGGAAATAGAACCGGAAAAGATGCTGCTAAACGGCGGAACTTTTTATGATTATTATGAAACAAAAGACGGCCGCTATTTTTCAGTCGGAAGTCTGGAACCGCCGTTTCGAAAAGCATTATGCGAAGGAATTGGAAGACCTGATTTAATCCATCTTGCAATGAGCGAAAGACCGGAAGATATACAAGTGTTTAAAAAAGAGCTTCAACAGACATTTATACAAAAAACATTTGAAGAGTGGCGCGATATTATCCAAGATGCACAGGCATGCGTAGAACCTGTTCTTTCCTTTTCAGAAGCAACGGAACATCCTCAATTAAAAGCTCGTGAAATGGTCGTAGAAGTTCCTAAAAAGGATGGAACAACTCAAAAGCAACTGGCTTGCCCCATCAAATTTTCTGCTGGAAAAGCACAATATAAACATATAGGCAGTCTTTTAGGAGAACATACAGAAGAAGTGTTAAAAGAGTTAGGTTATACGAAAGAAGAAGTGCTTGATTTAAAAGCAAAAGGGATTTTTGGCTAATTTAGAACGATAGTTCCATAAAATATTCAGAATTTTTTATTTTATAAAAACTGCTCGCTGCTCTCACAAAAGAAGTAGACCGATTACTTCAAAATGAATGGAATTATTTCAATATCCAAACCAGCGTCGACATCCATGTCAACAGAAAAATCCGAAAAGTCTTCTTCACGGCACAAAATGAAAACAGTTGAGAGAATCCCCATTTTTAAGAAATTCGTGCGAGAGTGGGACTGTAATTAGCCTAATCTTTCCCACTCCCAAACTTGGACCTCCTGATAAACTTACAATACTGCTCAATTTCTTTTATATCAATATCAATCTGACCCAAAGTAGCAATTGCGAAACTAACCTATTGTCACATGCGAAAATATTTTTTTTCATCTATATTGCGTGTCTCTTCTTCCTCCATAGTTGGAAGAATTTTCAAGAAGCATCAAGTGTATTCTTTTTATTGTGGCCAAACCGTTCGGAGATAACCTTGACAAGCATTCCCTTAGACCTGATCTCATTATCCAGCCAATGTGATCTATAACATTGGAACTTGTGAAACAACTCGTCCTTCAATTCGATCAAAAATGTCATCCAAATTATGACCGGTAATCGTAAGGCCATGATTTTTTAGCCCGATGATAGCTCTAGATGGATCATCTGCCTTCCTTACTAAATCGGCTCCCGTTTCAGCTAATTGAATGGTACCAGGGGTAATTAATTTCGGTTGCCTGTACTCCATCCATCCAAGCATGTATGTGAACGATGGCACCTACACTAGGATGCTCTTTATAGATCATCCAATGCTCAATCGCATCAACCGAAGCCCTTTTAGGAGAAATGTTGGGCGGCAAACTGATTTCCATTGAGTTTTTCTCGGGATTAAATCCCTTTATATGCAAAATATCCTGCCCAATTGTCCGCATATCAGCTTTATTAATTCCACTGGCACTCATCCAAAAGTTTTTATCATCATGCCGGCTGCTTAAATTTCCATAGCTTAAACCGTCTTTACCGTATAGTTTTCATGGGGATGGGGAAATGATGGGACAAAATCCTATCCGGATTAGAATCGAACCCAGTGCTTTATATGTTATTTGAACCATAACGATCCAAAAGGGGCCAAACCCTTATTTTTTGTTCATTTCTTCAAAAGCCTCTTCATAATCAAATTCAACTAATGCCACGATCATTTTTCTTATTTCTTCCACAATATCCTTTATCATTTGCACCATGACTGTTTTAAAAAACTCCTTTCTTATATTTATACATAATGCGATACATCCCATAAGAAAAAGGAATAGGTAAAAAATAATTTACTCAAAAGGCTTTTTTACTATGCAGCTTTTTTTGACAGCTGCCTTTTTCCTTTAAAAACAGAATTAGGAAGTGTATCCAAACGTTGATTGTCCCGTAAACGAATAGTTAGGTTGTCATTTGCCATACTATAACTTGAACTAAACGAAACAGATAACTATAAAAAGGGTTGAGTCACTTTGAAAATAATCATTTTAATACTATCGGTAACTGGCTTGATTTTCCTATTATTTTTCTTGTTCTCAAACAACTCCTCTAACTCCAATTTTACAAAAGTTGAAAACCAGGTTACACAGCCTAAAAGACCTGTCATTTTCTTAATGATTGACTCTTTGATGGATGAACCTTTACAGAAAGCGATGAAAGAAAAACGAGTTCCGGCGCTTGAATTTCTTATACAGAATGGACAATATTATCCAAATGTGGTTAGTTCCTATCCCACCATGTCCGTAACGATCGACAGTACATTGCTGACCGGAACGTATCCGGACCATCATAATATCCCCGGGCTCGTCTGGTACGACGAAAAAGAAAAACGGATTGTCAATTATGGCAGCGGAAAAAAAGAAATTGTTGCTCTTGGTACCAAACAGGTTTTAAAAGACATTTTGTATCATTTAAATAATCAACATTTAAGCAAATCGATTACAACGATTCATGAAGAGTTGGAAAAGAATAAGAAACATTCTGCTTCGATTAACGGTCTTATATACCGCGGCGATTATGAGCAAACTCTTGACGTTCCAAAACCTATTTCCTTCTTTCGTTTATTGCCTAAACAATTAAAGACAAATGGACCGATCTTGTTTTCGTTCGGACGGTTTTCACAATTTGATCCGAACAACCGTTATAACCATTTCTGGCAAAATGTTGGATTTAATGATCACTTTTCCGCACAAGAAGTCAAATACCTGATTCAAAAAAAGAAACTTCCTGCTTTTACAATTGCCTATTTGCCAAGCAATGACCATACTGTTCATAAAAATGGACCAATGGCTATAAAGGGAATTGAAAAAGCCGATAAACAGCTTCAAAACATTTTAAATTCTTATGACTCGTGGGACGAAGCGCTCAAAAAAGCGGTGTGGATTGTCATGGGAGACAGCGGTCAATCCCCAATCGGAAAAGACAAAAACCAATCCCTCATTTCATTAAACTCCTTATTACAGAATTACCGAATTTCTAAATTGGGTGAACCCATCAAGGAAAATGATCAAATTGTCCTTGCTGTGAATGAGCGGATGGCTTTTATTTACACATTGGATCACAACATTTCTTTTTCTGAGATTGCTTCTAAATTAAAACACGATTCAAGGATTGGTTTTATTGCATGGAAAGAAAATGATTGGATTCATGTGGCGAATGAAAAAGCGAAAGATACCTTTCAATTTCGCCCTAACGGTAAATTTACGGATCCGTATAACCAGTCTTGGACGTTGGAAGGGGACGCTTCGATCTTGGATCTGGCGATAAAGGAAAATGACATCCAATACGGAAATTATCCTGATGCCCTTGCCCGTCTTTATAGTTCTTTTCATTCCCACAATGGACGATATCTGATCGTTGATGCAAAACCGGGACACGAATTCATTAGCGAAAAATCTCCTACCCATATTGGCGGAGCCGCACACGGTTCGTTACACAAACAAGACTCAATAGTTCCGATGATTGTCGTTGGAACAGATGCAAGACCTCAATCCCTTCGCCAAGTTGATTTAAAAGATTATTTCCTGCAGCTCACCCAATAACCAAAAAAGGGCTGAAACAAAAGGAAGATCCTTTTGAAATTCAACCCTTTTTTTCTAAACCAGCATCATTTTCTTCCGAACCGACCCCTAATCAGACAACAGCATGAATACTACGTAATGAAAAAAGACAGCCGGCAAGCTGTCTTTTTTAACTGTTTCTTTCTGTTTTTAAAGCTTTGGTATGCGTGATCTCTTTCGGAGGTTCTGATATGCCCTCTCTTCCTCCCCCGTCGCTTTTGTCACACTCCATGCTCTCTTTTCTTCATTATTGTACTAATCAACTGTTTCCTTTGATCATTTTCCCATTTTAAATTCCTTACTCAAACGAACAGACCCTTAAGCTACTGACGCAACTGCTCATTTTCTTCAACCAAACCTGAAATTTGCATGAGAATGCTTGATGGATGTTTTTCTGCGATCCGTTCGCGATACTTTTGAACTTTTCTTTGATACTCCTGGAATTTGATCTTGCCTTGAAAAAAAGCAGATAAACGATCCTCCAGAGATTGATTGTCTGTTTTCCAATTTTTTAAATGAATAATAAGCCCTGACTCCTCTAATTTTTCTAAATTGATTTCTTCTTGCCCCGGCAATGCATGATAAATAAAAATAGGAATTCCCTTCAAAAGGCATTCACTCACCGTTACACCGCCGGGTTTCGTGATAATGGCATTCGCTTTGTCGTACAAATCGTTCATTTGCTCTCTGGATTGAATATACTCTAAGGGGGTAATGTTGTTTTTACGCAGCTTTTGGATTTTTTGAAACAATCGTTTATTTGTACCGCACAATATATAAAAATGAAATTTGTTGTCACCTTTAATCTTGGAAATTAAATCTTCTATTGGTCCGACGCCCAAACTCCCGCCTGTAATGAGAATGGATAAGCGTGACGGTGGTTCAAAGTTTTTTTGTTCTCGTGGTTTTAAAATTTTAGGATGTGTGGGAATGCCTGTGAGAAAAATCCGGTTTTCTTTTACTCCTTTTTGCTTCAAAAATTCTTTTGTTTCGTATGTAGGTGCAAAGTGATAGTCAATATGCCGTATTCCCCAAACATGATGAATAAAATAATCTGTATAAACATTAATAATAGGGATCGATATTTCTCCTTTTTCTTTTAAAGAATTTAACAGATAAGATGGAAGAGCATGGGTGCAGACTATGAGATCAGGCTGTTTTTCCACTAAAAGTCTTCTCATTTGTTTTAAAAATAATCGTTCGTAAAGTCGGAAGCGTTTGTTTTCGGATAGGTTGTTATACACATTGTTGCGGTATATCCTGCCGTAAAGATCAGGGAAGGCTTTAATCCATTTCAGATATGTTCCGGAAACTAGACCTTCTATTTTCCCGTAGCTGTAAGAAAGAATATCGGCTACCTCAAAATGGATAGGAGGCTGTTTTTCTTCCATTCCTTCAATCAATGCTTTAGCAGCTTGATAATGACCTGATGGAATTTGCAAAAATGGCAAAAACAAGATTTTTTTCCGTCGTTCCATATCACACCTCTAATAGTCTCATAATATTCCTTTTTTTCTTTTCCTGTTTTTTGTTAAAAACCTCCATGTCAATTGTTCCATCAATTACCCATGAGAAATGAAGTTATTTCCCTGTATAATGAAAGAGTGGGGGTGACAATTTTGAAATTTATTTTTTTCGGAATAGTTTTTTTTCTTTTTCTCTATTGGTTGATTCAGCGGGCATATAAAAATACGAAAGATGTTGTGTTAAATAAAATTGTGATCGGCGAAAATCATGATCATGGAGATTCACAAGTTTTAAATATCTTGCAGCTTTCAGATCTTCATCTTGAAAATATCTCCATTCCCCCAGATGAGCTATATGAAACGTTAAAGGATGAAAAAATCGACCTGATTGCATTAACCGGAGATTTCCTCGACCGCAAGCGAACCATCCCAAAGCTTGGTCCATATTTAGAATCCCTTCGTCAATTAAAGGCAAAATACGGAATGTACGCTGTGTTGGGGAATCACGATTATATTTTGAAGGAAAATGATTTACAGCAGCTTGTCCATACTCTTGAACAATACGACGTCATCGTTCTTCAAAACGATCACAAACCGATCATCGTTAACGGAAAAACGGTCAATATTATTGGGATTGATGATTTCTGTACCGGACGCAGCAATCTGGTCTCTTCTTATACAAACTTGCCTGACGGAATAAACCTGGTGTTAACTCATGACCCCAATATTGTCCTTCATATGAAAAAATTCCATTTTGACTATTTATTGGCCGGCCATTTCCATGGCGGACAAATCTGTTATCCTAAAGCCTATCATCTATTGAAAATGGGGAAATTGGCCAGGATGAACATGATAAAAGGCTTACACCTATATGAAGGAAAACCTTTTTATATCAATGAAGGACTTGGCCAAACAGGAGTAAATCTCCGGATTGGAAGCAGGCCGGAAATCACATTGCATCGATTCTCCCTTTCATCCGTAAAAACCGAGACTTTACCTGCCATATAAGCCGGACTGTTAACATAAGGTTAACAGTCTTTTTTCTTTTGGAAAGGCTTGTACATGATTTTATTTTTTGTAAATCCGGCTTAATTTATCCTTTGACATAAATAAATAACAAGGCAAAGACTGTTTTACTATTTTTTTCACGGTAAAATCATGGGTTGATAATATCGTAATAGGCAGGCATGTAGCCCATTTTAGCCATCTATAAACGGGGTGAGAAATCGTAAAAACTTCAAATCCAAGGCGTTCACTGCCTTTACTTAAGGTTGTAATTCCAATAATGCCTTTTATTTCGTTGGAATGCTTATGATTTCGTACATATTCTTCCACTCCGGGCAATGACTTTTGCACTTCTTGGTAAATCAGCTTCGCTTTCCTGATGACGCTTTTCACTTGATTCAGCTCACTTAAAAGCCTCACATTATGTAAATGAATTTTAAGCAGCAAATCATTTTTTTGAATATAAGTGCCGTCAGAAAGAGTGATATTCCTTCCTTTATACCGTGTAAGTCGAACCCTAAAAATATTTTTAGCTGTATCAGAATCATGAAGGTACGTCAGTCGTGTACATTGATAGTAGATGGAATCCAGCAAGTTCCATACCGATAAAAAGTATTGCCTCATGTTGTTCCTTCCTTCGTTTAGTCTCAGAATGCCGTTTTGGCTGTCGTGGTTATAGTAAAGCGTTAGATAATCCAGCTTTCTAGTCGACATAAAAGGCAAATGATCCGATCTTTCTTATGAATCGTTTTTAACTTTCCTTTTTCCACGGTGCATTTGGATAGTTAAAAGCGCCGATTTATCGACTTACTGGTGAATACTGAATTTAAATTCCCCTTTATTTTTTCCCTTCTAAAAAACTTTATAATGGGCGCTAACCTTAAGGGTGAATCCAATTATTACCTAAACGCCATAATATTGAATACCAACCAGTGGAAGACACGCAGAAACCTTCTTTAGGAAATGAAAAAAGCATCGTGAGCTTTCTTATTTGAAAAAATTTAAAGAAAAGTCAAAAAAGCAAACTCATCATTTTACTGAAAGGAGATACATAAATAGTTGCACCTTAACAGGAAACAGCGAAATCTGGTCGTGTTCCTATAATCCTATTTTTAATAGCAGAAAAGTATTTTCCATATTTTTCACTCAAAACAAGGTTGTAGTCTTTTTTGTTTTGAGCATTTTGCACATTTTTCAACCCAAGAGCCATAAGGTTTTCTAAAGCATA
>ERZ1673783.23-NODE-23-length-54301-cov-22.037330_pt1 | contig 54301 bp, 44 predicted proteins | sample MGYA00580133_ERZ1673783 | MGnify/ENA primary metagenome ERZ1673783 (study PRJEB41219, sample SAMN04549595) | soil metagenome | isolation source: soil | place: USA: Texas, Big Bend National Park | collected 2009-03-17 ...
TGGGTTTCTTTTAAAACTCTTTTTAATAAAAATCTAATTTTGCAAAATGCTCATATATAATATTCAATGAATTGATGAGTGATGTCTATTATAGACTCTTTTCTTCCATCGATTCAGAGTCCAAAAAATGAATCGCTCCATTTGGTGTTTCAACGCGGCCACGATTCTGTTTCATTTTCTTAAATCCAGACGTATTTTTTCCAAAGAAAAACATTCATCACTTGTTTGAATTTGAATCAGTTCCCCAAGTATTGTATGATTTTGCTTCTTTTGGAATCGGTTTAAAGCGGAAATACCATAGCCCATTTTTTTGACTTATGTTCACTGGTTGAGTGAAAACAGGGACGGGCAGTGGAATATGCTGCTCATTGGGAATAACTCTTCGCTTTTTTACAAAGTAGACAGGTTCTTTCTTCTTTTTCCATAAGGCGGTTTTTGTCTTTATCAGTAAATTTTGATGGTCCATCCACATTTGAAACTCATGTTGATCCAGACCGGGGAGTTCCAGTTCCAGAACAAGGAAATCGTTCCATTGATAAAGATTATAGTTCATTTTCTCTTCTTTATCTGAATACCCATCTTCTCGACCAGGTTTTCTGGAATGAAACACGGATTTCCAAAAAGAATCATTCTGGACCTTGTGAGCGAAATCCAGCCGTTTTTTCCATTTTTCCATCTTCATTCTCATCTCCCCTTAAAAACAAAATGCCTTTTATTCATTTTCTGCCATGATCGGCTTCCGTCTCCTATCATCACAAATTCATGAAAGCACCATTGATTATCACACCATAACAGTAAACAGCCGTCTGCCTTTCCCAAATCCTTTTTGCTCGTTGATCTATCTTATTCAAAAAAGCGCCCAATGTTCATGTTCATGAAACATATGCTCAAATTGCTTTTTCAACTGTATGGAGGCCTTTCCCTCGTACAAAAAGTTCAAAAGAGCAATGGACGTTATCAAAAACTGTACGCACAAAAATAGCAGGGCCAAGTTAGTCCCCGCTTGTCAGTTTTGAAAATACGTTTTATCTAATAATATTTCGTCTGCGTACGGCTTTTTTTATCATCTGTCTTCGTCCTTTTGGATCAGACAGGATAAACCGGGTGCTTCCGCTCGGAAAAAACTAGATACTTAGACATATAGACTTCCAGTCGTCGGGATAATTCTTCACGGAGTCGATTCGGCTCCACAATATCGTCCACGACTAACTCAGACGCCAACCGGTATATATCAATATCTTTTCGATATTCTTCACGCTTTGCTTCCACAAATGCCGCTCTTTCTTCCGGTTCCATCGCTTCTATTTTATTTGCGTACACCGCGTTGACAGCCGCTTCCGGCCCCATCACCGCAATTTGGGCAGTCGGCAAAGCTAAACAACAGTCCGGTTCAAAAGCGGGACCAGCCATGGCATACAGGCCGGCTCCGTATGCTTTGCGGACAATCACGGTCATTTTTGGAACCGTTGCTTCGCTCATCGCCGCGATCATTTTGGCGCCATGGCGAATAATCCCTGCTTTTTCTACATTCGTTCCTATCATGAACCCGGGAACATCCGCCAAGAATAAAAGCGGAATATGGAAGGCATCGCACAAATGAATAAACTTAGCGGCTTTGTCGGCAGAATCATGAAACAAAACGCCGCCTTTTACACGCGGTTGATTAGCAATAATGCCAATCGGCTGCCCTTCTAAACGGGCAAGACCCGTAATAAGTTCAGCCGCAAATCTTTTTTTGATTTCACAAAAAGAATCTTCATCCACAATGCGGTCAATAAGCTGATACATATCAAAAGGAGCGTTCTGGTTTTTTGGAATGATGTCTTCAATTGACTGATCAAAAGATTTGGGAGATTTTTTTTCGGCTCGTTTCGGCTTTTGCGTGTAATTGTCCGGGAAGTATGTTAAATATCGGCGGGAAAACTCGATGGCTTCCTCTTCTGTTTTTACGAGCACATCACCGCAGCCGGAAACACTGCAATGCATTTTGGCTCCGCCCATTTGTTCAAGCGTCACTTTTTCACCTATCACCATTTCTGCCATCCGCGGCGATCCTAAATACATGGAGGCATTTCCATCCACCATCACGACAATATCGCAAAAAGCGGGAATATAAGCGCCGCCTGCAGCCGAAGGGCCAAATAACAGACAGATTTGCGGAACTTTCCCTGAAAGTTTTACTTGATTGTAGAAGATTCTTCCCGCTCCTCTCCTTCCAGGAAACATCTCTATTTGGTCGGTAATTCGGGCTCCTGCGGAATCAACCAAATAAAGGAGCGGACAGCGAAGCTTTTCTGCCGTTTCCTGAATCCGAATGATTTTTTCTACTGTTCTTTTTCCCCATGAACCAGCTTTCACAGTGGAATCATTGGCCATTACGCATACAGTGCGTCCATGAATTTTTCCAATCGCCGTCACGACTCCGTCCGCCGGAAGATCGCCTGCAAGACAATTGGCAAATAGCCCGTCCTCCACGATCATATCTTCGTCGAACAGTAGCTTGAGTCGGTCACGGACAAATAATTTTCCTTTCGCCTTATTTTTCTGATGGTATGTTTCATTCCCACCTTTTAACACACCATCTTTTATCTCATGATAGTTGGTGAGAGCTGCTTTTATTTCCGACATTGGGGGACCCTCCTTTATCTTCCCGTGTATCGGGGTTGTCGTTTTTCCTGAAACGCTTTGAGCCCTTCTATTCGGTCAGAACTATTTAAAAGAGCGTTATAAGCTAATTCTTCTATTTTTAAGCCTGTCATGATGTCCGTTTCCATCCCTTTGTTAACGGCTATTTTGGCTTGCCGTAAAGAAAGCGGAGCGTTTTCCACAAATTCTTTCGCCAGTTCTAAAGCCTTCTCCAGCACTTGTTCCGCTTCTACCGCATATTCCACCAGTCCAAGTGTTTCGGCTTCTGCCCCTGAAATTTTGCGAGCCGCAAAGATTAATTCTTTTGCTCTTCCTTTCCCGATTAATCTTGGAAGACGCTGAGTGCCTCCCGCACCGGGGATAATGCCGAGAGAAGTCTCAGTCAATCCTAGTTTGGCATCTTGAGCAGCAATTCGAATATCGCATGCCAGCGCCAATTCCAAACCTCCTCCCATCGCAGCACCATTGATGGCGGCAATCGTCGGCTGAGGAACATTTTCCACTTCGTTGATGATGGAACGTATCTGTTGTACCGCCTGTTTCACTTCTTCTTCATCCATCCCTTTTCTTTCTTTCAAATCAGCGCCGGCACAGAAAAACGGACCGCTTCCCGTGATAATGACCGTTTGAATATCTTTCTGTCCTTTTATTGTTTGCAACAGCTGTTTTAATTCACTGAGCAGCTGTTTTGACAAAGCATTTGCTGCTTCCGGGCGGTTTAAAATAACGATCGCTATCTTCTCCCTTTGTTCCCATTGAACCATTTCACCCATCGATTTTTCACTCCTTCCTCATCCGTCTTGCCAACTCCATTTGTTTGCTTGACAACGGCTTTTCCAATTTTTCTTCTATAAAATACGCCGCTTGAAGCAGACGATTCCGATCAATTCCCGTCTCAATCCCCATCTCAGTAAGCATGTAAAGCAAATCTTCCGTTGCGACATTTCCGGTAGCTCCTTCGGCATACGGACATCCCCCCAGCCCTCCGAGTGAACTGTCAAAAGTGGTTATCCCCATTTGCAAAGAAATGAGAACATTGGCTAATGCGGTTCCGCGAGTATCATGAAAATGCATCGCAAACTGTTCTGCTTTATAAGATTTTAAAAGTTCTGAAAGCAATGCTTCTACTTGCGACGGTACGCCCACGCCAATCGTATCGCCGAGAGAGATTTCATCCACCCCCATTTCAAGAAGCCGATCTACCACCCTTTTGACTTGAGAAACTGGAATCTCCCCTTCATACGGACAAGCAATCACTGTGGATACATATCCGCGCACCGTTTTTCCGGCAGATTTGGCTTCTTCCACGACTTCTTCTAAAACCGGAAAAGTTTCAGATATGGATTTGTTTATATTTTTTTGATTATGCGTTTCACTGGCTGACATAAACAAACAGACTTCGTCCACGTCCGCTTTCAACGCTCTTTCCAATCCTCTCAAGTTCGGGACAAGCGCTGCATAATTGACTCCTTCTTTTCTATGGATCTTGGAAAATACCTCTTCGGCATCGGCGAGCTGCGGAATCCATTTCGGGTTGACGAAAGAACTCACTTCAATCGAAACAAGCCCCGTCTCAGACAGTTGATTGATCCATTCCGCTTTGACATCAGAAGAAAGAATTTTATCTTCATTTTGGAGGCCATCCCGGGGGCCAACTTCTTTAATGTGGACTTTCTTGGGCCATTTCAAAAACATCCCCTCCCTACTCCATTTCGATCAAATCGTCCCCTTCGTTGACAAAATCCCCTTCTTGAACATGAATGGCTTTTACGATTCCTTCTTCTTCTGAAGAAATGGGAATTTCCATTTTCATTGATTCAAGAATGATCACATCTTGACCTGATGTAATTGTCTCCCCCTCTGATACTAGTATTTTCCACACACTTCCGGCCATGCTCGCTTGAATGGCACTCATATTTTCATCCCCCTGACATCCTTTTCCGCTACTTCTCTTCGATCAATTTTCTATAGAAAACAAGGAAAGGCGGCCTTTATTTTGCAGAAAATTCCGATAATTTATCGTATTCATCTTACTGATTGTCATAAAGAAATCTATGAAGACAAGGTATGATTCCCTTTTTTCAATCGGCTTCCTCTTACGATGTTTTTGGCTGCTTGGCGCTTTCTTGCAAATAATGACGATTCACAAACTGCGTTGTCGTGTCTCCGGCTAAAAACCGCTCATGGGACACCGTTTTTAAAAGCATTGGGATATTGGTTTTAATCCCTTCAATTTGATAGTGTTTCAGAGCCTCGATCAACCGATTGCACGCTTCTTGACGGTCTTTTCCCCAGACAATCAATTTGCCGATCATCGGATCGTAAAAAGGAGTGATCACCGCCCCTTTTTCGATGGCCGTTTCATGACGAATGCCCTCCCCTTCCGGCAATCGCAGAAAAGTGATTTTGCCTGGCGATGGATAAAATGTATTCGGATCTTCCGCATAAATTCTTACTTCAATCGCATGACCGTCTCTTTTGATATCTTCTTGTGAAAAATCCAGCCTTTCTCCGGCCGCTATTTTGATTTGCTGTTCAACAAGATCAAGTCCGGTGATTTCTTCGGTGACAGGATGCTCCACTTGAAGTCTTGTGTTCATTTCCAAAAAGTAAAAATTTTGATTTTTATCGACTAAACATTCCATCGTACCCGCATTGGTATAGCCGATTTTCCGAACCGCTTGCAGCGCCGACGCCAACATTTTTTCCCGGGTAGATTCGCTAATAAATGGGGACGGAGCTTCTTCCACCACTTTTTGATTTCTTCGTTGGATGGAGCATTCCCGCTCCCAAAGCGCTACGGCATTTCCAAATGAATCGGCCAACACTTGCACCTCAATATGATGCGAGTCTTCAATATACTTTTCTACATACATCGTCCCGTCCCCAAAAAATGATTCCGCTCGTTTTTTATTGCCGGCAAATGCTTTTCGCAGCTCTTCTTCAGAACGAATCACTTGCATGCCAATCCCTCCACCGCCTGCGGAAGCCTTTAACATCAGGGGATAGCCGATTTCTTTTGCAGCCAATACAGCTTCCTCTTCATTCCGGAGGGGAATATCGATTCCTTCTATAATTGGCATTCCGGCTTGTTTCATTGTTTTTCGCGCTTCAATTTTGCTTCCCATCGCTTTAATGATATCGGAACCGGGACCAATAAAAACAAGTCCTTCATCGTGGCACACCCTCGAAAATTCGCTATTTTCAGATAACAATCCGTATCCCGGATGAATCGCTTCCGCTCCAGACTCCTTGGCGACACGGATGATAGCATCCATATTTAAATAGCTTTGATTGACAGGAGGCTTTCCAATGCAGAACGCTTCATCGGCCTCATGAACATGCAGTGAATCCTTGTCCGCTTCCGAATAGACGGCGACTGTTTCAATCCCCATCTTTTTGCAAGTACGAATGACTCGTCTAGCAATTTCCCCCCGATTGGCGATTAAAATTTTGGAAAACATCTTATCTCCCCTTTATATCCTCTAAATACCTTTCCCGAAGTTTAAATTTTTGAATTTTTCCCGAAGCAGTCATCGGATATTCATCTGTAAAGAAAACGTACTTCGGAATTTTGTGCCGTGAAATCTTTCCTTTGCAGAACGCCCGTATTTCCTCGGCATCGGCTGTTTCTCCTTCTTTCAAAATAATCCATGCGCCTACTTCTTCCCCGAATTTCTCATCCGGCACTCCCACTATTTGCACATCTAAAATTTTCGGGTGTTGATAAAGAAATTCCTCGATTTCTCTTGGATAAATATTTTCCCCGCCGCGGATAATCATATCTTTTAGGCGACCGGTAATCCGTACATAGCCATTTTCATCCATCACCGCCAAATCGCCTGTATGGAGCCAGTGATCTTCATCTATTACTTCTTTTGTTGCCTCCGGATTTTTATAATAGCCTTTCATCACATGATAGCCTCTTGTACAGAGTTCCCCTTGTGTGTTCGGCGGCAGCACGCGGTTGCTGCCTGGTTCCACAATTTTTACTTCAACATGAGGCAATGCTTTTCCTACTGTTTCCACCCGCAACGAAACCGGGTCGTCCGTGCGGCTTTGAGTGATGACAGGCGAAGATTCCGTCTGTCCGTAGCATATGGTAATATCCTTCATCCCCATTTTTTCCATGACTGCCTTCATCACTTCCATCGGGCAATTAGAACCCGCCATCACACCCGTCCTTAAAGTCGTTAAATTGTATTTTGAGAAGTTCGGGTGATTCAATTCTGAAATAAACATCGTCGGAACGCCATGAAGGGCTGTGCATTTTTCTTTTTCTACCGTTTGCAGGACAGCCTCAGGGTCAAATTCCTGAACCGGAACCATCGTCGCTCCGACACTTACAGACGCAAGTGTTCCGATCACGCAGCCGAAACAATGGAAAAAAGGAACAGGAATGCATAAACGGTCATCTTTCGTAAGCTTCATGCATTCGGCGATATTGCGGGCGTTGTTGACGAGATTATAATGAGTCAACATAACCCCTTTCGGAAATCCGGTCGTTCCCGAAGTGTATTGCATATTAATGACGTCATCAGGATGAAGAGATCGAGACCGTGCTTTCAGTTCTTGATCACTGATTCTTTTCCCCTTTTCTATCAATTGAGACCAATTGTACATTCCACTATATGGTTTTTCGCTTAAAACAATCACATTTTTTAAGAGCGGCAGTCTTTTCGATTGCAGTTCTCCAGGCTGGGAATGGCGAAGCTCAGGGCATATTTCATAAATCGTATCCACATAAGAAATTCCCCTGTACCCTTCTATTAAGATTAAAGTCTTGGCATCCGATTGCCTCAGCAAGTATTCCAGTTCCATGGTTCGATAGTTCGTATTAACCGTAACTAAAACGCCGCCCATTTTCCCGGTGGCGAACTGGAGCGCAACCCATTCTGGGGTATTGGTGGTCCAGACAGCCAAATGATCTCCCTTTTCCACCCCCAGCGCCATTAAGCCTTTCGCGACCAAATTGCACTCTTCGTTCAATTCACTGTAGGTCCATCTAAGATTGCGGTCGGCATATACTAATGCCTCGTGATCCGGAAAATCATGCACCTTTTCCTCCAACAACTGCCCAACCGTTTTACATAATAATTCGGCCATTTTCTCCTCCTAAAAATGGTTTTAGCAACCAAGTTGACGCGCGATGACGAGCCTTTGGATTTCGGATGTTCCTTCGCCGATTTCCATTAATTTTATATCGCGCAAGTGTCTCTCTACATCATATTCACGCATATACCCATATCCTCCATGAATTTGAATCGCTTGATTGCAAACACGAAAGCCGGTTTCGGAGGCAAACAATTTGGCGATTGCTGCTTCTTTTGAGAACGGTTTTCCGTGATCCTTCAGCCATGCCGCTTTATAAACTTGGTTGCGAGCGAGTTCAATCTCCATTGCCATATCCGCTAATTTAAATTGAATAGCCTGGAATTTTGAAATGGGTTGACCAAACTGATATCGTTCTTTAGCATAACGAAGAGCTTTTTCAAACGCTGCTTGTGCAATGCCGACAGAAAGAGCCGCAATGGATATTCGACCTCCGTCCAGTGTATAAAGAAATTGGCTGAATCCTTTTTCTGGATCGCCGAGCAAATTCTCTTTCGGCACACGCACGTTGTCGAGTACAATTTGACAAGTATTAGACGCTCTTACTCCCATTTTTTCATAGTCACAAGAGATTTGAACACCTGGCGTATTCGACGGAACAATAATGGCTGAAACAATCGACCGACCGTTATCCCGTCTGCCAGTGACAGCGGTTACAATAATTTGTCTGGCAAATCCCGCGTTTGTAATCCAGCACTTTTCTCCATTAATAACATATTCATTTCCGTCTAAAATCGCTGTGGTTCTCGTGCCCCCAGCATCGGACCCGGCATTAGGTTCTGTCAGACCGAAAGAGCCCAGTGTTTCCCCTTTTGCCATTGGAACGAGCCATTGTTTCTTCTGTTCCTCCGTTCCAAAATAATAGATGGGACTAGCGCCAAGGCTGACAGCAGCGGCATAACTGAGCCCCGTCCCCCCACACGCTTTGCCGATTTCCTCTACAGCAATACAGTAGGAAATCGTATCCCCTCCCGATCCCCCATATTTTTCCGGAAACGGAATACCAAGCAGGCCAAGTTCGCCCATTTTTTTAAACGTTTCATATGGAAATTCCGCTTTTTGATCAAGTTCTCTAGCATAAGGTTTGATTTCCTTTTCAGCAAAATCACTGACCATTTCACGGATCATTTGCTGTTCTTTTGTCAACTCAAAATTCATGAAAATTCCCCCTTTTTAATAACCGACTAGTCGGTCTATATTCGTGTGAACCAACTGATCGAGGTCGCCCTTTTTATTTGCCATTTTAGTACCATTCATTCACCGCTTTACCGGCTGATTTCGAAGCAGATGCTCTTGTGCTGCTGGATCTTTCATGCCTTTTTCCGTTAAAAGGGCATGAAAGATTAAATCAACGTAGATTTTTCCAATGTCTTCAATGGAAAGCGGCCCTTCTTCATGAAACCATTTATACAACCAGTTCACCATTCCGATGACCGCCATGACGGTGATTTCAGCAGGTACTTCTGCACGAAAATCACCGGATTCTTGCCCTTCCCGAACAATTTGCAAAATGATATTTTTATATTGTTTGCGCTTCCGATTGATGTTGATCTCAAATTCTCCTTTTAGATAGGTGCTTTCTTGGTAAAAAACAGTGATGTGGGGTTTATACATTCCAAATACTTTCGTAAACGATTGAATGATGGCACACATTCTGGAAACGGGCGTCGTATATCGATCATATGCTTCTTGCGCTTTTTCAATGACATAAGAAATAAAAATATCATGAATGTGAAAAAGCAATTCATCTTTCGATTTAAAGTTGTGATAAAAACCGCCTTTGGATGTGCCGCATTGTTCTACAATCCGATCAACTGTCACCCCGTGGTAGCCTTCTTTTTCAAAGAGAATCAGCGCTGTATCGATAATCTTTTCTTTCAATGATTTTTTTCCCATAAAACTCATTACCATCCTTTATTTGACATACTACCATACGATGCACTCTCTGTAAACGGAATAATCAGAATATTCAGTTTTTGTTACAAAAAAAGACCGTTGGCTTCTTTATGAAGCTGTCCGGTCTTTTATCAAAGTCATCTGCAGAACCATTACGATTGATCCCTTGTTTCAGAACCCTTTAAATAGGTCCATCCTTCTTCTTGATAAATTTTTCCCTCTTTCATCAGTCGGCCCATTGCTCGTTTAAAAGCCCCTTTGCTCATACGGAAGCGAGCTTGGATATCTTCGGGGTGGCTTTTGTCGCTGTATGGCATCGAGCCGCCACGCGTTTGCAAATAAGCCAATATGGTAGCGGCGTCTTCTTCAATCGCTTCATGAGTTCTTTTCAGAAGGGAGAGATTGACCGATCCGTCTGGTTTCACATCGATAATTCTGGCGTGGACCGTTTCGCCGAGGCCGGGTTCTTCCATCCTCTGCGATTCGTGAATAAATCCGCGGTACCCTTCCTCTGTCAAAACAAAGGTTCCTGACTTTAACGTACGATATACGACGCCGGTTACATCTTTATTGAAATCCTTCGCCGATGCTTCTACAAATAAATTCTTCATCACTTCTTCCGTTGCCAGTTTGGCATAAAGAAGCCCGTTCCGGTCCGTTTTCAAGGTGCAGTAGAGACGTCCTCCTTTTTTCGGCCACACGTCCATAAGCGGTGGAAGGTCTCCTTTCGCGATCAAAATATCTTTATGAATGCCAATAGAAATAAATACGCCCAGTTCACGATGGACATCCGCCACTTCAGCCCAGCCGTAGCGACCGATTTGAATCTCCGGGATGATCATAGTGGCCGCTAATCTTCCTTGTCGATCTTGAAAGATAAATACGTCAACTTGTTCATCAGGACGAAAACCGTCCGTTATGCCGCTTTTATGTAAAAGCACTCTATCTTTCCCATTCGTTAAAAACCAGCCGTATGGCATCTCTTTATCCGGTTTTAACGTTACCACCGTTCCTGCTTGCAGAGCAGCCATTCCATCATTTCCTTTCCTAGAAGATCTTATTTTTCTATTTTTTTCAATGAGCCGAAAAAATTCTCGCTATCATGAAGTTTTCCAACAGACCTTGCTTAAGGGTACCAAAAAAAGAACTGGACCGCAAAGGAATTCAGCTGCTAACAAAAAAAACCGCCTCTATAAATTCAATTCATTCTTCTGATTTTCATCCGAAAGGTCATACATATGACCAGCCCCTTCCTGAATATAATGGGTATCAAACGTATATTTTACCGGACAGTCCTTATCAAATCTGCTTTTCAGAATAAAGCAAGGAAAGTGTTTTCCGTCTCAGGTAAAAACGGAATTTATCCAAGTATAGGAGCTGAGCATATTGCATATTCATGTCATTCAGCGCGGTGAAAACTTATTCACCCTCGCACGTCGATACGGAGTTTCCGTAGAAGATATTTCACTTGCCAATCAATTGGCGAATCCAAATCAGCTTGTGATCGGGCAAGCGCTAGTTATTCACAGCCCCGGACGGGAATATGTAGTAAAACAGGGAGATCAGCTCCGGCAAATCGCTGACAGGTTCGGCATTTCTGAACAGGCGCTTGCAGATTACAATCAAATTGCCAATCCGGCGCTTATTTTTGCCGGGCAAATTCTGTTTTTTCCCTACTCGATCTACACCGTTCGTCCAGGAGATAATCTTAGTAGAATCGCTGCACGCTTTGGAGTCACTGTGCAACAGCTTCTTTCAGCCAACTCCCTTTCAAATCCGAATGTGCTTTCACCAGGTCAACGACTCATCGTTCCAGCCGCGAGAAGGCCCGTCATTGAAGTGAACGCCTATTCCGCTAGTACAGACGAAAGCAGCCGGCAAGAGGTGTTGAGGCTTGGAAAATATTTTACGTATTTAAGCCCCTTCAGCCATTCCATACGCGAAGATGGAACCCTTTCACCATTAAACGACGATAGACTCCTTCAGGCAGCAACAGCCAATCGAACAGAGACTTTGCTGGTGGTGACCAATTTTGTGAACGGCAGTTTCAACTCGGACAGAGCCGCTGCCATTTTGCGAAATCCCTCTCTGCAAGAAACATTGATCACCAATATTTTATCGGCAGTACGTTCCAAAGGATACAGGGGGGTCAATTTTGATTTTGAATATATCTATCCTCAAGATAGAGAAAATTATAATGCATTTTTGCGGAGGGTCGTAAGCCGGCTCAGACCATTAGGGATATCGGTATCCACGGCTCTCGCCCCTAAAGAAAGAGAAAACCAGCCCGGTTTATTATATGAAGCACATGATTACCGGGCTCACGGTGAAATCGTCGATTTTGTCATCTTAATGACGTACGAGTGGGGATGGGCCGGGGGAAGACCATGGGCCATCGCACCGATCAATAAAATCAAACAAGTTTTAGATTACGCCGTTACCGCCATTCCTAGAAGAAAAATTATGATGGGTGCACCGTTATACGGCCGTGATTGGAGAATTCCATGGATGGAAGGGACCATTGCACGCACCATCAGTCCGCAGGAAGCCATTCAGTTGGCCGTTCGCTATCGAACAAGCATCGAATATAGCGAAGCATACCAGGCCCCGTTCTTTCATTACACCGATGAAACCGGCCAGCGGCATGAAGTATGGTTTGAAGATGCCCGCAGCATGCAGGCAAAAATGGATATCATTAAACAATACGGATTGCGCGGAATCAGTTATTGGGTTCTTGGCAACCCGTTTCCGCAAAACTGGGCCATTCAAAGCCGCAACTTTCAACCAAGAAAAAGAATGTAAAAAAGCCGGTCCTCGGCAACTAATTACAGAGGACCGGCTTTCCATGAGTTATGTCTAAAAATGTGCCATCTATATTCATGATTCCACTATTTTCATCCGTTAGCCATGTTTCGCAGTTTTCATACTTATTATCCGTATCCTGTTAAACTCCAATTCCTCTTTAATGCACTTTTTCCTTAATTAATACCCCTCTTTTGGCCATTTCCTTGATGTATTCCTTGCCGGGAACGATTGTCTCCGGCGGGTGCACCCCACGCTTTTGAATCGTACCCGTTCCGATCATTTGAGCAACAACGGAAAGAGTGTAAGCCGTCGATCTCGCCATGGCGGTCACTTTATGAATTCGATCGTTATAAGTCGTCATTTCAAATGTATGAACCGATCTTCTCCCATACTTTCTTCCTACAGTGATAACCCGCAACAATACGACATCATCTTTGCCTTTTAAATCGACAATCGGGTCGATCACTTTCAAAAAAACATCCCGAGGCTTGATTTTTTGTCCATTCACTTCAACTTCATAATCTTTCCTCGTTAAATTCAAATCGACGAGCAATTGGAATTTTTGCGCATGGCCCGGATAGCGGATGGTTTTATACTCTAAAACATCGAGATGGGGAAAAGTGCGGGAAAGAGTAGAGGTTCCTCCTGCCGTATGAAAGGCTTCAAGGGGGCCAAACTTTTCGAAATAAATTGGCTCTATTTCTGACAATGAGGGAACTTCCACTTTTCGTCCGTTGCGGATGATCAACGACGGATCCGTATAATGGTCAAACACACCTTCCATTGAAAATACATGATTGTATTCAAGGGGAGGATCAGGCTTAACGGGGATGCCGCCAACATAAATTTTGATTTCTTTTACTTCGTCTAATTGACTCGCCCCATATCCGGACAAAATATTAATCATACCTGGCGCTACTCCCAGATCGGGGATTAAGGTAACGCCGGCACCCTCCGCCGCTTTGTTCAGTTCCAAAACACGATCGGTCACATGGCCGATATGCCCGCCAAGATCGACCGAATGGACGCCGGCAGCAATCGCCGCCTTCGCAACCGCATAATTAAAAGAATAGAACAATGCATTTAATGCAATATCATGCTTTCGCATCAATTGCACCAGTTGGGTTTCGTCGCCCGCATCTACAAAAACGGGATGAATCTTTGGCGAGTGCAGATCGGCGCATGCCAGCTTAGCTTTTTCGGTATCTACATCAGCCAACGTTACGAACTCCACCCCATCGCTATTCACTAAATCCCGGGCCGCCTCTTTCCCCATAAGACCTGCTCCTAACACTAAAGCTTTCATGTTATCAACCTCCTATTCTATTGAAGGTGAAAAAATGTTGGCATCATGGATACGACATCTTCTGCTTTCTGCCACCGTCCCGACCTTTATTCCCACACTATTCTCCATTTAAAGATGACTATTAGAGATTCGCCAAATGGAATCCATTTCCTATTTTCTGTTTTCCCAATCAATCCATTCTTTTTATATGTATTCAAGGGCGATTGTCCAGCGTTCCTTTTTCTTCAAAAAAAATGGGGCCTCCAACGATTTCGAGGCCCTACTATTTCATTCAATTTTGCAAATATTGGATGGCCGCTGCTGCCAGCACCTTGGCTGCATAAAGCATGGCACGTTCATCAATGTCGAATTTTGCATGATGATGAGGGAAAGAAGCAAGCTTTTCAGAGTTTCCGGCTCCGGTTAAGAAAAACGTCCCCGGTACTTTTCGTAAATAATAAGAAAAATCTTCTCCTACCATTAAAGGGTCTGTTTCGAAAACATTTTCGATTCCAACGACTTTTTTTGCACATGCAGCTGCTAATTCGGTTTCTTTGGAATGATTTACCACCGGTGGATAGCCTTTTTCATAATGGAATTCATAATCCGCTTTTTTCGCCAGGCAAAGAGTTCGCAAAAGTGTTTCCATCTGTTCGATGATCAAATTCTGTATTTCCGGCTTGAACGTTCGAACCGTCCCTTTGATCACCGCTTGATCCGGAATCACATTATATGTTTCTCCTGCATGAAAAGAACCAACGGAAATAACAGCGGACTCCACTGGATTAATCGATCGTGAAGGGATTTGTTGAAGCAGTTGAAGATAATTAGCTGCTATTAAGATGGGATCGATCGTTTCATGCGGCTGGCCGCCATGTCCTCCTTTTCCTTTGATCACCGCTGTAAAATTGTCAGCTGCCGCCATGATCGGTCCTTTTCGAATGGCTATTTTTCCAACGGGAATCGGTGTCCAAAGATGGGTGCCAAATATGGCATCCACTCCGTCCAGACAGCCATCCTCAATCATCGGAAGAGCACCGCCGGGAGGCACTTCCTCAGCAAACTGATGAATGAGGACAATGTTTCCTTTTATATGACCACGATAGGTTTGAAACGCTTTTGCGACCGACAAAAGCAGGGCCGTATGGGCATCATGTCCGCAGGCATGCATGACGCCTGGTACTTTCGAACGGTAAGGAACTTGTTTTTCATCTTGTATAGGCAGTGCATCAAAATCAGCCCGAATCGCCACTGTTTTTCCTGGCTGTTCTCCTTGAATGATGCCGACTACACCTCTTCCGCCTACCATCGTTCTCGTTTTAACCCCTAAATCATTTAAATATTCCGAAATTTTAGCCGGTGTTTTTTTCTCTTGAAAAGAAAGTTCTGGATATTGATGAAAAAATCTTCTTAATGAGACCGTTTCCGGAAAAATCGCATCCAGCTCGCTAAAAACTTTCTCAATCACGCCGCCTCCTCCTTTCTATTTTTTCAATTATATGCTGAAAATTTCTAATTAAAGAGTACTGTACTTCGGAATGTACAAAACTGTATATGAGAATGTTTTCAACAAAAAAGGCGGAATTCCTGTCCATTCATACAACAGATCAGCTTGTATCCCCTTCCAAATCGCGTTCAAGAAAGGGGATATGAAAAGATGGCTTTCTTTTTTAGCTGTTCGGATACACCGAAATGGAGACTTCGCCATTTTCAGCATGAATGGAAGCTCGTCCGCCAATTGGAATGGTGGCGATTGGATCGGTATGCCCAAAGTTGACATTCGCAATAACCGGCACTCCATTTAATTCTTTCTTGCTAAGAATCATTTTCTTTAATGCTTCGAGTGTCATGTTTGAATTTTTTTGAAAACGGCCGATGATGATGGCTTTGATCCCTTCAGCGTCCGGAAGATGCAGCAAAGATTGAAGCTGTCGGTCAAACGCGAATGGATGGCATTCTTCATCATCCTCAAGAAAAAGCACAGCGTCCTTTAATGAAGGCATAAATTCCGTCCCTTGCAGCAAATTTAAAGTCGATAAATTTCCGCCGACAAGAGTGCCTTCTCCTTCACCTTCTTGAAGGATGTCGTAATCGGATTGCGGATAATAGATTCGGTCCTCTTTCTCTACATGCCATTTGTCATCGCTCCACTGCTTAGAAGGTTCAATGTCGAAAGGAGCATCATTTGTGAGCGCCTCCAAAAAACATTGCATAGTATAATCGGATGGCACTTTCATGCCCAATGTTGAAAAATGAGGCCCGTAGTACGTAATAAGGCCGGTTTTCCGGTAAATCGCCAGTTGAAGAGCGGTAGTGTCGCCGCATCCGCACAAAATTTTAGGGTGTTCTTTGATCAAGTCGTAATCCATTTCTTTTAAAAGCTGGTTGCTGTTATAGCCTCCGACCGCCGTTAATATCGCTTTTACTTGTTTATCTTGAAAAGCTTCATGTAAATCTTCAAGACGGTGTTCAACCGAAGTAGAAAAAAATTCATCATGCTCCTCGACATGTTGGCCAAATGTAACATGAAAGCCCAAATTCTCTAATCGTTCTTTGGCTAATTGCAGCTGCTCTCCTTTGACAAGCGCCATACTGGTCGAAGGAGCGATGACACGGATTTCATCCCCCGGTTCCAATCTTGCTGGAAACATGCCTTTTCCTCCTATCTATCTATCGATGTTGTATTTTTCTGTAAACAAGGACCGTTCTCAAGAAGCTCATTCGAACAGCGTGACAAATCTATTATTTTACTATCACAAAACCTAATGCCTCGGCGCCCAAAGAATCACGCCAACCCCTACCAAACAAACCAAAGCACCGAGCCAATCATATAAATCAGGCGTTTTTCTGTCCACACCCCATCCCCAAAGGACAGAAAGTAAAATAAAGACACCGCCATAAGCGGCATAAACTCGCCCGAATGCCGGATAGCTTTGTAACGTTGGAATGATACCATACAGGACAAGTACAATCGCTCCAATAACCCCGTACCAGAATGAATATTGTTCCCGAATCCACAGCCAAATCAAATAACCGCCGCCGATTTCCGCCAATCCCGCCAGCAGAAACAAAGCTGCCGCTCTTACCATTGCTCACACCCCAAAAATTTCATCTTCCTCGTTTTATTATAATCTAGAAAAATAGGTTTGTCAGAATAGGATGGCAGCAAGAAAGAAGATAAATGCAATGGTCATCTCTACAGGTCATTTGTCATTTACTCGTTCCCGCGAGTGGACACCCTATCACCAGACAGTCGAAAACCATGAAAAATCCCTCCTGTGAGACAGGATGAGCTTTTTCAAAACTGTCTGCACAAAAGGGATTCACTTTAGAAGAGATTGGCTTTTCATTAAGAAAACAATTTCATCAAATAGCCAAGAAGAATACCGACAATGCCAAAGTCAGCGTCACCGAACGTTGTTCCTTCGAAACCAAGCGATCCGAGGACCGGAAGGAGAATGGCCGGCAAAAACGAGATCAGCAGTCCGTTTGCGAATGAGCCGATCATTGCGCCTCTTCGGCCACCGGTCGCATTTCCGAACACACCCGCCGCTGCTCCTGTGAAAAAGTGAGGAACAAGACCGGGCACAATAACTTTTAAGTGGAACAAAGGAAGCAAAAACATCGAAACCAACCCTGCCACAAAACTAGTTAAAAATCCGATAATAACGGCATTCGGTGCAAAAGGAAAAACAGTCGGGCAATCCAGCGCAGGTTTAGCATCTTTTACAAACTTATCGGCTATCCCTTTAAACGCAGGAACAATTTCCGCGATGATCAAGCGAACGCCCGATAAAATGATATACACGCCGGCAGCAAAGGTAATCGATTGCATAAAAGAAAAGACTAAGAAATTCGTTCCGCCGCTTAGCTCCTTTTCGATAAATGCAGGACCGGCGAAACCGGCAACGATGAAGAACAAGATGCACATTGTCAACGATACGGCTACTGAAGTATCCCGCAAAAATCCCAGTGATTTCGGGACTTTTATTTCTTCCGTTGTACGTTCCTTGTTTCCGAATACTTTGCCCAAAAATCCGGCCACAAAGTAGCCAAAGGAACCAAAGTGTCCTACGGCGATATCATTCGAACCCGTAATTTGGCGTACGAACGGCTGCAGAATCGCAGGAGAAATTACCATTAATAATCCGAGAATGATCGATCCAATAATAACAAGGGGTACTCCGGTTATTCCGCCCGTTGCCAGAACGGCAGAAATTAAACATGCCATGAATAAAGTATGATGTCCGGTTAAAAAAATGTATTTAAAAGGGGTAATCCTAGCCAAAATAATATTCACGATCATACCAAATACCATTATTAATGCCGTTTCGCTACCAAATGTTTTTTGGGCGATGGCCACTATCGCTTCATTGTTGGGAATAACGCCTTGAATGCGAAAGGCATGTTGAAACATTTTACTAAAAATATCAAGGGCGCCTACGAGAATATTCGCTCCGCCGCTTAAAATCACAAATCCCATAATCGTCTTTAACGTTCCAGACACCGTTTCTGCCGCATTTTTCTTTTGCAGCAGCAAACCGACAAGCGCAAATATGCCGACTAAAATGGCGGGAGTCCCTAAGATGTCCTTCATTAAAAAGTCCAGCATGGCTTTTTCCTCCTAAAAGTATTTTTCAAGCTCTCTTCTGATTTCATTTTGATCGAGAATGTTTTTCAATGCGACAACTGTTCTTTTTCCATCCTCCAAGTTTTCTACAATCTCTTTAGAGCCAAGATAAATATCCGCTTGTTCCGATTTGCTTGTTGCCAGATCCGTATGACTGACCTCCGCTTCTACGCCCATTTCTTTCAAGATTTTCTTTACATTCATTTCCACAATTAAACTGCTTCCTAATCCGTTTCCGCAAACGACTAAAATCTTTTTCATATTCCATCTCTCCTTATTCTTTTGAATATTGATTGATTAAATCGAGAATCTCTTTTTTTGTGTCCGCCTTGATTAATTGCTCGATATTTTGAGAGTCTGACAGCAAATTAGATAATTGAGACAACGCTTTTAAGTGCGTTTCATTGTCCACGGCTGCCAAGACAATAACCAAATGAACATTGCGTGAACCATCCTCTGCAAAGGGTACTCCTTTTTTTAAGCGCAGCAATGTCATCCCCAGTCGATTAACTCCTTTTTCAGGCCTTGCATGAGGAATCGCTACCTTTGGTGCAATGACGATATACGGACCCAACTCATGGACGCTTTCAATCATGGCATCGATATAGCCATCCGTGACCGCACCCGTTTTCAGCAGTGGCTCCGCCGCCGTTTTTATGGCGTCTTCCCAGCTCTTCTCCTCCTCTTTTAACACAATGTGGTCTTCATCAATCAATTCATTTAGCATCGGTTTGTATACCTCCTTCATCGTCGGGGAAGGAACGGACAAAAATTCCTTTACCTTTCGTGCAAGACCTTCATAGTCGTGGATATCTGCATACTTTTCAATCATATTCATGAATGCTTGAACGGAAAGATTTTCTCTGTAATTTGTAAAGTGGTTCGTCCATTTCAGCAACTTGTTTTTTTCTGCTTCATTCATAATCGGATTTGTCAAAAATACAGGAATGCCGCGATCTTGAAGCGGTACAGTAGATACCACAAAATCGACATCAAGGTTTGCAGAATCATATTGTCTTTTCGTCAAGCTATCGACAATCTCGACGTTTGGCAACAGCTCTTTAAGCTGTCTATGCATAATCAAAGACGTTCCTACTCCATTCGCACATACGATCACCGCTTTTTTACGTTGATGCCCTTCTGCCTCTTCACGATTGAGCCATCCCCCGAAGTGGACGGCCAGCAAAGCTGTTTCGTCGTCAGGAATAGGCTTTCCCACCAGTTTTTGAAAATGATTAATCACCTTTTTGGTTAAGGCAAATATGTCCGCATAATTGGTTTTAATGGAGTCAAAGAGAGGATTGTTCACTTTGATCCCGTATTTCAGCCGATAAAAAGCGGGTTTCAAATGTAATAGCAGATGATTCTCCACCGCTTTTCGATTTCGAAAGAACACACAAGAGTATTTTTGAAAATCGTCCACCATTTTTTGACATACTTCTTGCAGAGCAGCAACGTCAGAATTCCTCGCATCTAAATTTTGAGAATGGATAATTTTAGAACTGAGTAAGTGAGTAGTCAAAAAATAGATCTCGTCTTCCGGTATCTCCAGCTTGAAACAACGCTCCAACTGCTTGCCGATATGTTGAGCGGCCAAATATTCTTTTGTGGAACGGAGAATGTCTTTTTCAACCGAATCCATTTCCACAAAATGCCCTTGCTTGATTCTTTTCGAAAAAAGATAAACACGCAAACTTAAGGTTTGAACATCTTCATCCGTAAAGTGAAGATTTAACATGCTTTCACTTTCGGAAATCATCTTGTAAATCAAGTTTAAATGTTCAGTCTTAACTTCTTGTAAAACGGGAAAGAATCCATTCATCCATTCTTTATTGCCACTTAACTGGGACAAGAAGTAAACAAGGGCATTCCGTAAATCCAGTTCTTTCCCAAAGAGAATATACCCTTTCTTTTTAGTGGAAACGATTTGTACATGAAATTTTTTACATTCTTCTTTCAACCCTTTGATATCTTCTATCACCGTATTCCGACTGACATCCACCATCTTCAATAAATCAGCTAGAAAGATGGGACGCTCCTTCATCAGAAGCAAAACCATCATTTTGGCTTTTCGTTCTTTCGGCGAATATTCATAATGCCGATAGACAAAGGGCATTTTCTTCGGAATCTCTCGTTTTGATTTTTCTTCCAAGTAGAAACCTTGAGAACGAACGTATTGAACGGAAGGAAGTTTTTGTTTTTCCAACCAATAATTGATCTTTTTCATATCATAATAGACCGTGCGCTTTGAAACATTTAAACTTTCCGTTAATTCTTGAACGGTGACAAAAGAAGGAGATCGAACCAATTTCGTTAACACGGCCATGGAGCGGTAGTCAAGCGTCATGATTCCTCCCTCCTGATTTTTGTAATCGCTTTCTAACATGCGTAAAACAGGCTGTTTTTTCTATCTGTTTTCACTATATTACAGAAAAATAGGAAAAAACAGTCCAAATATAGTATCGTTTTTTGTGCAAAATTGGACGAATCAAAGGGCTCTCTAAATCATAAGAAAATCCAAAAAAACTGGACCATTTTTAGTCCAGCTCTAAAATGCATTATTGTTGTTTAATCCATTTTTTCTTGATTCGATCATACTCTCCGCTTTCCTTCAGTTCTTTTAGGAAAGAATTGATGTATTTCGTGAATTTCTCATCGCCTTTTCGAACGGCAATGCCGTATGGCTCATTCGTAAATGTTCCGCCAACCACTTCATAGTTTGGATCTTGTGCAGCCATGCCATAAAGGATCGAATTATCCGTTGTCAAGGCATCCCCTTTTCCCGATTTTAATGCGGTAAACGCTTCGGCGTAATTTTCAAATTCCAACACTTGCGTATCTGGAGCTTTAGCTTTCACATTATCTCCGGACGTTGCACCTTTTACGGTCAATACTTTCGTTCCCTTTTTCAAATCTTTTACACTTTTAATCGGACTGCCCTTTTTCACAAGCAGAGATTGTCCCGCATCAAAATACACATCGGAAAAATTTACTTGTTTCTTGCGTTCATCCGTAATCGTCATCGTCGCAATAATGGCATCAATTTGGCCGTTTTGCAGCATCGGAATTCGCGTTTTGGACGTTACTTCTACAAGCTTGACTTTCTTCTCATCGCCGAAAATTTTCTTGGCAAGCGCTTTGGCAATATCGACATCAAAGCCTTCTACTTTACCGGTTTTCGGATCCTTATAGCCGAATAAATACGTATCATATTTAACGCCGACCACTAATTCCCCTCGCTTTTTAATCTTATCCAATGTGCTTTTTTCTGTTGTGCCCGTTTCTTTCGATTTGCCGCATCCGGCGAATAAAGCCGCTGCCAGTATAAATACCAGCCCCATCAGCAGCCATTTCTTTTTGTGCTTCACATCTCCCATCTCCTTCCCTACAGGTTCTATAGCTGGTCCATTCTGCTTTTCCATACCAATCTATGAAGAAGGAGGAGAGATTATACCGAACTTGGAAAGCACATATAATAGTCGTTCTACAAAAAAGCCTGCATCTTTTTTTGAGATGCAGGCTTTCCATTTTATTCTTTTTCTTTGTTGTCGGATGAATCGGTGACTTCTAAAACATCCAGTAAAAACACAAAAATCGGAATCCCTAAGATCAAACCCCAAACACCGAAAAATTGTTCTGAAAAAATGAGGACCATAAATGTGTAAAAAACAGGCAAATTCGTTTTAGAAGACATGAGTTTCGGGTTCAGCAAATAGGCTTCGACCGCATGAACCACAGCGATCATAATCAATACATACAATACTTTTATATACCCGCCGATGCTGTATGCGATAATGGAAAGCGGAATAAGCGAAATAATCATTCCGGCAACCGGTATAAAGCCGAGAAAAAGAATCATGATCGCCAAGCCAAACAATTGGGGAAACCCCATAATCCAAAGTCCGGCGATCGACAAAATCGTATTCACGATCGCAATAACGACTTGGGCCTCAATCACCTTGCCAAACGTTCTTACAAACTTCCGGCCGAAAAACTCAATTTCGTCATAAAACATGGACAATTTGCTGTGCTTAAATTTACGGGTAAATCGAATAAGCCGCTCTTTTTCCAGCAAAAAAAACAGACTTAAAATAATGGCAAGCAAAACTTGAAGTACGATTTTGCTGATATCCGTAAAATACTTCAGCAAGAAGGTAACGCCTTGCTGCAAATAACTGGATATTTGCTTTTCTTTTAAGAAGTCCACCAAATAATTCAAGATGACATTATGCTGCGGCCGCGTGTAAAACTCAGTGATTTGTTTCACCAACTGGGTAATTTCCGCAACAATCACCGGCAAATACCTGACAATTCCATACAAAAGCAAACCAACCACGATGGTATATAAAAGGATGACGGTGATTTTTCGATTGATTCGAATGAATCCGGATACCATTTTTTCCAATCGATCCATCAAAAAGGTAAAAATAAATGTAAGCAAAATAACATTCATCATGCTTCTTACTATATAGAGAAAAAAGACAATAATGGCCAGAATCACAATTCTTCGCCATGTTTTCGAATTGGCAAATCGTTTCACGTAGTCTTCCATCGACTCATTCTTTTCCCCCTTTTTAGGTCTCTTGAGTTGCTATTAAATCGTAAAGGGAAAATGGGGCAAGCCGCTTGTCCACTGTTCAATAAACAACGCCACGCCGATGGATTCCTAAACAGCGTCCCGTTTTCCTTTCATCTTTTTATAACATAATATGGGCTTTCGATTGTCCATTTTCCTTACTTTTCAAAAAGAATTCAAACAGCAATCTATTGCTCAAAGGAACCATACGATTATTTTAACATACCTTCCAGCCCGTTATAATGAGAAAAATTGCGATTTTTTCCTTTTTAAAAAAATAAAACAGGCCAGCTCCCTATTAGAACCAGCCCATCCAAATCCGTCAATCGTCATCTTTTTAATAATGCAATCATATGAACATAAATCTTTCACAACAGGAGCCATCCCGAGAGGCCAAGCACTTCTTTTCTCTTCGGAAAGGTGAATGTTAAAGTCAAACCCATTTTTGGATTCATTAGCTGTCAGACGACTTTTTTTCTCGTCTCCCTTTTCAATACAGCGGCAAGCCAACGTCTTGTTTCCGAAAACAGATCTCTTTGGTCGACACAGGAGGAAAAAGTATGATTTGCCCCGGCAATAAGCCGTTTTTCGCACGTTCCCTTTTCTCTTGTTTGAAATACGGAATCGTAGCGCAAACAATATTCGGCAGAAATGTCTTCATCATTCGTTCCATGAAGAATGATTACATCTCCTTGAAATCGGGAAGCTTCCTTGAGCGGATGGTACAATGACAATGAACGAAAGAAGCGGGAGGTCAACTGATAGCCCATATAATCAATAAACGTTTTTTGTTTCAGTTTTTCCACTTCTTTTTCGCCGACAATGGCGACAATATCCTTATACGGTTGACCTACAGGAGCCCAGAGGATTAATTTTTTCACTCTTGAATCATTGGCGGCAATCCATGATGCAACTGCCCCGCCTAAACTATGTCCGAGAAGAATCAATTGATCGGCGTCCACTCCGTTTAATTGTAACCCAAAATCAATCACATGATTCGTTTGATCGATGAAATCATCCAAGCCTGTCTGTCCATAGTCTCCATCACTTTCGCCACATCCCGCATAATCGAACCGGATCACCACATACTGGTCTTCCGCCAATTCTTGTGCCGCTTTGTAAAACAACCGATTCACTCCTACCCTGCTTCCAATAAAACCATGACAGATCACGACTAAAGGATAGCGTGCATTTTTTTCCTGATCGGTCCACTCTGCAGGATAGTGAATCGTCGCAGCCAAATGATGGCCTTTCCATTGAATTCTTACGTGTTTTTGCATCCCAAGGCACCTCCTAAATTTTTAATTCTTATAATTCTTATTAAAATAGTATGTTTTATTTGTATAGAAAAACCTCTTCTTCAAAAGAAAAGGTGCGGTCTTACCAAAAAAACAACCGTATTTATACATTTTCGGCTCGTTCAATTGGCATCAAGAAAATGGCAGTGATAAACCGTCAAACACAACTAGTCTTCTTTCAGCTTGAATGGCGGATTCGCCTATTCTCTTCTAGAATAAACGGCTTCTTTTACATTGTCAACGATCCTGAGAATTTTCTTTTCCAAAACATTGACCCGGTCCGGATTTGATGTATCTTTCTCACTATTACAAGAATCCTCGTCATTTTCTCCCTGTACCAGTCAAAAAAAGGTTCGGGACCTCACATTTTCGATTGATCTGCGGCCCTCTTCGTGTTTGCATGCACTTTCTTCATAAATTAGCAATAGTAAGTTGGAAGAAGAGGGAATTAGAACATTTCCTTTCATAAACATTCAAGAAGAATGAAATGGAAAAGAGATCTTCGGAGGCATTTTTCAAGAAAATGAACGGAGCAAGGCGTAAAATGGCTATTTCAATAAAATCCAATAGGAATATAGACTATTCCGTTTCATGTCTGTTGATCAAACTTTGTCAGAAAATGCGATTGAATAGGTTCATCGCCGTTTACATTGATTAGCCTTAGAATGATGAAAGCAGTGGAAAGCCAGCGGTATAGAGACAAACGGCGAAAACCCTTTAGCAGCAGCTATAAACAATATAAAGTTCCAGGATTCATTGCAACGATTGGACTTACCTCCGGACTCATAGTACCAAAAACTCCAAGAAGATTTGATTTTCAGCTTAATTCATCACGCCGATTTTTTGGATGGGCCAAGCACGAAAAACGGCCGAACCAATAATATCCTTTTCGTCGATAAATCCAAATCTTCTGCTGTCATTGCTTCTTAAACGATTGTCGCCTAGAACAAATACTTTACCATCAGGAACCTTTTCTTTTCCTGTGATTTCTTTTAATGTGAAATCTCCAGTAAAACGGTTCAAATAGGAATATTGCTTTTTCAGCTTATTTAAGTATGGCTCTTTATACGCTACTCCGTTTATATACAGAACATCATTTTTCATTTCTACTGTATCGCCCGGCAGTCCAATCACGCGCTTAACATATACCTCATTAGAATCCGGCGCATGGAACACCACAATGTCAAATCTCTTTATATTTTTCATCTTGTTTACAATCAACTTATTTCCTTCTTCCAAAGTAGGAGACATCGATTCTCCTTTTACTATATAAGGAGAAAAAAGAAACGTATGAATGATAAACGAAATGATTAGCGCAAACAAGATCGACTTTATCCAAGAAAGCCATTCCGATTTTGGATTTGACATTTCATTCTCCCTTATCCATATAATTTTTCTTCCTGTACATTTTCATCATAGAGGACAGATTGCAAAAAGTAAATACAGAATTTTCACCCAACACCGTCAAGAACAAACTTCAAGAATCGACCTTTCACGCCGGCATGAAAAAAAGAAACAGCTGTCTGCTGCTTCTACAATACTTTGCTTAAAAACGATTTTGTCCTTTCATGTTGCGGATGATCGAACAATTCTTGCGGAGTATTTTCTTCCACAATATAGCCTCCATCCATAAACACAACCCTGTCCCCTACTTCACGAGCGAATCCCATTTCGTGGGTAACGACCACCATGGTCATTCCCTCTTGAGCAAGCTGTTTCATCACTTCCAACACTTCCCCGACCATTTCCGGATCCAAAGCTGATGTCGGTTCATCAAACAACATGACTTTCGGTTCCATCGCAAGAGCTCTGGCAATCGCAACACGCTGTTTTTGCCCTCCGGACAACGAATGAGGATATACGTTCGCTTTATCGGAAAGACCTACTTTCTCAAGCAGCTCCATCGCTTTTTTTTCTGCTTTCTCTTTGCTCCATTTTCTTACGATGATAGGAGATAAGGTAATATTCTCCAGAACGGTTTTATGCGGAAACAAATTAAATTGTTGAAACACCATGCCTACTTCGGTGCGAACTTTGTTAATATCCGTTTTCTTATCTGCCAAGTCCATGCCATCAATAATCACATGTCCTCCAGAAATGGTTTCCAACATGTTCAAGCATCTCAAAAAGGTGGATTTTCCTGAACCGGAAGGACCAATCACGACTACCACTTCTTTTGGATGGATGTCAATGGAAATATCTTTTAAGACTTCTGTATCGCCATATGATTTTTTGAGTCCTTTTACCGAAATCATTCTTTTTCCAACCTTCTCTCAATATAATTTAGCAAGTATGTTAACGAAAGAGTGAGCACTAAATAGATGAGAGCTACCGTAATATATGGCTCCCATACACGGTAATATTGCCCTTGAGCAGCCCGTCCCCAGTACATTAATTCCGGCGCCGCAATAATGGCCGCTAAAGAAGAGTCCTTCAATAATACAATAAATTCGTTCCCAAGCGGCGGAATCATCCGTTTGACCGCTTGCGGCAAAATGATGTGCCACATCGCTTGAACATGCGTCATTCCTAATGAACGAGCCGCTTCCATTTGCCCTTTATCGATCGATTGAATACCGGCCCGAAAAATCTCCGCGACGTAAGCGGACGAATTTAAAGATAAAGCCACAATCCCTGAGACAATCGGATTGACAGGGGACATAAAGAGCGGCATCACTCCGAAATGAATCAACAAAATTTGCACGAATAACGGAGTTCCCCTGTAAAAGTTGACGTGCCAAATAAAAGGGAGTCTCACCCATTTGTTGGATGCCATTTTTCCAAGTCCAATCAACAGCCCAAGAATCAGGCCGATCAGCACGGCAATCAAGGACATTCCGATCGTTAATAATGTACCTTTTGCAAAATACGGCAAATATTCTCGGATGATATCAAACTGAAAATCCATCATTCTTCTCCTTTTCTTCCCGTGTTTTCATAAAGCAAAAATCGGCTGCCCCCAAAATGAGGCGGCAGCCTTGTTCTTTTGCCACATTCGCATGCTGAAAGTTATGGTTTCGCTTTTTTTAGAACTTCCATATCCGGCTCTTTTCCAAACCATTTTTTATAAAGTTTTTCATAGGTGCCGTTTTCCATCACTTTGTCAAGCGCTTGATCAAATTTTGGCGTCAACTCGCTGCCTTTAGGAAATGCGATGCCGTAAAATTCGGATTCAAAGTTTTTGCGGTCCGTAATGACCTTTAAATTCTCTTTTGGATGGTTTTTTACGTACTCATTGGCGACGACATTATCGATGACCACTGCATCTACTTCTTTATTTTTCAAAGCCATAAAGGCCACCGTTACATCCTCGTATTTTTTCACATTCTGACTGTTTTTTCCTAATATTTTTTCAGCAGCATCTTGTCCTGTCGTTCCATTTTGAACACCCACTTTTTTTCCTTTTAAGTCCAAAGCATTTTTAACATTGCTTCCTTTTTTCACCACAATGACATTGGCTGCTTCAAAATACGGGCGGGAGAAATCATACGTCTTTTTGCGGTCATCATTGATCGTGATACCTGAAATAGCTAGATCGGATTGTTTGTTTTCCAAATTGGCCAACATGGAATCCCAGCCTTCATGCTGAACATCGACTTGATATCCGGCTTCTTTCGCCACCGCATGGATCAAATCGATATCAAATCCGGTCACTTTCCCTTTCTCCATATATTCGAATGGAGCAAAAGCGGCATTTGTTCCTACCTTTAACGTTTTCATCTTTCCATCAGAATCGCTTTTCCCTTGGTTTGATCCGCATGCCGCCAGCAAAAATACGAAGCAAACCGCAAGAAACAGCGAAAACTTAGCTCCTACTTTATTCATAATTATGCAAACTCCTTTATTTTTATTTGTTGTCAAGTTACTAAAATAATAAACCGAAACCCGCATTTTTTCAACGTTTTTTTTCTATTATTTTATTATACAGTATTTTCAAAACGTAATGATTATAAATCAGTGCCTTCAATCCTACGTATTATATTTTATCGCGGAGACGTTCGTTCTCCCCTTTAAGGCGTCTTATTCCGGAAAATTCCGATTTTTCCTTTCCTTTTTCTCTATAATGGCATGTTCAGCACAAAAAGAAAAGGACTATTGAATGAATGAAAAACAAAAACGATTAAATGAGCCCAAAAACTATTTATTTTTGCTCATTTCAAAAGAATAACGTATGAAAAAATGGATTTTCACTTTATCATTTTCCTATTTTTTTATTTTTCTCTTTTCGAAAAAGAGCCAATTTCCCGATAAGGTGAAAGCACCCGGGAATATTTGAAAAGCGCGCTTTTCAGAAAGGAAAAGAAAATGGAATCGTTTGAGCAGTTGGCTGAAAAATATTCACCTATGATCCACGCCATTATGAACAAACTGCACATTTATAAAAATAAACAGGAGTTTTATCAAGTCGGATTAATTGCCCTTTGGGAGGCGCAAAGAAATTTCAAGCCTGAAAAAGGAGCTTTTGCCAGTTACGCTTATTCATTCATTAAAGGAAGAATGCTGACCGAACTTTCCAATTCCAGAAAGTGGGAAGAAGCGACATCTACTTTATTAGTGGAAACAAATGCCGGATTTTCGGAATTTCCCGCAAATGATGAACCATTTGAAAAAGAAATCCTGCTATCGTATTGTAATACACTTACGTCTAAACAAAAATTTTGGGTCACCGCTTCTTTTTACGATGGATTGACAACAAAAGAAATCGCTCACAAAGCAAGTGTATCTGAAAGCGCGGTGAAAAAATGGAAGAAAGGTGCGTTGGAAAAACTAAAACAACAATTCAATCCCGAAACGAAAACGGAAATAAAGAATGGTAGAGAAAATCGATTTTAATAGAAAAGAACCAATCTATAGAAGGCTAGAATGAAGTAGAATCGTGATCCTGCAGGACGAATCAGCTTTTTTGGGTTGACCAAAACTCCATGGAACGGGGATTGCAGGCGACTGTCGCATGGAAAAAGCCGGCTTTTTAGGCCGGCCTTTTTTATTGTGGTTGTCCTACCCAAAATTCTTTCTGCGGCATATTGTGTATCCCTCTTGCCGTCACATGGGACACAACATAATACGCTCCTTTTTCGGCAAATGTTGTCTGGACCGAATATATCCCGTCTTTCTCATGCTTACCCGTTAACATTTTGTGATTGGCTTGTCCTTTTTTCCAAATTTCAAACTTTACTTCATCCGCGTCATCCACCTTCTCTCGCCCTTGCGTCACCACCGCTTCCACTTTCACTTCTTGATTAGGCTGAATCGCCTTCGGCAAACGAATGGACACATCGAGAGGAATAGGAGTGCTGCTTGCTTCGCTCTTCTCCGTTTTTTCCTTGCCATTTCCCGAACATGCCGTAGCAACCAGACCAAACGCAACTATAAAAATAAGAAGAAGCCATTTTCTCATCTTATCCAATCCTTTCTCTTCCAAGCGGATGTTTTTTATCACCGGTAAACAAACCAGAAAATTCAGAACAAAAAAAGCGATATGACACTTTCGTTTATTGTTCCTTCACTCTCTCTAGTTATTGATTAAGAAAAAATTCCATTTCATTGCATCCACTAAATATTCGCTGTGAAATCTTTGAAAGGGATTTCCTTTTGGAACAAATTTTAGGTAAATTTTTTCCACCTTGTCAAGAAAAGGGAATATCTTCCTTATTATTAAGCAAAAATCATAGCCTCTATCCCATAACAATCATCGTTTCATAGCTTTTTCTTTAAAATGGTGAAACCCTTAATCGACAAAAAGTGCGACGACATATGCAATAAACCAACGTAATCAACAACCTAAAACTTCAAAAGAAATACAGCTTTTGAAACTCTTTATTTCCTACTATATATTCGATAAAACTCGCTTCATCCCTGCCGCAATACGTGAATGCGGAGTTCTCCTTATCCCTCTACGTTCAGATAAAACAACCTTTTATGAATTGGTTAAATAAAATTTATTCTATCTTTATATCCCTCTGCGTTCAGATAAAACTTTATGATCCATTGCAAGAAACAGCAATAAAAGCATCTTTATATCCCTCTACGTTCAGATCAAATCAATCCTGATCCTGGTCTAATTTTTTAAAAAAGGAATGACCGCAGCGGCTGACAATTGATGAACGTTTTAAGCACCTGTTCCCAATCAAGGAAGTTTTTTTCACGTTTCGAATTTTATTTTAAAAAATCGTATCCTCTATTCCGGCGTCATATCACTTTTCTGCCCATACAAGCAATTGCCAATCTCGCTTTATCAACAACGGAACAAAAGAATGGCATAATTTCTTGAAATTTCCTAAACATATCCGTATCTCATGTCATGTTTTTGAATCGTTTCCCCGGAAAAGATTTCGCATAAAAGCTCATCCCATTCCAATATATCTATAGATTCCTTCAAACACAAGATTTTTAAGGGAAAAGAACCAAATCCCCGTATGAATCCAGCGATAATAAGTCATACTGTTCAATAGCTTCTCCGGCCAGCATATATCCAACATCAATTTTATTCCAAACTCTTACACCTTGAATCATACGATACGTCCAATTCAGCTTATACGGATAATAAGTTTCATCTGTTATTATTTTCATCGGAACATAAGCATTGTATTTTAAAACAGGCTCATCCTCGCAATCTCTCAATTCGACAATCTCACAACGGTCGATTCGAACTAAATCTTCCCATCTTCCCAAGCCTAAATGAGTGGTGGTTGTTTTTATGTTTCGTTCAAGATCCAATAAGACCTCATCTTCTGCTTGAACATGAATCAGTAATTCAATGTCATAAAGCATATGTACATAAATCGGCATCGTGGTCACATCTGCCAAATTGAATTCGAATCCCAGCCCGTCAAAAATTAAAGCAAATTCCTTCGTATGATCATTCTTAAAAAAATAATGAGTTTGGTAATCCGTCACTAACGAATCATATTTTCCTTGAACGCTGATTTTCATCGGGATGAGAGAATTTGCTCCCATCACCGCATGAAGCATTCCTTTTACCGTTGAATAGGGAGGGAGAGGATACGTTTCTGATACTTTGAATGCAAATGGCTTCTTATAACAAGCTGTTTGCTGATATAGTTCTAAACGAAGAGCCTTCATTCATTGTTCACTCCATAGTAGGATCGAACCTCATTTTTCATGGCAGCAAAAAAGTCTTCGATGGAACCTGTTTGGCTGCTGTTGACTAAACCATTAAACTCTGTTTCATTTCCAAATACGCCCGAAACATATCCAATATAGGTTTGCTCTCGGATGGATTGACCGACAAAAGTTGTTTCTAATACATCCTTTAATCCTTTAACATTCAGTATCCAATGATGGGCTTTGTTCTCTAATTTGATCCTTCCTAAGAAAAATGGATTAGCAACCGGATACAAGCCGCCTATGATAAAAAGAGGAGCTAAGCTTTCTTGACGGCCACGGATATTGCGGTTTAGTAATTTTATAATTTCTAGCAACTGCTCTACTCGATTGGAACGAGTTTCTTTACTCAACTCTACATCTCCATCGATCCCTACTCTGTCTAAGTCGATCGTCACCGTATAAGTGTAAAAACTTTCATGATGTTCAATGTTGGCAAGATTGGGATTTTCATGAATCCGCTCCGCAAGCCCCATATTATTGAGAAATTCCATATCGCTGCGGTATGGTTCAAGGGAGACGGCATGGGAAAGCCGGACAACGGCCGACCGTTTTTGTGAGGTTTTTCCCGTTTTTAAATAACCGAAAAAGTCCATTTCAACGGAATCAGCAATCGTCACATCTTCCCGAAACTGCAATGTTCCTTTTGCCTTATCAACCGTTTGAAGATTCCATTCAAACCACTCGTTTCCAAGACGGACAATATCGTAACGAATGCTTTGTCGTGAAGCAAAAGTCAGTACGTCTCCATTTCCTCTGTGAATCTTTTTTAATTCCGCAATGTTGGCAACCCCTTCTCCATAATTTAAAGAATTGGCTTGAAACACAACGGTAAAAGATAACGCTTTACCCACTTGTCACAGCTCCTTCGTTCTTAGTTTGTTCTTGTCCAATCAGGCCGGCGATAAAGGCACTTGAAATCGTTTCAAAATCCAACCCTTCTTCTTTAAACGAATCTATAAAAACGGAAGGTACATCAAGCCCGGCAGCCAAATAAACACGGAAAATCATCTCCATAAATCCTCTTATATTCCCCGCTTTCGCTTCATTAAGCAAACGATAGGCAATCCCGTCTATCCTTTTCTTCCCGCCGGCTCGATAACGCCTTCTCTCTTGTCCATCCATACGTTCTTTCATTAATTCTTTTCGCAAATGACGACCGAGATCATAAACATCAGAGATCGTTTTATCATGATTCGCCATATTTTCTGCTCCTTTTTTTGCCTGGAGAATTCGTTTTCGTTCACGTACTGCAAAAAAAGCTCCCCTCGCATGATGAGGATTCTTAATGGCCATTCGTAAATAGGCAAAAATCGTTTCTTTCGGATCAATCCCTTTTAACACCGCTCTAAAAAAGGAATCTTTATGTTCACGGTAATAAAACAAATCCAGAGATTTTCCATATTCCGCAACATATTGGGCAAGATAGGCCGGCATGTGATAACAATCCAGCAGCGTTTTTTTCATTTGATAATTGGAATACACTTCAAGAAACAAATAAGAGTTTTTGATTTTTTTCGCTTTATCCGTCGATTCTCGTAAAAGACCAACAATGGCTTCCGCAAAACTTAAACCTTCTCCTCGAAGCTTTTGATAAGTATGATTTTCTTTAATCACTTCAGCAAAATGTTTTTGCGAAAGAATCATTCCCGCGTAGTGAAGAGTTTCACTAGCTTGTCCATTTCCCAGCCTTCTTGAATAGAACGACATGCCAAAAGGAGCCATAAACATGATTAACCTTGCCACAGCACTGATTGGAACCGGCAGATTCTGATCAAAATTCCAGTTGAAATTCACTGCTTTCTTTTTCGAAAATGCTAGAGGCGAAAAAATCATTTCCTCATAAGATTGAGTCGCGATCAATCCTTCTATAAAAGAACAAGGCAAAATTTCATGGCGAAGATAGCTGATGACCTGATCTTTATTTGTCCACTTCTTGATTGTCTTCAACAAATTTTTAAAAGGTTTATAGTCTTTATGTTCTTCAAGAAAAGCAACAATCTCTTGAATGTTGGCCGCCGAATTGAGTTTCTCAGCGAACATCAACTCCAATTTTGCCGGTTGAATAAAATCGGCTTCCATTTGTCGAATATGATCTTCCGTACTTTTAGAATTAAAAACCGGTTGAAGAATGGAGGTTTGCCCATAGAAAGGATTTAAAATGGCAGCCTTTACATAATTTAACGTTAGCTTTTCATTAATAAACGGAGTAGAAGCGATTTCTCTGTACTGTTCTATGTATTCTCGAATAAAGGGAGCTTCCTCGGGCTCTTTGATATCTTTTAATCTTTCCAATAATTCCTTTAATCTCTTGCATTCCTCCGTATCAGAGAAATATTTTTCTATTTTTTTATATTGATTGTTCATGTTTTTTCGAACTTCTGCCGCGAACTCCTCTGCCCGTTCCGGTTGTTTGTTTGCTTGGTCGGCATACCACATCATTTTTTTGACTTCACGTTTTACAACACTGAACTGATCAATCAAACCTCGAATAAATTTTTCAGCAAGCGAATCAAGAATGTCATCCTTTAACAGAATGCCTGTTGCTGTTCTTGGCAATTCTTCTTCCGAATAAAGCTTAGCCAAACCTATACAACCGGCAGCTATCGGCCACTGTTCCCCATCAATGTGGATCTCCATTCTTACACCTTCTCATACTCATATTCCACTAAACCAAAATACGTCGTTCTCTTGCCAATTCCCAATTGGTACAGCAGCTGCAAGTCTTGAGGACTTCCTTCCAACATGAACAATCCCCGGTATGTAGTGAAATAAAGAAAGGAATTTTTTTCTAAATGTCGATTTCTTTCTTTAATCACCATTTTTTTCATATGTATAGGCGAAATATGGATCGGTTCATAAAGATCTCTTCCCGCAAATTGATGAATTTGCAAATTAGCATAATAATTTAGTTCTTTTTCATAAAGAGGATCTGTCGGCGCCAATGGTCTTCCATTTTTATCTTCAATTAAAATAGGGGAGCATGTCCGAAAGACGACCTTACGACTTGTAATGACAGGTTCTTTTAATAATTGAAAGTTCAATTGACGCCACACTTCACCATTCACCGAATATTCCTTTAATTTTCGAAGACCGTTAAAAGCGTGAACGGCAAACTCCATATCAGGACTGCTGATGGTGATGGTGATTCGATCAAGGGTAATCGTGGTGTCATCCAATGTAAAATTGTGCAAATATGTAGAAAACGAAAATGGTTTTATCCTCTTTTCGAACTGCAAAAAAAGCTTGTTGTAATAGGGCTTATTTACCGTGCGCACGGCTTCTTTGATTAAACTGTACACCCTCATTCGGTAAGCTTTTTCAAGTTTGTTGACTTGATAGCTGACAGAAAATCGCATATGACACCTCCATTTTTTACTATTTCAAACTTTTAAATAAAAATTAGCACTTTGTACCTAGTATTTCAATCCTTTATTCCCAATATTTGAATTTATTTTTTATATAAAAATAACTCTTTTGTGAAACATCGGTCATAAATCCTATAGGAATTTTGAAACGATAATATAAACTAAATGTCAATATCATTTCAATCAAAGGATTGACTGGGATATATACCAATCCATTTGGTGAACTTATTATGGTGAAAAAATATGGTTCTGTCACACGTGACCCGTACGCAGAATCACGCGTTGTTTCCGTTCTTTCCACCGTTCACTTTGAAACACAAAAAAAGACGGAGAAAGTGTTCCCTTCTCCGTCTTTTTCATGATCGGTTTATTTGCTGTTGGAAATGATCGCGCCATTGGTCTTTATGACATTTTGATACCAGTAAAAGCTTTTCTTTTTGATGCGGCGTAAATCTTTTAAATCAAACTCATCGCGGTTGACATAAATGAAGCCATAGCGTTTGTTGATTCCTTGGTGAGTGCTGACCAAGTCTATGGCGGACCAAGGCGAGTAGCCAAACAATTCTACTCCGTCCGTAATAGCCAACTGACATTGTTCCAAATGTTTGACCAAGTAGTCTATGCGGTAATCGTCATTTATGACATCGCCATCCTCCAGTTTATCGTAAGCTCCTAATCCGTTTTCCGTCACGATCAACGGTAAATGATAGCGATCGTACAATTCGCGCAAAGTAATTCTGAAACCTATCGGATCGACTTCCCAGCCAAATTCGGTGGTTGTCAAGTATGGATTGGAACATCCTTGATAAACGCCCGGTTCACCAATGACAATGTGCTCGTCTCCGGTGCTGTGCGCCTCTTTTTCCTCTTCGCTTGCTTTGACCGTAATCGAATTATAATAATTAAACGCAATAAAATCCGGATTGGCGCCAGCTAAAATGTCCATATCCTCCGCTTCCATATGAGGAGTATAGCCTTTTTCTTCCATGTATCCCCAGACTGTGCTGTTGTAGCGTCCGAATACCGCCGCATCCAAATAAAGCCAGTTGCGGATCGAATTGAAAGTTTGAGCCGCCAGCACATCTTCCGGTTTGGAAGACACCGGATAGACATAAGCGATATTAGGAGCCGGCCCGATCTTTGCATTCGGGAGCATTTCATGACAAAGCTTCATCGCTTTTGCTTGGGCCAAAAGCATATGATGATTTTGCTGGTACAGCATTTTTCTTGGATCTTCTATACCGGGATCCGTCGTTCCGATGGCTGAGCCATGAAGAATCATCGTGTTTTGCTCATTGATCGTCAGCCAATACTTCACACGGTCGCCGAACTCGCTGAATAAAGTTCTGGCATACCTCTCAAAAGCGTCAATCGTCTCTCGATTGGACCATCCGCCTTTTTCCTCCAAAGCGTACGGCAAATCGAAGTGATACATCGTCACAATCGGCTCGATTCCATGTGCGATCAGTTCGTTAATCAGATTATTGTAAAACTCAATTCCTTTTTGGTTGACTTCCCCGGTTCCATTAGGATAAATCCGAGTCCAAGCGATGGAAAAACGATAGGCTTTCAATCCAAGTTCCGCCAGTAAAGCGACATCTTCCTTATAACGATGGTAATGGTCGCTGGCTACTTTGAAATCCGCTGTCCCTTCCGGATGGGGAGCTTTGTCAATGACGGACGGTCCTTTGCCGTCTTCATTCCATGCTCCTTCAAATTGATAGGCAGATGTAGAAGCGCCCCATAAAAAATCTTTTGGAAAAGGTTTTAACGTTTTATGGTTCATATCATGTTCCTCCAAAAATGAAGTTTTTATCGTGAGAAAAAGGAACGCTGCTTTTTATACTATATACACTGAATCCTTTATTCTTCCCATACTCATGATACACCAATAACGGAATGTTAAATTTGTCAAAATTGGCTCTAATTACTCTAACTGCGTAAATAGTCTGGGGTTAAGTTAATGTAAAGTTATTCCATTTACTTTCAGAACATAATGGTTGATCCCGTCCATGTATCTAGTCAATCATTGTTTAACGATTCGCGAAACCGCTTACTTATTAAGACACAAAAATAGACCTAAGGCATAAGTTTCACCGAACCAAAACGATTGCATACGAAATTTATTATATCCATCCATTAACGAACAAAACTCCCCGCCGGCCAGTATATCAATGATAGATTCCTTATAGGTAAGATTTAAACCCAACTATGAAAAAGAAGTTTGAACAAGTTTTAGAGTTTCAATTCCTTATAGGTAAGATTTAAACAGAATTAGATGCGAAAGGCAGTAAACTCCCACAGCAGGTGTTTCAATTCCTTATAGGTAAGATTTAAACTGATTGCGTGGCTATTCTTTTTCGGATTGCGAGGGATAGTTTCAATTCCTTATAGGTAAGATTTAAACCCCCCAAACATGATTGAATTTAAGGGAATTTTAGCAAACGGTGTTTTTTAAAAACAACTTTTTTAGTTGGAGCGAATAATCAAAATTTCTTTAGTTTTCTTTCTTTTTCTTTCATTTTCTCGGTTTTTCCTACATATGAAAAATGTCGTCGATCTCCAGGGTTTTTTACCTCTTAAAAGGTCGACGACAATGTAAAGGTTCTATACTTTTTTGAATCCCGTTTCTTCTAGATATTTTTGAGTTTGAAGGAGTAAAAAATAACCGAACTTTCGTAAGGTTCTAGTAAAAGTTCCCATTCTTTTTTCAACCTTTGTATAGTCAGCCTGTGAAAATTCTCCTTCCAACACTTAGTTTTGAACCCAGTTCATGTGCTGTCTGCAAATTTTCAACGCCTTTTCCGCTCTATTTACTGTTCCAAAAACTCGTCGGTCTGTAGCAGGTTGAAGAAGGATTGGGGCTGAGTATGCCCCATTTTAGCTGACTCATTGTCAAAACTTTGTTTGAATCAAATCAATGATGAAGAGTTCAGCCATTTCCTACACGGATTATTTTAAAGCTTCACATATACTGCCATAGGGCATATAATCCATAAAATAATTTCACCATGAGAAAAGAACTCTCTTGCTTTCTTTACTTAATTTTTACATTAGGCAATACTTCTTTAAAGACTCTAATAACTTCGTTGACTTCTTCATAGCTGATCGTTAAAGGAGGCTCTATACGAATGGTTTTGGAATTCACAAGGGTTCCGGCCACAAGAATGCCTTTGTCGAACATTGCTTTAGACACTTCATATCCGACTTCGTCTTTATGGAATTCAATACCGATCATTAATCCGATTCCACGAATTTCAAGAACTTTATCTTCATGACCTTTCGCCGCATCTTTTAGACCTTGCAAGAAATACTTACCGACTTCGGCTGCGCGTTTAGGTAATTTTTCTTCTAACAAAATATCTATGGTCGCAATGGCCGCCGCACATGCAAGCGGATTCCCGCCAAATGTAGTTGTATGCATAAACGGATTTGGAAACCAGCTTTTGAATACTTTTTCTTTAGCCACAACTGCTCCTGCCGGCATAACCCCGCCGCCAAAAGCTTTTGCAAGGCAAAGAATGTCCGGAACAACATCATATAATTCAGCAGCAAACATTTTCCCGGTGCGTCCCATTCCTGTTTGTACTTCATCGAAAATGAGCAATGCACCGTATTGATCACATAGTTCTCTTACTTGTTTTAAGTAGCCTTCAGGAGGAAGAATGATCCCTCCTTCCCCTTGAATCGGTTCTAAAATGACGGCTGCTACGTCTTCTCCTACTAAGTGACAAGTTTCAAATGTTTTTCTCATCATGTCAATATCGCCAAACGGCACATGACGGAATCCCGGGATTAATGGTAAAAATGGCTTTCGAAACACGCCTTTGGCAGTACCTGACAATGAACCAAGACTCTTTCCATGGAACGCCCGCGTTGTTGATATAAAAGTCGAGCGTTCACTATACATTTTTGCAAGTTTTAACGCAGCCTCTACACTTTCTGTTCCGCTGTTTGTAAAAAATGAGTATTTTAAGTCTCCGGGGGTGATGTCGGCTAAGATTTTCGCAAGCACCGCGCGAAGCGGATCAAGTAAATCCTGACTGTGAAGAGCTTGACGCTTTAATTGATCGGTAACCGCTTTGATCACTTTCGGATTTCGGTGTCCAACATTGTAAATCCCAAATCCTCCTAAACAATCAATATATTTCTTCCCGTTTACATCTTTAAAACAGTTTCCTTCATCCGTCCATTCAACGGCCGCAAACTGTCCACCTTGTGTAACCGTTTTGCGGTATTCCAGAAATCCCGGATTAACATGTTCACGAAAGTTATCTACTGTTTGTTTTGTAATCCACTTGGCTTCTTCGTCCGTCACCTCGTCTTTTTCGATAAGCTCCAGTACTTTTTTAATGTATTCCCTTACAGGCACTTCTTTCTGCAATGTTTGATTGTTTTCGATTTCTAGACTCATATTATCTCCCCTTTTTAGGTTTTGTTTTACTTATTTAGAAAACCAGCCAATGGGTTCAACTTGTAAATTAATGTTGATTTGTTTAATTTCCTGGAATTCTTCCAGTCCGTATGTCCCGAGTCCACGTCCGATTCCACTTTGTTTATAGCCGCCCCACGGAGCTTCATTATAAGTGGGGTGATACGTATTGATCCACGTAATGCCTGCTCGGAGCTTTTTAATAACCCGTAATGCTTTTGCACCGTCAACGGTGAACACCCCTCCTGCAAGTCCGTAATCTGTATGGTTTGCAAGTTGAATCGCTTCTCGCTCGTCTTTGAATTTTTGAATAACAACAACCGGGCCGAAAATTTCTTCCTGTACGATCCGCATATCGGGTTTTACATCGATAAATACGGTTGGCTCAACAAAAAACCCTTTATTTAAACCATTCTTTGTGATACGGTTTCCGCCACAAACGAGACGAGCCCCTTCTTTTTTTCCAATCTCGATATATTTCAGAACTTTTTCCATATGTTCTTGGCTGACAAGCGGTCCCATTTCAGAAGCAGGATCATCCCCGGGACCCACATTAATTTGTTTTGCTCGTTCGACAAATCTTTCAACAAATTTTTCATAAATGCTTTCCTCAACTAATATGCGTGAACCTGCAGAACATACTTGCCCTGCTCCGGAATAAATTCCAAATAAGGAATAATCAACCGCCGTTTCAAAATCCGCATCTGCAAAAATAATGTTTGGCGATTTTCCGCCTAATTCCAGAGAGATTTTCTTCACATTTCCGGCTGCTGCCTTCATGATGTGTTTCCCGGTTTTCGTGCCGCCTGTGAAGGACACAAGGTCGACATCATGACTTTCTGCAATTTCGTTGCCAACGACAGGGCCTGCACCCAACACCAAGTTGGCAACGCCTTTAGGCAGCTCAATTTCTTCTAAGATTTCAAACAACTTTGTTGGAGTTACGGGTGTCACTTCAGACGGTTTGAAAACGATCGTATTGCCCGCCGCTAATGCCGGAGCGATTTTCCAGACACTCATTAAGAGAGGATAATTCCATGGAACAATCAAACCGCATACACCGATCGGCTCACGTACAACCATCGCTTGCACTGGGTCTGCCACATGATACGTTTGTCCGTCCGGCTTAGTGATCAACCCTGCATAGTAACGGAAGCAAGCTGCTGCATCCCCCACGTCAAAACGTGCTTCTCGAAGCGTTTTACCATTGTCCGTTGTTTCAAGATGGACAAGCTCATCGGAATACTCATCAATTTTATCCGCGATCTTAAATAAATAGGATGCTCGTTCAGAAGCAGGCATTTCAGACCAAATGCCGCTTTCAAAAGTTTCTTTCGCCACCTTGATTGCTTCTTTAGTGTCTTCCACTGTCCCTTCGGCTGCCTCGGCAAAAATTTCACCATTTGCCGGATTTATGATTTTTCTCTTTTGCTTATTCCGCGAATCTCTCCACTCTCCATTGATATACATTTTTAAATCAAGCATCATCATTCCTCCTCGTCTTAAATGTATGCAAAACTTATGCCAACAATAGCCAGACGACCGTTATACGTGTAAAAGAGTATTTTAATTAAATACAATTCATGAAATTATGCAATTTTGCATAGGATTAGCAACGTGTGCATACTTTCGCAGTCCCAAACATAAAACAGATACCGGGTACTTGGTATCTGTCGTCACATTTGCAATTCGTCCATTTCCATTTGAGGTGGTGCTGAACGGAAAAATTTTGTGATGTATAGTAGATAGCAGAATCCAATGGCGGCCCAAACCAGACCCATAATGAACGAACTTGATTCTAAATTTACCCATAAGACGGCAACCGACGCTGCTCCTATCAAGGGTGAAACAAGATAAGTCATAAAACCTTTAAGTGTGTTATGTTTCTTTTCACGGATAACAAAATGACTGATCACACTTAAGTTAACGAATGTAAAAGCGATTAATGCTCCAAAATTAATAAGAGAAGTCGCTGTCACCAAGTCAAAGAAAATAGCTGACAAGGAAATAATTCCTACTAATATAACGTTAAAAGCAGGTGTTTTCCAACGCGGATGGATATATCCAAACCATTTAGACGGAAACACATTGTCTCTGCCCATTACATACAAAAGACGGGAAACGCTGGCGTGCGAGGCGAGGCCTGAGGCAAGGGTATTGACAAATGTTATGACTAAAAAAACAGACTGAAAGAGTTTTCCGCCGACATATAGAGCAATTTCCGGCAACGCTTGTCCGGGATGTTTGAACCGTGAAATATCAGGAAAAAACAATTGGATAAAGAACGATGTTGTTATAAATATGATCCCTCCGATCAAAGCAGTAAGGAAGATGGCACGCGGGATCGTTTTGGAGGCATTTTGTGTTTCTTCCGAAAGTGTTGTCACCGCGTCAAATCCTAAAAATGAAAAACAAAGGACAGTCGCTCCTTCTACCAATGCTGTGAATTTCATATCCTCAGTAAAAAATGGCTGTATGGCTAATACTTTTCCAGCACCTTCCCCTTGTTGAAGCCCTTTGATCACCAATATGATAAATACGATCATGATCGCAATTTGAATCATTACTAACATCGTATTGAAATTAGCCAGCACATTTACACTCCGTAAGTTAAGAAAAGTTACAATTCCGACAAAACCGACAACCAAAATCCAAGACGGTACCTCAGGAAACAGAGTGGAAAGGTAAATCTTGGCCAATAATGCGTTCACCATCGGCAAGAATAGGTAGTCGAGCAAGGAAGACCATCCGACAAGAAAACCAATATGAGGACTAATCGTTTTTTGTGTATACGTATAAGCTGACCCTGCTTGGGGAAAAACTTTCACCAGCTTTCCGTAGCTCGCCGCTGTAAATAACATTACAGCCAAAGCTACTATATATGCCGTGGGGACATGTCCGTCCGTTATACCGGATACGATACCAAATGTATCAAATACAACCATGGGGGTCATATACGCCAACCCCATCATTACAACTTGCCACAACTTTAAAGTACGCTTTAACCGTGCATCATTCTCCATGTATCATTCCTCCCTTATTGTTTTCAAAATAAATGGCTTGCGACAATGTTTCGATACAAACAACCTGTTAATAAAGAACACCTGTTTATTCTGAAAATTCCGATTACATAAGATATCATGCAATATTCGTGCCAACAATTAAAAATTCATTCATTGCTCCATACTGCCTTATGTGAAAAAGATCTAAAAAAAATGAATAGCTTTTTTTGATTCCAATCATTTATTTCTGCATACTTTATTCAGCTTTTAATACTTAATCAAATGAACATAAAAAAACGGAGTACCTTACTACTCCGTTTTACACCGACCATTTATAATGCGGATTATTGTTTAAGGATGTTTAAGGAATTGTATGGAATTCATCCGGGACTGGAGGAAGAAAACCGTTCCTGTACTTCTTGCTTGAGAATTTTTAATGTCAATTTTGAGCCTTGCGTTTTTCTTTTAAAGCTACAATACTTGCAAAATCATGTACAAGCGTTGCTGCTAAAAGTGCAGTGATTTGGGTTGGATCGTACGCAGGAATTAATTCTACGAGATCAAATCCTACATAGTTAAAATCTGTAAGTGAACGAACGATTTCAAGGGTCTCACGGCTACTAAAACCACCTACTTCGAGTGTCCCCGTTCCCGGCGCAAACGAAGGATCAACAAAGTCAATATCAAAGCTTAAAAAACAAGGAGTATCCCCGATTGTCTCTTTCATCTCTTGAACGAGATCGTTTACACCGCGTTTAGCCAACTCCTGGGTTGTAATCACGTTGTATCCAAGTTCAAGGCTGGCACCAATGTCTCCTGGATGATTCAGTGTGCCGCGAATGCCAATTTGAAAAACTTTATCCGGTATTAGTAGTCCCTCTTCATGTGCACGCATAAACGGCGAGCCATGCCAATATTTCTCTTCATAATACGTATCCCATGTATCTGTGTGAGAATCAAAATGTATCAAGGCAACAGGTCCATGTATTTTAGCCGCTCCACGCAAATTTGCGAGAGTAATGGAATGGTCTCCTCCCAATCCAATCGGAACGATTCCCTTTTCCATAAGATCTAATACGGCATTTTCCATGAGTTCATAACTTTTATGAATATTTTGTTGAATTACTGGCACATCACCAATATCAATGCCGTTCGTATCTTCGAAAGGATATACTTTATGGATGGGATGGTAAGGAAACAATGTCATGGATGCTTGGCGAATTGCCTGAGGAGCAAACCTTGCTCCAACACGGAAGGATGCAGCCGTATCAAACGGCATTCCTAAAATAGCGAGCTTCGCATTCTCACGATAAGCGGGTAACCGCATAAACGAGCCCGTCGAGCAAAACTCAGGTTTTACATCCGGTGTAAGTGGATATTGCATCTGTTTTCATTCCTCCATTAATTGTAGTTATATCAAAATTTATGCAATTTCCGTGCCAAGCATTTAGATTCCTAATATCTATCTTATGAAACTTGTATGATGCGGACCCTTTTATCAAAGTCAGTTGACCCATACTTGTGAAAAATTTTTGATTTCATACTTCGGACATATGCATTTCTATCGCAGAAATGTTTTCTTATTGAAAAAGTTATGCAAAAATGCATAACTTCAAAACACTTGCATGATTTTTTGCTTCTTTCGCTTAAAAACTGCTGTTCAATCATAAGTGACTAGCTTTTTTCTAAATTTGAACAACTTGTCGCAACCTTCTTCTTTTGGAAGATTAATACCATGCTATACTTTCGTTTTTCATTTTCTTTTTGTTAAGAAATTTCTGATATTTACGACTAACGGAAGATTGACTGATGCCAAGCGCTTTGGCAGCTCTCGTCGTCGTTTTATATTGTTTCATTGCCAATAATATTAGCTGTTCTTCCACATAATCCAGAGCCTCTTGAAGCGGGAGAACTTTAGAGATGATCAGCTTTGATTTGTTGAATTCATTGCCAAGCGATAAAAACTTGCTGACAAATTGAGCATTGATCGTTTCATCATCGGCGGAAACAACCAACCGTTCAATCATATTTTGTAATTCCCGTATATTTCCGGGCCATGAATAAGCTTCTAACAAATTTAGTGCATCAGGTGTCAAATGGTAGTTTTTATGATATCTTTCATTTAATTGCTGCAAAAAGTGGAATGCTAGTAACGGGATGTCTTCAGGTCTTTCACGCAGCGGAGGTACGTGAATCGGAATGACATTTAAACGGTAAAATAAATCCTCTCGAAACGTCCCTTCTTCAACCATTTTTTCCAACCGCTTATTCGTAGCCGCGACAATTTGCACATTGATTTTGATCGGAGCAGTGCTTCCAATCGGGACGACCTCTTGCTCCTGAAGAACTCTCAATAATTTCACTTGCAGGTGCATCGGCAGTTCACCGATTTCATCTAAAAACAAGATTCCTCCATTGGCTTGTACAAAATACCCTTTTTTGCCATTTTTATCGGCCCCTGTAAATGATCCTTTTGTATATCCAAATAATTCGCTTTCAAGCAAGTTTTCAGGGATTGCACCGCAATTCAGTTTTAAAAATGGCTTGTCCGAACGGTTTCCTAACTGATGAATGGCCTGCGCAATGACTTCTTTTCCCACTCCTGACTCTCCGTATATCAACACGGTCGATGAAAAATGAGCGACCTTTTTTACATGGTTCATAATTTTTTCCATTTTCGGACTGCAATAAATCATTTTTTTGAAAAATCGATCTTTGCTTTTGATGCTGTCCAATTCTCGTTTGTATTGGTCTGATATTTTTTTCATCTCGCGTAATTCTGATTTAAGTCTAGTGGTTTCCGTAATATCCCTTGAAGCAATGATGATCCTGGAAATTTCCCCATCATCATTGAAAACCGGGTTGCCAACCGCAAGTATTTTCTTTCCGTTCTTTGTCTCTTGAACAACCGATACTTTTTTCTTTTGTTCCATTACAAGCCTGGTTACCGAAGGGCTAAACAAACCTGTATTTTCCAGCTCCAATAGACTTTTACCTAAAAGTTCTTTTAGATCCACATTCCAAAATTCCGAAATGACATTATCGCTGTAGCGAATGAGTTCTCCTTTATGATTGACAACAAGTATCTCGTCATAAATGGTGGACAAAATGGCATTTAAATCTTTATTCAAATTTTTGATGTCTTCAATTTCCATGGCCATTTCCTCAACCATCGGCAAATCTTGAACAATGATGACCATTCCGTCTACTTCATTGTTAAAATTAATAATCGGACTGTAGTCAACCAGCACGCTCATCTCCTCTGAAATGTGCAACTGGTTTAACACAGTTTCACCTGTAGCAAAAACGTTTTCGATATGTTTTCCGTTGAAAATATTCTCAGCTGGTACATTGAGTACTTTATCCGGAGTTGCCCGAATCATCTTTAATGCCGACTCATTATAATTGACGATTCTTTTTTCACGATCAACAATAAATATCCCTCTTGGAATGGATGTCAAGATGACCTTTAGCAAATCAACGCTTTTCGTTTCTTGTTTAAATAATTCCGCTAAAACATCTTCTCTTCTGATATAGCCAATCGGTTCACCTTTGTCGTTTTGTACGAGCGCGATGGATTCACCGATAATTTGGAAGAGCACGGGCAGTGAAATGGTTTGACTCAATTTGCACACACTGGTTAGTAAGACGGCACGGGATAGCATGGCTTCTGTCGTGATGACCTCATTATGTCCCTCGTCCAACAAAAAGTCGTTAACATATATATAAGCAAATAATTGATTCTTCTTTTTTAGAAAAAGGAACGGTTCTTGACAGTTTCTAATGATGTCGAACCAATCTTCTACATGATCATCGATTGAAACGGAAACGATAGGTTTAATCTTTTTGTCAGAAAGTGAGAACATGTCGTTCATCCCCTCTTGAACATTCTAAAACGATGGTGTCCTCTATTGACTAAGCAGTTTTATTAATTAGAATGTCAGTTTTATAACTCCACTTTTTTATTACTTATTTACACCATGAGAATATACGGAAAACCTCCATTGAATAATTTTCTTAATTTTCTAAACTTAAATTCATTTTAATTTGTTTGCGTTTAATTAGTCAATCTTTTGTGTTATATTATATTACACAAAAAAATCGATTAAACGTTAAGATCTGTTGAAAAGCGATTTATCTTGGCAAAAAGATTTCTATTCAGACATATTTTCTGACAAACAAAATAAGAATAATCATTTTTCTTTATCTATAATGTCAATTTATATACCATTATGACGCCTATAATGAACAGAAAGAAGACAAGCCTGAAATCCATAATGGTACAAAAATCTGATTTTTGTTTTTGGTTTATGGGAACGATCGGTAATGCGGAAAGAAGTAAACATGCAGCCTTGATAAGAAAAACGGAAAGGGTGTTTTATAAATTATCTCTCCATGATGAATTTAGCGAAAATATTCTATGGTAATTGAATGATCGAGAAACGAATCCTTCCAAGAATCACACGGAAGGCGTTCTTTATCAAATAAATAAATGAGGAGGTACGAACAGGGGTGAAATAGGCAGCCGGAGGTGAACAGGTCATGAATGGGCCTTTTAATGAATTAAGGAGAGAATAAAATCTCCTTATCTTTTATGCTACAACTTTTCGACAATCTAAAAGAATGGCGTCTTCGTTATCCGGTACAAATAACAAACCTCAGAGTTTGCCTTCTGTACCGAACGTACACCGAAACAAAACGGTTGCTCGCCTCATCCAATGTGATCCTTATGCAAGAATCTCTTCAATTTTTTCAATGACTTCATCAGAAAGTTGAACATCCACAGCTTTTACGTTTTCCTCTACTTGCTCTGGTTTGCTTGCTTCAATTAATGCGCTCGCCACGTTCGATTGACGTAAAACCCAAGCTAAAGCTAATTGTGAAAGTTGTTTCAATTCCTTATAGGTAAGATCTAACCCCAAAAAATATTGCGTTGAAACCGGGTGATTTACTTAAACTAAATTTAATCCAATAAAGCAACAACTTGATTCAGCTTTTCCAAAGCGTTTGGAGTAATTTTCAGTGTCGAAGTTGGTTCTCCTGTTCCGCCATAAATAAATGGGTAAAGAAAAATATTTCTATCTAAAATAAAAGGCATTGAAAGACCTACTAAAGGAACACTGCCAACAGTGTATCCAGTTATTTGCTTGACTTCTTTTGGTTTTGCCAATTTTAGTTGATTACATCCCAGAATTTCTGAGACTTCTTCTAAATTTACACGCCGACGACCTCCAGAAATAATCATCGCAAAATAACCTTTTTCAGACTTAAGAATCAATGTTGGTGCTGTTTGACCTATTTCAATTCCAAAATATGCAGCGCCTTCCTGTGCTGTACGGATTGGATTTTCGTGATACATAATTTCAAATTGAACTTCATTTTCTTGCAAAAAAGTTATTAAATTTTCCAATCGTGGATGCCCCCCTTTCAGGTGTTCCTAAAATCCATTCAATCATAAGAGACTTTCCAATACCTTACTTCAACATACTAATCCCAATTTCCCTATACAAATTAAGAAACAACAAGCAAATAATCAACATATAAATTATGCGTTTCTATTCCCCATAGTTAAAATAAAAACGAATCAGACATATCTGTAATTCCATCGAATCCTCGAAGTTTCCAATTCCTTATAGGTAAGATCAAAACGAAGCTGATCGTGTCTGCAATCCAGATAGCTATATTAAGTTTCAATTCCTCATAGGTAAGATCTAAACGTTAAACAAGAGGCAGGAATTGGTGGCATTCAGAAAGGTTTCAATTCCTCATAGGTAAGATCTTAACCGGAGGTGCGATGGATTGTGAACGGTGAGTTTCCGTTGTTTCAATTCCTCGTAGGTAAGATATAAATTCTCATGGTCATTTAAGATGTGATTCTTTCTGTAGCTTGTTTCAATTCCTTACAGGTAAGAACTAAACTTGGCAACGTGTAAACAAGCCCTTCTTTTGCGCCTTCTTGGTTTCGTTTCCTTATAGGTAAGATCTAAAAACAGGGCCCGTTGGTATCGCAGTCGCCGCCATTGCTTGTTTCAATTCCTCATAGGTAAGATCTAAACCACTTTAATGGACAATTTATTGGTTCATATTACCAGGTTTCAATTCCTCATAGGTAAGATTAAAACGTTTTTTCACCCATTAAATGTTTTTGAATTTTATAATTTCAATTCCTCATAGGTAAGATTAAAACCCCAAAAAACTTTGTGGTTGAGCCAATTTTAACAAATTGGTTTTGGGTTGTAAATGATTTCCTTTAAATGAACCAAAAGTGAAAAAACCAATGTATTCTTTGTTTTTTCACTTTTTTCTCTTGTTTTCTCTATCATTCAGTTTGTCGTCGATCCCCCGGAGTTTCAACAGCACTGAGGGTCGACGACAATGGAATTTTTATTTCCTACCTTTTTCTTTCTCGTATTGATCCCATGTCCGTGCCCAACTGGTTCATTTTTAGTGCCACCCGGCTTGGTTCAATGTTGTAAACAAGAAATGTATGGCAAGAACATACCTCTCTACTATGAAGAAAACGGAACATTAACCGTCGCTGCTCCATTCTCGATGACAATGGATTTGTCTTCCACTTTCTTTCCGTTCACCCAAATCTCTATTGATTCATCCGCTCCGTGGATTTTCAAAGTGAAGTTTTTCCAATGCGGCTTGTATCCTCCGTGAACCTCTTCCCAATCCACTTTGACGCTTTTTCCCTCTTTTTTCACACGAATGTTTTCTTCCCAATACTTCCCCTCTCGATACTGAAATGTTTCGCCGTCGTCTTCATAGATCGTTCCCGTAAAAGGCTCGGAATGAAGATAAATGCTTACTGTCAACGTATCTGTTTTCTCGTAAGCTGATTTTTTTCCTTCTTCTTCCGGAATGATCGATCCTGCTTTCACAAACAGCGGCAAAGTAGCAAGGTCCGCTTCCACCATTATATAAGTTCCGCCTTCGTATTTTTTGTTTGTCCAATAGTCGTACCAAATCCCTTTTGGCAAATATACCACTCGATGATACGTGCTTGGAAGCGTGATCGGGGCAACCAAAAGATGTTCTCCGACTAAAAATTGATCGAATAAATTCAACACATTCGGATCATCCGGATATTCCATCACCAATGGGCGCATCACCGGTACACCGGTCAAATGAGCGTTGCGGAAAAGTGTGTAAAAGTAAGGAAGCAGACGATAACGAAGCTGAATATATGTTTTCACGATCGATTCGATTTCTTCGCCGAAAGCCCAAGGTTCTTGACGGACGGTATCAATATTGCTGTGGTTGCGGAAAAAAGGCATAAAGGCGCCGAGCTGCGTCCAGCGGGCTAACAGCTCTCCCGTTGCATCATGAGCAAAACCGCCGACATCCGAACCGGTCAAAGCTATCCCGGACATGCCAAGATTTAAGCACATCGGCATCGTCATTTGCAGATGCTCCCAAAAACTTCGGTTATCCCCTGTCCAAACGGCCGCATATCGTTGGATGCCCGAAAAACCGGCACGTGTAAGGACAAATGGGCGTTTGCCGTTTAACTGATTTTTCAATCCATTATATGTAGCTTCTCCCATAAATAAACCGTAGACGTTATGGAGTTCACGATGAGTTTTCGGGTTTCCGTCATTTTCATGGATGACTTTTAAGTCCATCGTCTTTGTTTCGTTGAAAACAGCCGGTTCGTTCATATCGTTCCAAATTCCTTCTATACCGAGATCTGTGTAAAATGTTTGTTTTTTTCCCCACCACTTTCGCACTTTTTCTTGAGAAAAATCAGGAAATGCACTTTTTCCCGGCCACACATCGCCGAAATAAACATCGCCTTCTATATATTTACAAAATTGATCAAGGCGGATGACTTCTTGGTATATCGGATATTCCGGATCTTCTTTCACCCCCGGGTCTACGATCGGCACAACTTGGATACCCGCTTTTTTCAAATCTTGAACCAGCTTTCTTGGGTTCGGAAAGCGCCTTTTGTCAAATGTGAATACGCGGTATTCGTCCATGTAATGAATATCCAAATAGACAGCGTCAAGCGGAATTTCTTTTTCCTTAAAGGTTTTGACGAGATCACGAACTTCCGCTTCCGTTTTATAGCTGTAACGCGATTGATGGTAGCCAAGCGCCCATTTGGGAGGCAGTTCCATTCGTCCAGTCAAAGCGGTGTACTGGTCGAGCACATCTTTCGGGCTTGGTCCGGCCAGCAAGTAATAATCCAGTTCCCCGCCTTCTGCCCAAAAAGAATACTCGCTGCGGTTTGATTTCATATCAAAGACGGTTTTGAACGTATTATCGAAAAAAAGGCCATGCGCCTTTCCGTTGCGGATGGTCATAAAATAAGGAATCGACTGGTACATCGCATCAATTTCCGGATTGTGGGGAGCAAAAACATCCGTGTTCCACATCGTCATTTTTTCGCCGCGTTTATCCAAAAAACTTGTTTTTTCCCCAAAGCCGTAAAAATGATCGTTTTCTGCCATCTCTTTAAAACAAATGACCTCCCCTTTTACACCAAAGGCCATTCCTCGCCTGCCTTCCTTTACTAAAAAGCGGGAGTCGGAGCCATAAAAATGGATCCGTAAAGGATGGGGATGGACGGTAACAATTAGTTTACTGCTTCTTATAGTCACAATGCCTTCTCTTTCTTCCGCTTCCCATGACACCTTTTCCGGTGATTTCACGACCGCAAAACTTTGTTCCATTGTCGGTTCCTTCTGGGGATTCATCACTACTCGAGCGATATCGTCACGATAAAAACGGATGTTGACAAAGCCGTTTTCACAATGAAATCGGACCGTTTCTCCGTCAGAGAACCATTTTTTCATCTTTCCAATATCGACAAATTGCTGCTTTTTGTCGTTTTTTTCATTTTCGGGATGAATCGCAAAGCTGGAATCTTCCATTTCCCATCCTCCTTCGACAACCTTCATGACTGTAAAAAGATGATTTCTTTGTACTTTTATGATGAAAAAACCTTTTTATTCCTTTATTTTCCTCTTTTTATTGTTTTTCTTCCGTAATATAGCTGTAACGAAAAATAAACTAATCTGTAAATGGTTACAGCCTATTTTCTTGTTACAATGTCATCAAGAAAGAAAAAACGACAATATTTGACGGGGAGAAATCTATGAGGAAATACGCTATAATTTCAGTGGTACTTGCATTGATGTTGTCTGTTGGAAGTCTGTTTTCGGTAAAAGAAGCGGATGCTGCTTATTCGCCAACTGCCGTAGTGAGCATTGCCAAAAAATACATAGGTGCTCCTTACAAATATGGAGGCACGACACCAAGTGGATTCGATTGTTCGGGATTTATTTATTATACGCATAAGCGGGTCGGAAAAATTCTTCCTCGCACAGTGGCTCAATTGTACAAAAAGGGAAAATTTGTTTCCAAATCAAGTTTACGTCCAGGAGATCTAATCTTTTTCAGTACATATAAAAAAGGTCCTTCTCATGTTGCCCTTTACCTCGGAAAGCAACAATTCATTCATTCTGCCTCCAAAGGTGTGCGGATTGATCGATTAAGCAATCCTTATTGGAAGAAAGCTTATATCGCGGCAAAAAGATATTAATTTATCAAGCGGTCTTACCGCTTTTTTCTTTTGACTTTTTTCGTTGGTGAGATGAGAATTATTTTCCGCAAAAACACGCTTTTCCAGAATTTTTCCGAATTTAAGGATGACAGCCAGGCAATCCCATTTAAAACGACTGAATACGTTCGAAATGAACATTTATTAACTTTTGAATGGAATTGAACCTCTCCCATACTCCGCATAATGTAGTTTGAATCGGGAATAATTTTGGTAAACCTTCTGAAAAGAGGTGAACCAATTGACGGATAAACGCTATACCGTTGCCGGTACCGATATTGAAGAAGTCAAAACACTTAACGCTCAATCCGGCCTTACTTATAACGAGGCCAAACAGCTGTTAGCCGAAAAGATGAACCAATTGTCGACAGCCGATCATAAGAACGAGCTCTCTCATGAGAAAAAATAAACCTTCACTATATCTTATTTTCATTAAAAAGCATCTTCCCATTTCATTTTTGCCGGAAAACAGCAAGCAATGAGCTTGTCGGCTTTATGTCTCCTCCACTTCCTTTTCCTCTCTGCAAGCGAGAAAGATAATCGCCTGCTTGACGGACGAATATTCCCTAATGAAAAAAAACAAAGATTTTTAAAAAAAGGAAACACTTGTAAATTGAAAGTCATTAGCATGCTTTGCTAATGGCTTTTTTGAAGCAAAATTCCTTACCTAAGCAAGAATTCCAATTCAAAGACAATGATGGGCTCAGCTCGCTAAATCATATTTCATATGACTAAGTTTTTTTAATTGGCTATCTTGTCCAAACACAGTGACAAGCTATTTCATAAATTATACTAACCAATCTGTTGGGGGGTGAAAGTATGTCTGGCTACGGAGCAAGCGGTTTTGCTTTGATTGTCGTGCTGTTCATCTTGTTGATTATCGTAGGCGCCTCTTTTGTAGGTGGCGGATACGGAGGCTATTAGATCACATTTTTGTAAAGGGAGGATGCTCATCCTCCCCTTTTACATAGCACCGTTCAAACGAATCCCTTCTTCTTTTATATAATTTTTCAATTGATCTAAGTCCTCATAAATCTCCTGAAGCAAACGTCGATTATAAAAAACGGCAGCGGGATGGTACAGCGGAAAAATCTTATATTTTCGATCTGTCCATACCATTTCGCTGCTATCCAACCTTTTTAATTTTTGCACCGGCGTGATCATCATTTTGCCATGAATCTTTTCCAGGTTTCCTTTCATCCCCGTTACTCTTTCCAACGCAATTTTCCCCAACGTAACAATAATTTTTGGCTGAATGGAACAGATGTTATAATCCAATAAAGGAGCATGGGCTAAAATTTCCTTTTGAGTCGGCGTCCTGTTATATTTCTTTTCTATTATTTGTCCATCTTTCTCTTTCTTCACGACCTTATAAGGGCGGCTTCTAACAGCGCTGGTAATAAACACATCTTCACGTGAAATCCCCAAGTAATCTAAAAACTCGGATAATTGTTTTCCCGCTCGGCCGCTGAAAGGGATTCCGTTATGGATTTCCGTTTCCCCCGGAGCTTCGCCAACGAGCATAATCTCCGCCTTCTCCGGCCCCTGGCCATAAACAAAACCTTCACAAGGATATTTTTCGATTCTTTTTTGGCACTCTTTCACCAGCGATTCAGGATACATTCCTTGCTCCCCTTTCATGAACCGATGAATCGATTTCTGAATCTATACACAGATGCTTGTATCAGTATTCCTTTTTAAGGCATTGAACTTGTTACTGATTCAATAAGCAGCGAAAGAATTCCCAGAAATATCGTTATTGAAGTTGATATCAAATGAACCTTTTTTAATATTTCGAACGATTTTTCACAAGCATTTAACGATAAATCAAATCAGTAAACGATCATTCCTAAAATAATGGAGCCACTCCCAAACGATTAACCCGTCATATGTTACAAGTTTTCTCCAATTCATTATCCAAAAGTATAAAACAGTCGATTGGATTATTACTAAAAATACCGTGGATAGAAGCAATAAAATTCTTTTCAACATTGATTCTCCTATCGTTTTCCATAATCTCCTCTGAGAAGTGTCCACTAACAAAAGAAGAAGAGTGACACAAAAATTTCAGTGTAAAGAGTAAGTAAGAAAAAATCCGATGATGCTTGGAAGAGCTATAAGGATGATATTTTTAGAAGTGTCTATTCTCCAGTTTCTATCTTCCTTTGTTTCGGTTGCTGCGTTAGCACGAATTCTATCTCCACTTACTCCCAATCCGGATAGTACTACGGCTAATACGATCAAAAGGACAGAAACAATAAAAAAGATTCGGCTTACATTTAAATTGCTTACAGCACCTGCTATCCAAATGATAAGACTTACAATGATTCCTGTAATAAATGACTTAAGCATGTTTTATCTCTCCCATAACTTCTTTTCTTTATGAATCTAAACAACATTTAATGGAAAAGACATCCATCTCTTTTATCATCATCTTACCATGAAATCAGAGTATAAAGAAAAGGAGAATAGCATATAAGCTATTCTCCTTTTCTTTTGCCTGGCAGCGTCCTACTCTCGCAAGGGGAATCCCCTCACTACCATCGGCGCTG